>JAEEGI010014073.1_pt1 | contig 16876 bp, 9 predicted proteins | sample 8958751 | NCBI WGS metagenome assembly JAEEGI01 (sample SAMN16246545, study PRJNA631951) | gut metagenome | biome: gut microbiome; feature: rumen; material: KS-attached | host: Bos | place: Iran: Karaj | collected 2018-10
TGAGAACACACCCTTCAATATTCTTCATATATCAGAATAAAGGAAAAGAAATATCAAACTAATCAGACTCAGACATTCCTTCCAATATCCTTCAAATTATATTCCCTTCAAACTACATATCACTCTTTAACATACTTTCATTCTTTCAATAATTCATTATTTTTCCTTTACCAAAAAATTCTTTTTTTTATTATAATATTTTTCATTTTATTTAATTATTTATTATAGTAAATTTTAACTTATGTTCCTTTTTCATTTATTACTTTCAAATTTATTTATTTATATATATTCTGAAACCCTTTTTGTGTTTGAGCATTGTAGACATGGAGCTAGAGGAATGAAAGAATTAAAAAATGATACAGATATATTTAAACAAAAATGGATAGGAAGTGAAGAATTATCAGCAGTTGGATTAAGACAACATTATTTATTAGGTTCATTAATGAGAAATCAATATTCTCAATTATTAGATTGGAATAATTACAATACTAAAGATATTTTTGTATATTCAACTCCAACTAATAGAACAATTATGAGTGCTAGAGCACATTTATTTGGAATGTTTAATAATAACAATACTAAGCAATTAAATAAAAATCAAAATGAGAAATCTATTCCAAATTATTTAAGAAATAATTCAAAAATTCTAAATTTTATAAATGAAACTTTGAATAATTCATATATATTACCTAATAAAATTCCTTCTGAAATTCCTATTCACATTATTGAAAAAAAAGAAAAATTATTTCAATTTGAGAAAGATGATAATTGTATAGGCATAGAAAAACAAAGAGATAAAAATAAAAAAAAGAAAAGTGTTAAAAATGCGGTAGAAAGTTTTAATGATAAATATGGACAAAAATTAGTAAAATATTTGGGTGAAAAAAAAGAAGATTATTTCAAAGATTTAAAAAATGTTCAAGCAATAGCATTAGCTTTTATAATTAATAAAATAGATGGAAGAGATTTATCAGAATTTCAACATGAAACTGGATTTGATTTAGAAAAATTTTATAATGATAGTATGGAAATTTTAGTTCAAAAAAGCTTAGAAATTCAAAGTGGTGATGATGAAAAATTAATAGCTTTTGCAAGTTCAAGCGTTCTATTAAGATTTATTTTAAGTTTTATAGATAAAGTAGTAGAAAATGATAAAAAACAAAAAAAAATTCATGATGTTCCTAAATTTTTTTTGCTTTCTGCTCATGATACAACAATTGTAATGTCTTCCGATCTATTAAATATTTTATTTAAAAGTGAAAAATATTTTCCTTCTTTTGCAACATCTCAAGTTTATGAATTAAACAAAGAAAATAATGAATATTACATTAATTTCATTTTTAATGGAGAAAAATTGAAAACAGTGAAATATGAATATTTCAAAAAAACAATTGAAAATGAAGCTTGGACATTAGAAGAAACAGGTTATTTTTGTGGATTTTACAAAAAAATTTTTAATGGATGGAAAACATTAGCTATAATATTTAGTATTTTAGTATTATTAGCATTTATTCTATTTATAATAATATGTCTTAAAAGAAAAAAAGAATTAATGTCTGATTTCTAATTTATAAACATAATCAATTTTTTTTAAAATAATCTTTTTTTTAAGAAATTTTTCCACAAAAAATTAAATAGAAAAAAATTCAGTTATTTTTAATATTTTTTAAACTTTCTTTTACAAGAATTTCCACATCACTCATAAAATGATTACTTTGATCATCAATTAAGTTAATTTTACTTATAACCATTTCAATACTATTTTTATATTTAATAATTTCAGGAATTAATTTTTCTTTATCTTTAATAAGATTTGAATTTAAAACATTTAATTTTTTAACTTCATCTTGAAGTGCCATAATCTCTCTTTCATATTCTATAGAATTATTTCTAATATATTTTGTTTCTTCATTTAATTGAGATATTTTTACTTTCATATTATCAATATCAATTCTATAATTTGGTAATTCTTTATTTAAATAATATGAATCTTTATTTGCTTTATCACTTGAATTTATTAAAATTTCATTTTCTTTTAAAATTTGATTATTTAAACTTGAATTTATTTTATTTTCTTTATTTAAAGTTCTGATATTTGAACTAAGAATATCCACATTACTTTTTAATTCTTCCTTTCTTCTTTTTTTATTTTCAATTTCGTTTTGAACGACATTATATCCATTATTTTTAATTACAGAAATATAAGCTTCAAGAGTATGTAATTTATCCATATAATTACTTTCTGTTTCTTCCAATATTTTTGATTTATTATTATTTTTACCTATATAATTTTTTGTATTTTTTAACTTTGAATCGCTAAAAACATTTCTATTATGTATATTACTATTTTGAGTTTCATCAACTATATTATTTAAATGTTTTTGTTCAGGACTATATAATCTATTACTTAAAGACGGTGTCACAACATCTAAATTTAATTGATTTCTATTTGAAGTTTCTGCTGTTGTTAAATTAGGAGGTGATAAATTATTTTTTAGATTAGCTCCTCTTTCACTATTAATCTTATTATTATTTTTCTCATCTTTTGAACTATTTCTTGATAAATTATTACCTTTTCTATTTACTTTCTTTGCTTTTGGAGATACAATCTTTTTGTCATTGTTGAAAGAATTTGGTATTAATTTCATATTTTTCCTTTGAGTTATTGAAACTCCATAACCATCTTTCATTAATTCTCTTAACATCTTTAAATTATTAAAATTTATATTGCAAGAAAATAAATAACTATTTATAATTATTATTAATTTTAAATTTTAATAAATGTTTAATAAGAAAAATAATAACTTAAAAAGGAGTAAAACAAGGTTTGATGGAATTGATTTAAATACATTAGGACAAAATTATAATTCTAACTATTATAATTTAAAAAAATCTCAATCAGAAGTATATAAAGAAATTGATAAAACTAATAATTATGAGTCAATAAATAAAAACCACAATATTTTCATTAATCAAGCGAATGACTTACCTATAATAAATGAAACAATAGAAAAAACAGATAAATTTTGTGTAATTTTAAAAAAGAGAATTGATGGATTAAAAAGTATTATTTCATGTTATAATAATGGATTATATGATGATGCAATATTTCAATTAAGTATGTGTAATGATTTAGGTGTAATAAATGATTTTTGTATTTTTGCAATTATTAATAAAGATTTAAATTCAATTCAATTATCAACTGATGATGTTATAAGGTTATTTCCTTTAATATTAAATTTATGTAATTCTAAATATGATATTTATTTTTCAACTGGAATAAATACTTCTTGGATAATACTTAAATTATTTTATGATAGAATAACTTCCGCAAAAAAAAATAAATTTTATAGTGGTATTGACTTAAATAGAGAAGAAAAATTTAAAAAATATGATATCATAATTGATTATTTTTATAGACTAAGAAATTTAGAAAGAATAGATTACAATATGAGGAAAAACATAGAAAATATAAATTTAATTCAATTTTTCGGAGAATTAGAACATTTTATTAAAGAATGTAATTAATTAATATATACTAAAAAATATATTTTTTATTAAATATATTTTTTTTCTTTTTTAAATAAAATAATTAATGACTTCTTCAATTGAAGAAATAATAGTATTAGATGACCCAAAAGTAAAATATTTATTAACATTAACAGTTAGAAGAAATAAAAAAATATACATTAACAGAAAATTTAAATGAATTTGATAGAATAACTTATATAATGAAAAAAGGTTATGTATGTCAAAAAGATAATGTAATAAAAAATTTAACTTACTTATATTTTAAAAATTATCCTTATAACTGTACATTTATTTTTAGTTTAATAACAACAATTATGGAAGATATTGAGTTATATGATAAATCATCACAAATATTATTTAGTGAAAGTATTGGATTATTAGCACAAAAATTTTCAGAAAAAAGAAAAGATGATAAAAAGGAACATTCTAATGAATTAAAAATTATATTAAAACATTTTATGGTAGCAATATCCACATTAGAAAAATCAATAAGTGATGAATATGTTTCTCATTTTAATCAAATTATTGATATATTTTGTTCTAATAATTTTAAAATTATTTTAGATAAAGAATTAATAGAGTGTGCGATTTCTTTGGGAAAATTTGGACAAAGTTTTCAAAATAGAAAATTCTCTGTATATTTTTGTGTTAGTTTAATTAGAATTTCTAAAAAAAGAGAAGAAGATATTTATAATAGAGTCTTATTTTTAGCTGAAGATACTGAAAGAATAGTTAAATTTGAAATGGCTTATCATATTAGATTTATTATTGAACTAAATGATAGTAAATTTTGTCAAGATAAAATTATTAATTTTTTAAATTATTTTTTGGAAGATTGTGATATGAATTTTCTATTAATTACTTTCCAAAGTATTTTTTATTCTAATAATTTATCAAAATTTGATGAAGAATTTTCTTTTAAAGAAAATTTAATTAGTAAAATTTATGAAATCATATCAACAACTGATTTTTCAACTCTAACTTATGATTTTAATCTTATATCCAGCATTTTTTTGTCTATATTTGAATATTCTTATAATAATGGAAAAGGAGATAAAGATTTAACTCAAATAATAAAACAATATTTAAAAAATTTCTTCAACGTTCGAGAATTAAAAATATCTACAAATGTAATTGTAAATTTTAAAATCGATTATATATTACAAATTTTTGATAAAATATGTTTTATTTTTTGTAGAGAAAAAGACATTCAATTTTTAAATGAAATTTTTCCAATTGCTATGAAATATTACTTCCAAGAAAAAGAAAATATTGATATTTTATATAATATCCTTCATTTAATCATATGCAATATACCAAATGAATTATTAACAAAATCTTTTTTTAATAATATACTCTTTTTCCTTGAAGAAGAAAATAATGCATGTAATTCTCCAAATAATAATAATAATGGTTTATTATCTGAAATAAATACAGCATCAAATTCAATTAAAGAATTAAGTTCAAGTATAATGAATTCTCAAAATTATTTAAATAATAATAAAAAAGAATATAAAGAAATTTGGTTAAATAATTTTGATATAATAATGAAAAGAATGATAGAAATTGAAAATGATACTTTTATTAAATGTATTCTTACAAGATTTAATAGTTTTCTTGATATAATTAAAAGAAATAAAGAATGGAGAATTGGTCTAAAATTATTCCATTCCATTCAAATATTACCTAAATATATTATGCTAAAAAATATTAAGTATCCAAATTATGAAGATTATTTTCAAATTTTATTTATTTTTTCAAAAGAACTTTTAAAAAGTGAAAAAAATATTCTTATTGAAAAAGAAATTACTTTATTATTAGCTGAATTAATTCATTTTTCAAAAAATAGAAATGAAATATTAAATTATTTAAAAGATAATTTTCTATTAAATAAATCTTTTTACAGAAGGAGAATATATTGTTTATTCGGTGATTCAGCTTATGAAGTTTTTTCAAAAGAATTAATAAAAAAATATGATATTTATTCAAGTTTATTTGAAAATATTTTAATTAATGATATTCCTTTAATGCAAAGTTATATAATGAATATTCTTTTAAAATATGAAATATTTGAACAAGATATAATAAATAAAGTGAAATCTGTTTTGAATAGTGAAAGTAAAAATGATTCATTATTGAATATTTCATTAAATAAATATTTAAAAATAAGTGGAACTTATAAAAATATAAAAAACAATAATGATGAAAAAAAAATGGATATAGAAAATAAAATATTTGAAATAGAAAAAATCCAAAAAGAAAAAGAGAAAAAAGAAGATAATATATTTAAAAAACCAATAAAGCCAAAGTCAAAAATAAGTGGAATAGGATATTCAAGTAAAAAAAGTTCAAAATTAAGTTCAAAAATTCTTCAAAAAGTAGATGATAAAAACGGAAATAGAAAATCATCAATGAATACTAAAGAACAAGAAAATAAACTAAATGAAAATTTTCATAATTCTATTAATAATTCAAGTTCAAATATTCCAAAAATTAGAAAAGCAGGAACAAATAATTATTTCAATAAAAATTCTGGGACTCCAAAAAATTCAAATCATAAAAAAATATGATATCTGATATATATATATAAATTTTTTACCTAAAAGTTTTAATTTGTGTGGATTTTATTTTATAAAATTTTGTTTTAATATATTATAGTTATCTATAGATGTAATTATATATAAAATTCTTTTAAAAAATTAAAATGAAAAAATGTTAAAAATCACTTTTTATTTATAGAAGGAATTACTAAATATTTTGTTGAAGTTTTAAAACTTTTCCAAATTTTTTTCACTAAAAATTGTTTTTTATTAAATTCTTTTTCTTTTTTATTTGGAAAATATTTATTACAATAAATAGCATTATAATTAGGATAATAATCTATACATAATTTAATTTTATCTGATAAATCTAATTTTTTTTTTCTTTCTCGTGACGTCATTTTTTTAAAATTTGGAATTGAAATATTCTTTTCTAATAATTTATATATAGGATTTAAATTAGAATTATCATATAAAGTTTTACCTAAAAAATTTTTTCTACTTGAATATTTATCAAAAGGCATTATATGTATTTTTTCATTTGAAAAATTATTGTTTTTAAAAGTTTCAGTTGAATTATTTAATTCTTTTGATTTTTCTGCTTCATTTCTTGAAATTATTTTTTTATTTAAAAAAATATTTCTTACTAAATTTTTGTTATTATCTTCTATTTTTTTTTTAATTGGTTTTAATTTAACTGTTGAAATATGCTTTTGAATCGAATTATAATTTGGATTATAATAACCACAAGGAGGACTTTTGTTTTTTTCTTTATATAAAAAAAATAATATATCTGGAGATACTTTATATTTTATTTTCCAATTTTTTATATTTTCTATATTTTTTTTATTTGATGTATTTTTTCTCTTTTTTTTTTCATAAAAAATTGAAGAATATGAAATTTCCTTTTTTGGAAATATAATTTCGTTTTTTTTCTTCTTATTTATCAATTTATCTGAAGAAAAATTCCTTGAAATATCTGTTACATTTTTTCCAATTTTTGATAAAAATTGATAATTTAAATATTCAAATCCTTTACAAATGTCATAACTATCATTCATTAATTTAATAATTAATTACTATTCATTTTTTATCTTATATTTTATATAAATAATTTAATTTAAATATTCTAAATTTAATTCTGATAAAAATTCTCCTTTTTTAATGAATCTTTTTTTATTTGAATAAAGATTAAGAAAAAAAAATAACAATTAAATCTCTAATTCCTAAATTCTATTTTTTGTTTTAATGATAATATAAAATTCATATTTATAAATATTTGAAAATATTATGAAATTTCTAATTTAAAATTTAAAAAAATAACTAACCTAAATCTTAAAATTATATTAATTAAAAAATTCAATTAAATTTCATAATAAAGAATGTCACTTAATATGTCATATCAAAACAGAAACAACATGAGTCAATTTGATAGATTAAACAGAATATCAGATAAACTAAACGCAGTAAAAATAAAATAAATTTATATAAAAAATATATAGACATCAATTTCTCCAAAAAATTCCAAATTTGAATTTTTAACATCTCGTGTTGCGGATTTAAACGAACATTTAGATGAAATAATGGATCAAACTTCTAAAAAATTTAACATAATAAAAGAAAATGTAAAAGAAAAAAAAATAATATATAACATATAGATAAATATGATAGGAAAGCAAATAACAGATGAAAATCAAAAGAGTGAATCTTTATTAGAAAGCAAGAACCATTATATAAAATTATTGGAGCAGAAAATTGATGAAAGATTTAATCAAGAAGCTCAAATTAGACAAGAAATAGGAAATAAATTATTAACAATAATAGATGATAAATTTAATGCATTAAAAAATGAAGTATCAAAAGAATCAATGAATAGATATGAATGTATTGAAAATTTAAAAAGTTATTTAGAAAATGATGTTCCAAAATTAAATGATATGGTGACTTCAGAACAAGAAAAAAGAGAAGAAGGTGATGATATTATTGCTAAAAGAATTGGAGAAGAAATTCAGAAAGTTCAAGATGTTATTCAAGCTGATAAAAAAACCAGAGAAGAAACTGAAGAAGCTATTTTAGAAATGTTAAGAATTATGATCACTAAAACTAAAACTGAAATTGAAGGAGAAAGAAAAGATAGAGAATCTACTGAAGAAACCTTATTAAGTTTATTAGAAGATACTTGCAATAAATTAGGACAAAATAGTGGAATGTAAATCAGGGAAAAATCATTATTTAATTTCATTATTTTTTTAATTTAAAAATCTTTTTTTTTTTGAAAAGAAAATTAAAATTTTTTAAATAAATAATCTATATAATTTTTATATCTATAATAAATAACTTATTATTTTTATATAATTTTATTACTTTTTATAATATTTTTTTCAACTTCCCATAATAAATTTCTAAAAATTTCTCTTGATTTTTGTGTTTTTTCTATAACCCATTGTGGTCTTTTATAAGCATTTTCATAGGAATTATTTGGAATAAATTCTATTTGATCTAAACCTTGCTTTATTATTTTAATTTCCATTTCTTTTTTTATTTCATTTTTAAATTTATATGATGACATAGGATTTAAATTTGTTATTTTTTTATATAAATTTGTAGCTCCAACATAATCAATATTAGGAACAAAAGTTGGATATTTTAATTTATTTGATTTTTTTATTTTACAAGATTCAAAAAATGGAACAATTTTTTTATTTAATTGTTTTTCAAAACTATTCTTCTTTTCTTCTTTTAATAAATTTGATAATTTATATGGATCTTTATAAGAAAAAGAATTTGTTGTTATTAAAATTTCTTTTTTTAGTTGTTTTGAATTTGCTAAAGCATCATTTAATTTTCTATTCATTGGATGAGGAATAAATTTTTTAAAATCTATTTTTTTTCTTTTCTTTTTATTTGATTTTGTTTTAGATAATTTATTCTCTTCTTTTAAATTAAAATCAATTATTAATTTATTTTTATTAATATTATTAAAAGAATTATTAATATTATTACTGCTTTTCTTACTATAATTTTTTTTGAATAATTTAGTTTTTTTTAAAAAATTAGTTTGTTTAAATAAATGAGTTTGAGAATTATTTTTTCTTTTACTGAAAAAAGTATTATATCTTTTAGAAAGAGAAGTATCATTATTTATTATACTATTATTCCTTGAGTAAAAACTTGAATTAAGACTTATTTTACTATTATTAAAATTATAATTTGAATCTAAACCAATCAAACTTTTTTTAATATTTAATTTATGTTTATTAACGTCTATAAAAAAAGTTTTTTCCTTATTATAATTTCTAAATGATTCTAATCTTAATAATTTATAATGTTCTGTTCTTGGTCTTTTTCTGAAAGAATGAAATTTTGTTTTTTTTCTTTTTAAAGTTTTATGCTTTTCTTTACTTGAAAGATTATATTTATTCTTTTTCTCTTTTTTTTCAGATGCTTCTTTTAATATATTATATTCATTTGAAATATATTTTAATCTTTGATTTATTCCTTTTGTTATATTTGTTATTCTAACTTTACAAACTGAATGTTTAAAAACTTGAAAATTTTTATATTTTTTAAAAACCTCATAAACAAATGATTTGTATTTTTTTTCCATTTTAAATATATAATTTTAAGAAAATATATATTTAATTTATAAAAATAAAAAAAGAGTATAATTAAACATTTTTTTTTCCTTTAGAAATAGCATTTAATTTCTTTTTAACTGAATTTGCAATAATTTTATTAGAATCATTTTGTACTTTATTAATACAATTTTGGATATCATCTAATAAGCTTCTAGTTTCTTTTAATTCTTCATTAAAATTTTTTAATTTTTCTTCTCCTTCTTCATCAATTTCCCTTCTAATTTCTTTTTTCTCTTCAATTTTTTTAGTATGTACTTTAAAGTTACCAACTGGATCATCAGAAGAAATTAAATCTTCATCTTTATTATTATTTTGTCCTCCATTATTTAAAGAATCAATATCAGGATATTCAGGAGCAATAACAAATAATTTATCTTTTGGTGAAACTTCAAAATTTTCTTCTGGGGCTGTTACAACATAATAAAATGAACTTTCTCCAAAATTTTTCATTTTAATATTATAATTTATTTTATTTTCTCCTGAAATATTAGGATTTGCATTTAATTCTCCTGATCTATAAACTCCAATAACTATTATTTTTTTTTGAATAAAAATTTTAAAAACATCTTCAAATTTAACTTTACCATATGTTAATATATTATTAGGGAAAATACCCATAGGCATATTTATTAAATATAAATTACCACTTGTAATATTTGAATATCTATTTAATATATTTTTATTTTTTAAATTAGTTTGTTCATCACCAACAATTAATTTTTTTAAAACTGATAATAAAGAAGGATTATAATAAGCTTGAGTAATAACATTATCCATTATACTAGAATAATAAACTTCTCCAGCTGCAAAAGATGCAGTTGCATCTATATTTAATCCTGCTTTTATAAATAAATATTCATCATTATTTTTTCTTGTTCTATTATTTAAAAATGAGACATTACTTGGATTAATTAATTCAATAACACAAAATATATCTTTATTTATTTTACTTATCATATTATATTTAAATATTGTTTTAGCATCTAATAAATCTTCTTCTTCTCTAGTTAATTTCCTTGCAGAAATATTATTTTCATCTTCATTGTTTTCATCTTCTTCTTTATTAACTTTTAAATTTTTTAATTTTTTATTTAAAGTAAATTGACTAATTTCATTGATTCCAGGAGCTAAAATAACAACTCTTTTTGCACTTCTAATTCCCGCTCTTTTCAAATCAGATTTTTTCATAGAATCACCTTGAACCAAATAAATTTGTTCAAAAAATGAAATAGTATTCCATACTTTATCATCAGGTAATTCTTTACTTAAAATAACAATGGTAGGAACTAAACTTTTAGGTAAATTCTTTGCTCTTAAGGGTTTAATAAAATCAATTAAATTTTGGCAAACACCACAAATAATAATATGTCCTTTTGCAATTAACATTTTATCAATAGAATCAATAGTAACACTAGTTTTAGCAATATGTTCAGTAGTAATATGACATATTTTAGCTAAAGATAAAGCATCAGTTGAGTAAATATCATTATTTTTTAAATTAGTTTCAATTTCAATTTCTCCTTCTTCTAATTCTACATTTTTATTCATTCTCCTTTTATTAATATTAAATTCACCATAATTTATTTTTGTTATTTCTACTCTTTTCTGTGTTTTTTCCCATTGAGTTACTTCATCTGCATCTCCTTGATCTTTTGCTAATAAATAACCAAAAACATTCACATCTCTTTTAATTGGAATTATAAAATCCATAGGTGATAATAATACTATATTTGAATTATCACTTTTACTTTCTATATTTAATCCAAATAATATCATTTTCTTCTCATTATATATTTTCTCAGCACAAATTGAAAATTTATATCCTCTTAAATATTCAAGTGGAATTTTATATATTTCATAATCTTTCCCATGTTTATATTCATCTATCCATTTACTATTACCTAATTGTTTTTCAATTCCTTCTTCAAAATTATTTGTAATAATTAAATTAGAAATTAAAGCAATAATCCCTCTACATAAACAACTCTTTGCTAATAAACTTAATTTCAATTCATCAATACAAACTATTTGATCAGTTGTATTGTTTTTTGAAATTGAAAGAGCAAAATGATGTTCACTTTCAGGACGAAGTAATTGAATAATTAAACTAGAACCATTATTTTCTCCTTTATCATTTGTATTATTATTATTATCTGTTGTATTAGTACCATTTTTATTTTTTTTATCATTTTCACTATCATTATTAGAACTATTATTATCTTCATTTTGTTTCCCTGAATTTGGATTTTGATCCAAAGCAATTGTCCTTGTTGTTCTATATAAATTATTTATTGTTCCTGTGAAAGTTCCAAAAGAATCTTTCCTTTTATTTTCTTCTTCTTGACTAAAATATTTTTTAATTGCCATTGCTTGAATAATAGTTTTTGAATCTTCAGCAGCAGAATCATCAGTTTGTTTATTACATAATAACATAATCATACTTGCATTTCTGAATTGACATCTTTGTAGATCATTTAATTTTAAAGGATCACCTTCAAAATAAAATAATTTATTAGGATATTCCTGAAGTAAACTTTTCATATTAGTATCAGGTCTTTGAGGTAATAAAATTAAAGCATGTCTTTCATCTTCTCCATGATCAGGATGAAAATATTCTTGTAATAAAACAACTATAGAACCATTAGAAATATTTCCACTAATTAAAATAAATTGAACTCCTTCTAACATTTTATAAGCAGTTCTAGCATAAACACTTTTAGAACTTAATTGAACCATTAAATCAGAACTTAAAGCAGGAATTTCAATAACACTTAACAATATTAACACAATAATAATAATTCTTCCTAAAACAGAAGAAATAGTAGAATAATAACCAATAATAGCAATTGTAGTCATAACAAAAAAAAATGAAGAAAGAATTGAATCATTTGTTCCTAAACAATTATAATTATCATTACAATCTCTTTCAACAAATAACCAATACTTTCCTATAGTTTGTGTATTTTCAATAACATTAATAATAATTGAAGAAGTTATAATTAAACAAAATATACTGCACATAATATTATATAATTCCCTATTAACATCACTTTTAATGAATCTTGAACAATTTAAAAAATTAAATGTTCTCCATGCTATAAAAGAACTTGTTATCATATGAGCATTATTAATTAAATCTTCTTTCATTCCTACAAAAGGTCTTGAAAAAAAATAGGGAATTACACTCACAATTTCAATGAAAAATGTAAAAAAATATTTTAATGAAAAATCCACTGTTCCTGATATTATATCTGTTATAAAATCTAAAAGAAAATAGCATCTACTTATAAAATTAAAAATAAAAAAACCATTTTCATGTCTTAATACTAAATTTGGAAGGTATGTTGTTAAAATATATATTATTATACATGTTAACGATAATAATATATTTAATAATAAAAATATAAAATTGCTTTTTATTTCAATTACTATTTTTTGAAAATTGGAATTGTTAGAATTATCATATTTTCCATTGTTTAATATTATACTTTCATCTTCTTCTTCCATATTTTTATATTTTTTTTTAAATTATTTTTTTATTTAAAAATATATTTTTTATTCTCACATTTTCATCAATAAATATAAATATTATTCTAATAGATTAGAAATTTTATTTTTTGCTCTTCATTAGTTAAATTATCATTAATTTTTTCATTAAAAATATCAAAATAATTCAATTTCTTATAATAATTTCATTTTCATTTAGATTTCTTTTTTTAATTATTTTCAATATTTATTCATTCTAATCAATATAGTTATTGTTATATTTATATAATTATAAAATAAAGTTTTATCTTCAATCTATTTTATTCAACAATCAAATCTTTTTCATTTAATAATTCATTTAATTCTTTATTTTCTCTATATAAAAAAATTAAAAAAATAAAAATAAATTTATTCCTTTTAAATTTTAATCAATTAAATAAATAAAAAACCTGATTAATTATCTTCTAAACCTTTAAAATATTTATTATCTTTTAAAAGTTCTTGACTATCTAAAACATTTTCTTCATTTAAATTATTTATGCTATGATGTTCACTTTCTAAGCCTTCAATATTTAAATGTTGTTTATTATCATTATCAAGATTATTTAAAATATCTGTATCAATATCATTATTTAAACGTTGAGAATCTAAATCTAAATTATTATGTAAATCAATATCTTCTAATCCTTCAACCATTTGAGGAGAATTAATTGGATTTTCACCTAATTGAATTTGTAATTTAGAAATTTCATCATCTTTACTTTGAATTAATTCTTCAAATTTTTTTGTCAATTCATTTATTTCATTATCTTTTTTTATATTTTCTTCTAAAGCTTTTTTTATTTCTAAATCTATTTCTTCTTTATTTTCACTATTTAATTCTTCTTCTTGTAAAATTTCATCAAAATTTATATTTAATGTTGATATATTTGTTTCTCCTTTTTTTAATGATTCTTCTACTTTTTCTGTATTTTCTTTTAATTCTTTTATTTTATTTTCTTTCTCTTCTATTATTAATTTTAATTCTTCATTTTCTTCTTTTATTTTTTCAAGTTTTTTTTCTAATTCTTTTTCTTTTATTAATAAATCTTTTTTATCTTCATATTTATCATCTATTTTCTTTTTCATTTTCTCATTTATTTCTCTTATTTTTTTCTGATCTTCTGTTATTTTTATTATTATATCATTTAATTGTTTAATTTGAGAATCTTGATTTATTAAATTATTTCCTTCAAAATCACTTAAATAATTTCCTTCTTTTCCTTTTATAATAAAATCTTCATTTACTCCTGATATAGTTCTTATTGTTAATTTTAATCTTTTAATTAATTCCTCGTTGTCATTTCTCCTTTGTTGATAAGAATCTTTTAATAAATTTAAATCATTTTCTTTAGATTTTAAACTATCTAATGTCAATTTTAATTTTTCTAAATATTGTATTAAATTATTATAATTATCTTGATAAATAATTATATTTTTCTCATTTTGTTGATTTGTTATTTCTATTTCTGCATTTTTTCTATTTAAATCTTCTATTGATAATATTTGATCTCCATATTTAGAATATAAATCATCATTTTCTTTTTTTATTTTATCACTTTCTTTCTCAATTAATATTATTTTATCTGTTAATTCTAAATTTTCATGAATCATATTATTTAAATTTTCTTTTATATTACGCATAAATGTTTGAAGATTTAAATCAAATTTTGAAAAAATTGAATTTGTTTTTGATAAATTATTAACTCTACTTTCATAATTTTTTAATTCTATTTCTAATAATTTATTTTCATTTCTTAATTCATTATTTGTTTGTTTTAAAACTTTATTAGCTATATTTAATTTATCAATTTCTTTGGGAATTGAAATTTTATTGTCAATTTTATCAATATTAGGTTGTTGAATAAATTGATAATTCTTATTACCATAATAATTATAGGAAGGTAAATTATAATTATTATAAGTGTTAAAATTAGTTTGATTATTAATAATTACTTTTTTTTCTTCCATTATATTATCAATTTCATCATCAAGATAATCATCTTCTAAATCAAAAGGTTCATCATCATTTACATTATCAACTGAATGATAAGATGAATTTTTTGATATACTATAATCATCTTTATAATCCATCCAATGTCTGCTTTGATCATTATATCCTAAATTATTCATATTATTATTATAAATATGACTAACATTAAAACTAGTTCCTATTCCATAAGTATTGTATGACATTTTTATTTTCAATTATAGGATTTTTAATAATTTGTTTTACTGAAACAATTAAAAAATCAAATTATAATAAAAAAAATGTTTTTTTATCCTCCAACCAATCTTTCGAAAGGATCATCAAAGCCATCTCCAAGGCCATCATCACAAGTATCAAAAGTAGAAAAAGTAGAAACAGGAATAATAAAAGGGCCTCCGATACGTGAAATATCAATAAATAATATAGCAAGAATAAAAGCTTTTAATACTTATATAGCATTAGGAGATATACTTCAAGATAATAATTATAGATTAATAGTAATAGACACATCAAAAAATTTAAAAATATTCAAAGGAAATGCTTTACAAGATGAATCTAAATTATCTATTTTTCCTGCTGGATTAATAGTTTATTATGGTGATGATCCTAGTTCAAGAAAGATAATTCCTTTATTAGCTGTTGCTGGAGGAAATACTATTTTTATTTATAGAAATTTAAAAGGTATTATTAAATATCCTTTACCTGATCAAAGAATGAATGGAGAAGAAATTTCTATTTATCAACAATATAATAATGGCTTAATTGATGGGACTAATTGCCTTAATCAATTACAAAATTTAGCTGATAGATTAGTTGATATTAATTTTGATTATGATAATGATAATAATAATGATGATAATGATGATAATGAAAATAATGATAATAATGATAATAATATTAATAAAGATAAAGATAAAGAAAATAAAAATGAACCTTTATCACAAATGACTTTAGAATTATTAAGTTTGAAAACTGAAGAAGCTCAATTAAAATTTTTAGAAGATAATAAAACTACTAAAGTTTTGATTAGAAATTATATTACTTGTATAAATTATATTAAAAAAGATAATTCTAATGATTTAAAAGCTTCAAGTTATTTAATAGTTGGAACTGAAAATTGTTTAATTTATGTGATTGATCATAATAAAAAAACACCTTTATTAAAAAAAAGAATATATGAAGTTCCTTTTATAATTGAAACTCAAGGATGTTATAATGCTGAGCATAAAATTTTTGTAAGTGATAGAGGATGTAATGTTTATATTCTTAAAAAAGATATAATATTAAATAAATTTATTATGCCACAACCTTTAGTCAATTTACTTATCTCTAAAAACAATTTTTATATTGGAACAATAGGAAATAATTATATTAGTTATACTTTATCAGGAAATATTGTATTTAAAATAAATCAACCTTCTATAATAACGTGTATGGAAATTTATTATAGAAAAAGTGAAGATTTAAATATTATAATAATTGCTTTGAAAAATAAAGAAGTTAGATTTTATAATGATAAAAAATTAATTATAGTAATGAATGTACATGATAATATTTTTGGAATGAAATATGGTAAATATCAAATGATAGAAGATTGTTTAGTTTTATCAACTTATTCAGGAATAATAATGATCAAACAATTTGGAGATGAT
>JAEEGI010014082.1_pt1 | contig 16865 bp, 6 predicted proteins | sample 8958751 | NCBI WGS metagenome assembly JAEEGI01 (sample SAMN16246545, study PRJNA631951) | gut metagenome | biome: gut microbiome; feature: rumen; material: KS-attached | host: Bos | place: Iran: Karaj | collected 2018-10
AAGGGCGGCACGGCCAATTTCTGGTACTACGTGCAGTTCAACCTCGACCAGCAGATGCACAGCGCGCACGAGCATGCCCGCAAGCAGCGCGTGATACTGAAAGGTGACATACCCATCGGCGTGAACCGTGACGGTGCCGACGTGATGGCCGAGCCGCGCTACTTCAACCTGAACGGACAGGCTGGAGCGCCGCCTGATGCCTTCTCGGAGGACGGACAGAACTGGGGATTCCCCACGTACAACTGGGACGAGATGCTGAAGGACGGCTGCCAGTGGTGGGCGCGTCGCTTCCGCAAGATGCAGGAGTACTTCGACGCCTATCGTATCGACCACGTGCTGGGATTCTTCCGCATCTGGGAGATTCCCGTGCCCTACAAGAGCGGACTCTACGGCCAGTTCCAGCCCTCGCTGCCGATGACGCGTGAGGAGGTGGAGGCCTATGGAGTGCCTTTCCGTGAGGAGCTGTTCCTGCCCGATCATAAAGCAAAAGCACAGCAAGAGTCTCTCAACTCGATTAATGCCTGGCATCCTCGCATCAATGCTCCTAAGATGAAGGAGTTCCAGACCTTGTTGAGCGAGGAGGAGCGCCAGCGCTTCTGGAACCTGTACAACGACTATTTCTATCGCCGCAACAACCACTTCTGGTATCAGGAGGCGATGAAGAAGCTGCCTCGACTGACGCAGGCCACACGCATGCTGTGCTGTGCCGAGGATCTGGGAATGGTGCCCGACTGCGTGCCCTGGGTGATGAACGAACTGCGCATCCTCTCGCTCGAGATTCAGTCGATGCCGAAGGATCCTGCCGTGAAATTCGGCCACCTGAGCCGTAATCCCTATCGGTCGGTGTGCACTATCTCGACACACGACATGGCCACGCTGCGTCAGTGGTGGGACGAGGACGAGGCACGCACACAGGAGTACTACAACACGATGCTCTACCGGTCGGGTGCTGCTCCGCATCCGCTGCCAGGATGGCTGGCCAAGGACATCGTGAGCCGTCATCTGACCTCACCCTCGATGCTCTGTCTGCTGTCGCTGCAGGACTGGCTCTCGCTGAGCGAGAAGTACCGTCTGGCCGACGCCAATGCCGAGCGCATCAACATCCCTGCCAATCCCCGCCATTACTGGCGCTACCGCATGCACCTCACCATAGAGCAACTCCTGCAGGCCGACGACCTGAACAATGAGCTGCAGGAGCTGATCGTGAGTAGTGGGAGAAAGTAAAGGGGCCTCCCTCTGGCCCCCTCCGACTGGAGGGGGAAAACGAGAGGACGAACTATTCTCCATCCACCATCCACCTTCCACCATCCACCTTCGACCATCCTCCATCCACCATCCACCTTCGACCATCCTCCATCCACCATCCACCTTCGACCATCCCCGCATAAAAATACCCCCTCCAGTCGGAGGGGGCTAGGGGGAGGCCCCTTATAATTTCTTATACCTCAAATCGATCTTGGTGTACTTGCGCTCTTTGGCGTTGTTCCAGTGCTCCATCAGGCCCAGGGGCTGAGTGAGGGGCTGGCCTGCCTGCTTGTAGATGGTGCCGCTGGGAGCATGAGGGATGCTGGCAGCCTCGCGGAGGTACTCATCGCAGTAGTTCAGGCTGCCAAACTCTGGCCACTCGCCGATGATGATGTCCATGCCCACAGCATCGCATGCCACCTCGTCCTGAGAGACGATGAGTGAGCAGGCCCAATCGCCATTGAAGGGCTCCTTCTGCCACTTGGGCGCTGGTGCGCCGTTGACATCGCGTGAGCCGTAGGTGCCGTCGATGAGGAAGAGCAGGGCCTTCTGTCCCATATCCTTGTGAGCCATAAAGTCGACGAAGGTCTTGTAGCCAGGCTTGCCGTTGCGCTTGTCAGGACTGACGTTGTTGTGGGCATTCTGGCGCCAGAGCAGATTGATGTCAGTGGCTCCGTACCAGTTCTTGCCTGTGAGCGTCACTCCAGGGCCAGAGTGCGTCTTGAGCAGGGCACTGTTGATGAGGTAGTTGGCATCGACGATGCACTTGGCCAGTCCACGAGCCATCTTACCGTTGTCGACGGAGTAGACTATCTGCTCTGGGTAGTACTCGCACTTCTCACGTCCGTCGCCTCCGATATTGTCGATGAAGCGCACACGTGGGAACTCACGATGAATCTTGTCGTAGATGCTGTCGGTGATGGCTCGGCTGGGCTCGCAGATGATGATGTCCTGAGGGCGCACGCCGCCATCGTTGACCATTGATCGCACCAGGGCGAGGGTGACGAAGGGCGAGGAGTTGAGCTCGATGGTGTCGTGGTGGGTGATGGCATTGTTGAGGTTGAGCTTGACGGCAATGGTCTCGCCTTTCTTATATCCACGGTTTTTGTGTAGGTGGCGCTGGTTGAAGTTGGAGAAGAGTGCCTTCCAGGCAGCCTTGGGGGTGGCTTCGCCCGTCAGCTGAAGGACGGCCTCCTGCACCATGGCGTCGGCCTTCGACTGGTCGTTCCAGCGGTCCTCAACCCAGAGGCCCGTGTGTCCGTCCCACTTGGCCACGCCAGGACTATGGATCCATGCCACACGTCCAGGATGGATGCCTATGCCCTGGCCGATGGGCTCGTTGGGCTTGACGAAGAGCTTGGGCGTGACACCGTTGTACTCGCCAAAGAACAGACGGTTGCGATTGACGGGCTCGTCGAGCAGCTGGATGGTGGTCGAGGGGCCGAGGTCTGGGTCGCGCCATTCCCTGAGCTGCCACACCACCTTGCCTTTCTCGTCGACCTCGATGGCCTGCACAGGGGCGTTGGTGGTGTCCATGGGCTCTTTGTTCCATTCGTTGTACCAGTTGTTGATGAGGTGGTGGCCGTTCTTCAGACGGACGGTCTTCTGGGGCTGCGTCACGCCGTATTCAGTGGTGTTGAGCTGCCAGACGGTCTCGCCAGAACGTGTGATCTCCTGAATGAGACCCTTGCGGCCCGTGATGAGCAGGTTGCCCTTGGGCAGCTCTTGTACGGACCAGGGCAGGAAGCCTGTCCAGCGATCCACCTCGCGTCCCTCGCTGGAGAACTCGCTGATGAAGCCTTCCTGCATGTTGGCGATGAGCAGCGTGCCTCGTGATGACAGGCGGGCGTTGCGATACTGTCCGTGGACGGAGCCCTTCTCAGGTGTGGGCAGCTCGTACTCGCGAACGATGCGTGTGGAGGGAATCTCCATCACGACGACCTTGGCCGGATGGCCATTCTGCACAAAGACCACATGCTGGCGGCCCACGGGCTGGACGGTGTGGATCTCAGTGCCCTCAGGAGCCTTGTAGCTCCACACAATCTGGTTGTCCTGGGTCACCTCGGCCACACCATACTGATGGGCGATGAGGATGTGACCGTCGGTCATGAGGATGGCGTCGCTGATCTCGCCTTTGAGTTGCTTGGTCTCCCAGGCCCAGCTGACCTTTCCGTCCTTGACAATGAACATGCGCATGCGTTTGCTCTGTCCGGCATAGAAGAAATTGTGGCGGGCAAGGCTGGTGTCGACAGGCGTCTGTGCCGTCGTCACGCCTGCTGTGGCAAGCAGCAGGACGAGTGTCAATAGTAGTTTTCTCATTTTTGGTTATTCTTTTTGTTCGTTTTTCGACCGCAAAGGTAGTGATAATCGCTGGAAAAGGGCATTCGCTTTTTCGTCAATCTTCATACAGATTATCGTCAAGGGGCATAACGACGAAAATAGAGGCCGCACCATCACGGAGCAGCCTCTACAAACAACCTAATAATAAAACAATAATCTGCGACTGTCACAGCCGCGTGTCCGGCTATCAATTAATAGCCAGGATTCTGCCAGGCTTTCTTCTGCTCGCTGGAGAGGTTGGTGCCGTCAGAATTCTGAAGGGCATCAATGAAAGCCTGTGGGATGGGACGCAGTTCGTGCTTGTTGGCAGTGATGTTCTGGGCCTCAGGATTGAAGGCCTTGGCACGCTTGATGAGCAGGCCTGCACGGCTCAGCTCCTCCCAGCGGTTCCACTCGCCGAGGCACTCACGAGTGCGCTCATTGAACACGAAGTTCAGCATACGGTCGTAGTCTCCCGTGGCGCCGATGGCGGCCAGGATGTCCTCATCCTCCTGCGGCAGCTGGGTGTAGCTCTTGATCTGCAGGTCGGAGGGTGCCGTGGTCTCGGCAATGCCAGTCGAGAGATAGTAAGTGTTCTTATGCAGGTGAGATGCGTAGTAGGCATCAGTCATCGTCATTGTCTTGCCGTTGGCATCTTTGCAGTTGGAGTTGTTGCCAGCGATAGCGTTGTCAGTCATGCCGCCGTCAGCTTTCAGGAAGGCGACGGAGCCGTCAGAATAGTAGCTGCGGTCCTCGCCCTGCTTCCACTGGGCGCGTGCACGGATGATGTTGATGGTGTTGATGGCCTCCTGATACTGACCCAGGCGCACCTGGCACTCGGCCTTCACCAGATAGGTCTCGCCAGAGCGTGCCATGATTACATCGCGATGGGCATCGCCCTTCTCAGCCGTACGGCTGCCATCGGCGGTCTTGTTGATGCCGCAGAAGACGTTAGAGGTGGCAGGGTTGCCGCTCACGCCATAGGTGTTGAGCACATATTTGCCGTCGAGGAAGAGGGGGAAGGCGTTGGGCACCCACTTGCCTGTCTCAGGATTGATGAAGGTGTGGTCCTGTCCGCCACGTCCGAAGGTGCCGTAAGGCTCGCCGTCGAAGCGGTGGTCGCTCTTCTTGTTGAGAATGAAGATACATCCCTGATCGCCGATGGTGGGGCACTGCTCAGGCGTCAGACCATACTTGGCCTGCAGGTCGGCTGCCGACTGCTGCTGGTTGTTCAGTCCGTAGATGGTCTTGAAGGTCTTCCACATGCGGGCATCGTTCACATTGTCGAACGTGGAGTAGGTGTACTCCGTGGGACGGCAGCGCTGGAAGTCCATCTCTCCGATGTAGGCGCCACGCTTGATCCATCCTCCTGAGAAGTTGGAGAACTGGGGCGAGAAATAGTTGTAGGTACGGTTGCCGAAGCGTCCCTGCGTGGTAGCGTCGCCATTGTGCTCAGCAGCCATGAGAATCTCGTCGAGACCCTCGTTGGGGCAGTTGATGCCTGTCCAGTTGGCGTACAGGTCGCTGTAGTTGGGAGCCAGCGGGCATGCAGCGATCACTTCATTGCAGAGGTTGATGGCACGATTGAGGTCGGCCGACTTGTCGTAGCTGCCGTTCCATTTGCCGCAGCGCTCCGACTGACGGAACAGCAGGGCCTTGGCCAGGAAGTGGGCAGCCGTGTACTTCGTCCATGTGCCGTTGCCACGCCACTTTGAGGTGGGCAGCAGCTGATAGGCCTGCTCCAGATCGGCGATGACCTGGTTCAGTGTCTGCTCTTCTGTGGCACGGGTGTAGTCCTTCTTCACCTCGCCATTGGCAGGCTCAGTCTGCAGCACCACGCCGCCATACTGGGCAAATAGGCGATAGTAGTTGTAGCCACGGAGGAAGTAGGCCTCGCCCATGGCCTTGTTGCGCGAGTCCTCATCGGCCACCTGGCTGGCCTTCGAGAGCACCAGGTTGGCAGTGGAGATGCCATAGTACATCTGGTTCCACAGGGCCGACACGGGCGGGCAGTTGTTGTTGGGAGCGCCCAGGGCACGTGTGAAGTCGAGCGGATTGAGGTTGTTGTCGTAGGTGTTCCAGATCTCAGAGGTGTTGTCGGCACCCGTGGTGAACTCGTCGCAACCATAGAGCGTGATACCGTATGCCCATTCGTAGCCAAAATGCCAACGAATGTTGCCATAGAGGCCGGCAGCCATCTTCAAGGCACCGTCTCCAGTCTCCAGCAGTGCATCGCTATAGAGGTGTCCGGCATCCTCTTTGAGGAAGTCGTCGCTGCAGGAGGTGAGGCTCATGGCAGCGCAGAGCGTCAATGCACCACAAACTAATTTACTATTGATATGTTTCATGTTCGTTAGTTTCCTTTTATTAATAATGTATGTGTACACTCGCAAATTAGAAGTCGACGCTCAGTCCGACGGTGAAGCCACGGTTATAGAAAGTGGCACCCGTGTCGAGGTCCATGAAGTCGACTGACGAGCAGAGCATGCCCAGGTTCCTTCCCTGCACATAGAGCTTGGCACCACTGATGCCCAGCGTCTGGCAGATGCTCTTGTCGAAGTTGTAGCCCAGAGAGAGGTTGCGGATCTTCACGAACGAAGCATCCTTGAAGCCGAGCAGGGCAGCCTTCTGGTCGCCACCGCCTGTGCTGTAGATAGGCTTCTGCCAGTCGGCATCGGTATTCGAGGGAGTCCAGTAGCTGATCTCACGCTGCTGATACATACCAAGCTGACCTTCGCCACCAGTGCTGATCATATACTTGAAGCGACCCTGCAGCTCGAGTGTGAGCTCGAATCCCTTCCATGAGAGTGTATTGGTCCATCCGGCCGTGATGCGTGGGTTGCGATTGCCCAGGATGACACGGTCTTCCTCGTTGATCTTGTAGTCGCCGTTTTGGTCGACGGGTTTCACCATACCTGCAGAGAATTTCTCGCCGTTGTCATTGAACTTCTGCATCTCAGCAGCATCGCTCTCCTGCCAGAGACCATCGTTCTCGTAGCCATAGAAGACAGCGATGCTCTCGCCGATGAACCAAGAGTTGTTGATGTCGTCCTCCTTACCGTTGGACAGCTCCTCAATCTTGTCCTTCTGCCATGCCAGGTTCAGGTTCGACTGCCACATGAAGTCCTTGGTCATCACGGGGATGGTGTTCAGCGTCAGCTCAACACCCTTGTTCGAGGTCTTACCCACGTTGTCCATCATCGAGGGATAGCCAGAGAGTGAAGGCACGGTCATGAGCATGAGCAAGTCGTTGGTCGTTGAGGTGTACATATCGAGGGTACCTCCGATGCGGCCCTTCAGGAAGCTGAAGTCAATACCAAAGTTCCACTGTGTGGTCTTTTCCCAAGAGAGATTCTTGTTAGGCATCTTGTTGGAACCACTGCTATAGTAGGGCTCGTTGGTCACGAGTATCTGGGAGTTGCCAAGGCTGAAAGGCATCCAGTAAGAGCTGATGACACCAAGGGTGCCGTAGGGGTCGACGGCTGAGTTGCCAGTGACACCCACGCCGAAGCGCACCTTCAGTTGGTCAACCCAGCTGACGTCCTTCATGAAGTCTTCCTGCTCCATGCGCCAACCTAGGGCCATCGATGGGAAGAAGTCCCACTTGTTGCCCTCGGCCAGCACGCTGCTGCCGTCCCAACGGGCTGAAGCAGTAAGCAGGTAGCGGTCGCGGAATGCGTAGTTGACACGGGCCATGTAAGATGACAGGGCGCGCTCTGTAAGGCCAGTGCTCATGCCCGACTTATTGGCCGACTGTGTGATGTCGACTGAGCCCATGTTATTCCACAGGAACGAAGGAAGGGGAATGTTCTCTGAGTTCATTCCGCTGGTCTCAGTATTGCTCTTCGATGCCGACTGCAAGAGGGTCAGTCCGAGGTCGTGCTCGCCGAAGGACTTGTTGTAGAGAATCATGTTGTCGAGTGTCCAGGCGAAGTTGCGGATGTCGTTGCGACGTGCATAGTTGTTGCCGCCACCACGTGCAGCCGAGCTGGCATCGATGAAGTTGCCCATACGATAGAAACGGAAGTCGGGACCGAACTGCAGCTTATACTGCAGGCCTGCCAGGGGCTCCCAAATCTTGCCGAAGTCAATCTGTCCGTAGAAGCTACCCAGAGCACGGAAGGTCTGACGGTTGTCGTTCGACTTGTTCCACTCGTCCATGATGGTATAGGTGTTGCTCACTGATCCGCCAGGAACGAGGATGATGTTGCCTGCTTCATCGTAAGGCAGGGTATAGCGCAGGATCTGCTTGGCAGCTCCGTAGATGTCGGTAGGACCCGAGTTGCTCGACTGGCCGGTACGCGAGAAACCATATTGTAGTTCGCTGTAGCTGGCATTGAACGAACCTCCTGCCTTGAACCAAGGCTTGGCCTGGATGTCGGCAGAAGTGCTCAGGGTGTAGCGCTCGTACTGCTGTCCTCTCTGCGTACCTTTGTTGTTCAGGTAGCCAAAGGAGATGCTTCCACTCATGTTCTTTGAGCCGCCACGTGCGCTGACGGTGTGCTCCTGGGTTATACCAGTACGGGTGACGAAGTCGGTCCAGTCGGTATCAGTCACCTTCGAGCCGTCCCAAGTGCCGCCGGCCCATCCCTTCTCGATGTTGGCCCAAGCCACTTCGTCGCCTGAGAAGAACGACTTGTCCTGTTCCAGTGTGGGCTGGTCGCCAGGAGTGTATTTGTCAGGAGCTGAGTTGTAGTAAGCCCAGCGGCGCCAGGTGATATAGTCGCTGGCACTCATGGCAGGACTCTTGTCCACAATCTTCTCGAAAGTCATCGTGCCGCTGTAGTTCAGCTGTGTCTTGCCTTCCTGTCCGCGCTTGGTGGTGATGAGCACCACACCGTTGGCACCACGGCTTCCATAGATGGCAGTCGAAGATGCATCCTTCAGGATGTCGATAGCTTCGATGTCGCGAGGGTTGAGTGTCTCAATGCCTCCTGACTGAAGAGGAACTCCATCGACTACGTATAGAGGCTCGCTCGATGCGTTGAGTGAGCGAGTACCACGAATCATGATACTCCCCAATGTGCCAGGGCGCTGGCTGCTGGTGATGTCTACGCCGGCGGCCTTACCCTGCAGGGCTTCGAAAGCGTTCGTAACAGGTTTAGCGTTCAGCTCTTTCTCACCGACACGCGTTAATGCGCCAGTAACATCGCTCTTGCGCTGCACACCATAGCCGACAACAACGACCTCGTCGAGCAATTGCTTGTCTTCCTCAAGCGTGAAGTTCACACTCTGCTTGCCGCCAACGCTGACGTTCTGTGTGCGATAGCCAATGTACGACACGGTGAGCGTTGCGCCTGCAGGTACATTGCTGATCGTGTAGTTACCATCCAGGTCGGTCACAGCGCCATTGGTAGTACCTTTGACGGCGACACTGGCTCCGATGACTGGCTCGCCAGAGGCGTCCACCACCTTTCCTGTCACCCTTCCCTGAGCCATAGCCACTGTCGAGCAGACAGTCAGCAAGGCGAGGAGCAGGAGGCGTCGCCACGATGTGCTACGTCCCCAGGGATTCATCCTTTTTTGTTTTTTCATGTTTAATAATGGTTTTGTAAATTAGAAATAATAGAGTTGTAGTTGTTTTTAATTGTGCAAAGATAGCAAATGTATTTCATTTCTTTTCCTCCCAGGTTGTTATTTTATGTTTTTTTAGTAGTTACTTCTAAGTTATCCGAAAACAATCTCATTACCCTAGTCAAACCCCGTTCAACCTACATTACTAACTAAATTAACTAAAACCAAAATGTGTTTCTGTCTTGCAGATACCATAAAAAATATGTTGATGAAGTAGTTTGTCGGTGCAAAGGTACATACTTTTTATAAAATGGTGCAAACGGAAATCTGTCAAATACCATACGTTTTTTCGGCAATGCAGAGAAAAGTGGCATTCTGACGAAAAAAGGTAGCGAAAAAGAGGGGTGGGAGTCAATAAAACTGGCCCCCGCCGTAAAAGCGGAGGCCAGATAATGGGTTAATTAATCACGACCTTGAGCTTTTGCTCGAGCTCGTTCACGTTCGGACGAACTCGAGCAGGCTCGGTTCGTCGCTCACTTAATCACGACCTTCTTGCCATTGATGATGTAGAGACCACGCTGTGGGTTGGTGACCTGCTGGCCGCTGATGGTGAAGATGCCTTCTGCGGCAACCTTCTCAGCAGCAACCTCCTGGATGGCTACAGGCACATCCTCCTGAGGCACCTGCTCGCACTCGATGTAGTAGATGTGGCAGCCATTGCTGTTGTTGACGATGATGTCGACCTTGTCCGTCTCTTCCGATGCAGGTACAAGCCATGTCTGCTCTGTGTATTCCTTTGGCATAGCGACCTCGCTGCCGTCAGGAGCCGTCAGCTGTGTGCCGTGCTTGACGCTGGCACCCTCCTCAGGAGCGTTGATGAAGAGGCGTACGCCACGGGCGTCGGAGAGCTTGTGCGACTCGACAGCCATCTTGATCTCAGTGCCAACTTTCACATTGGGGATGATGAAGTAGTCCTTGTTCGAACCACCCAGCCAGAGGTAAGCGCCTCCGTAGTAGTCGCTCAGGGCGTGAGGATAGTTGACGGCGATGGCCAGGTTACGGTTGGCCAGGGCGGGCTGCTGGAAGCGGAGGCCTACGAGTTCCTGGATGACCTCGCCGTTGGCATAGAGCCGTCCTTCCTCGTCGGGTACCATGGTCTTCGAGGCCCAGAAGCAGTTGTCCTTTGAGGTCTCGGTCGGATCCTTGTCGGCTTCAGCATCACCCTGCTTCTCCACGTCGCTCCATCCTTCGAGCTTGCTGGCAGCAGCATCGGCGAGGAGGTTAGCCACGGTCTCTGCACTCCAAGCAGTGAAGTCCCAGCGTGTCACATCGCTGACTATGGCTCCGTCCTCACTCTGGATGAAGATGTAGTCGAGAGATCCAGCCTCGCCATTGCCTCCGACGAAGATAATCTCTGTGGGCTCGGTCAGGGTGAACTCCTCACCAGCGGTCTCACGCCATGAACCAGCAGAAGCCATCTCGAGTACGACTTGCTCGCCTGCCTTGAAGGTGTAGGCACCACCATAGGCAGCAGCCGTCAGCTTGTAGGTGCCAGCAGCCAGTTTGATCAGTGCCACCTCTTCCTTGGCAAAGCCGCCAGCACGATATGAGCAGCGGTCGGCCACGGTACCAGTGTTGCAAAGGGTCAGCACGTCGAAGTCCTCGGCCTCCTGGAAGAACATGACGTTGGTGGTCTCAGTAGCGGCATAGACAGCCTCTATCTGCTTGCCGTCAGCGTCGAGGAGGAAGGAGCCGTTGTAGACCATGTCGGTGGGATCCTTCTTCAGAAGTGTACCGTCAACGCAGAAGTAGCGCGGATAGGCGTAGCCCACGGTCTCGCCTTCGAACCATGACTTGTCGGCGAGCGTGCCCAGGGTGTTCTCGCCGTCGGTGGCGATGACGGTGTACTTGTAGGTGGCGGCCTGCTTCACCTGAACGGTGATGACGGTCTCGTTGGTGTTGTCAACGGGATTCTCCTCGCTGTCATTGCTGACGACATAGTACTTAACACCATTAGCCCAGACGGGGTCTGTGGTGATGGCAATCTTCGTGCCTTCCTCAGCAGCGCCCTCTTCCTGCTTGACTACGTTGCCGTTTTCGTCGACATATTTAATGGCGTACTTGTAGAGATACTTCTCGGCAGTGGTAACGGTCAGGTTGTCGATACCGATAGCGCGGTCTTCATTGGTGCAGTCGTCGATGATGACAATCTTGGCCAGATCCATCTTTACACCCTCGAGGTTGGCCGAGTAGGTGATGTCCTGCAGGGACTTCTTAGCAGGCTGGTAGACCATGTTGAAGGTGACGGCACCCAGTCCGTGGACCTTGAAGGTCAGCTTCGGGGTATAGTTCTCAGTGTTGACATAGTGCTGGTTGTGGGTGAAGCCGTTGGCACTCTTGTTGTTGTTGAAGTTGGCCTGGCCGAAGAAAGATTCAAATCCGGCAGCGGTCTGTCCGCCCAGCACCACGTCGGTGACACTGGTGGCTTTGCGGGTATAGGTGTAGCCCACGAGTACCACGCCCTCAGAGTTGACTAGCTGAATGGTAGACGTTGATGCGTCACCTGCCCATCCATGCAGTCCGTCGAACTGGATGGTGATTTCCTCGTTCTCAGCGATGGCATAGGCACCCTCTCCGCCCACGGCGAAGGGAGCGGTGGCTGTGGTGTTGCTCACGCAGAGCACGTTTCCTACATCTGTGGCAGCCTTGACAATGCCACCATCGAATGGAGCTGTCGACTCTTCGAAGTCAGCAGCAAAGGGGAGCGAGCTGATCTGTGCCCATGCTCCGGCTGCTACGAATGCAGCCGAGATTAGCGTAAAGATTCTTTTTCTCATACTGTTTTTAGTTTAAATGGTTAGTGAATAAAAAATGTTTTGCATATTCTGGGTGCAAAGGTAATGAAAAAAAAGCAAAGGGTAGGGGCAGAAATCAGTCTTTTAGCATACATTTTTAGGTCAATGACGAGAAAAGTCACTCCGCCCGGCGCCAGCAGCCTTGCGTCGCACGCTATCTCAACACGGCCTTCACCTCCGTCACCATGTCCTTGTGCTTCTCGTCGGGCTCGGTGATTTGCGACGTGAATGCTACACTCCCGCCTGCATCGCCAGGAATAGCGAACGAACCAGAGTAGGTGATGGAACTGGGATCGAACAACGTGGCCTCGACAAACACCTTGTAGGTGCCGTCCTTAACCTTCTTGCCCTCCTGGTCGGTGAAGTCCCAGGTGAAAGTCTGCAGGCCGCTGACCTGTGGTGTGGCACCTGTCACGGCATCGAGCTGCTTGTCTGAGAGGTTGTCGGCCTTTGCTGCCTTCACCCAGTTGGGCACGCAGTAGGGGCGTTTGATGTAGCCGCGTACGGGCTTTTCGTCGCCTCTTGCCCTGCCTTTCGCCGTAAACGAAGTGACGAAAAGCGTTTTCACTACGTCGCCACTTTCGTTTTCAATCCATACGGCATACTGGTTGGAGCCGTGGTCGTTCTGGCGCTGATAGTTGAACGACACTTCAAGGGAAGTGGCCTTTGCCTGCTTTCCTTCCTTTTTCACTGCCATGCATGACGTGCACAGCACCAATGCTGTAATAACAGCGGTAATGATTCTTCTTTTCATGTTCGTTTCTTTTATATTATTGTAACGTTTCTCAAGTTCGTCGACATGCGCCTTGAGCTATGTGCTTGTTGGCCTTTCAGGCCGGGAGTCAACTCCCTATTTAATCACGACCTTGAGCTTTGCTCGAGCTCGTTCACGTTCGATAAAGCATGAGCGAGCTATTGCTTTATGCTCACTTAATCACGACCTTGAGCTTTCGCTCGAGCTCGTTTACGTTCGGACGAACTCGAGCAAGCTCGGTTCGTCACTCACTTAATCACGACCTTCTTGCCGTTGTTGATGTAGATGCCTTTCGTGGGATGGCCCACTGGCATGCCTTGGAGGTTGTAGAAGAGGTCAGTCGACGGCTGGCGGGTTTTAACCATGTTGATGCTGTTGACTGTGGAACCGGTGGCTTGGACGGCCTCGACGTAATAGACGTGGCATCCGCTGGTGTTGTAGACGAGCACGTCGACCGTGCCGGCATCGTCAGGAACGAGCCATGTCTGTTCGGTATATGCATCGGGCACAGGCACTGTCTTGCCGTTGGGATCCTTCAGCTCGGCACCCTTGACGATGTTGGTCAGCGTGCCGTTGTTCAGGAACAGCTGTACGCCACGGGCATTACCATTGCGGTGTGACTCTACGGCCATCTTGATCTCTGTACCTGCCTTCACGTCGGGAATGACGAAACAAATAGTGTTGGCAATTCCCAGCCACAGGTACTGTGGACCGTGGTAGGTGCCGATGGAGGTAGAAGCATAGTCGACGGCGATGGCCAGGTTGCGCTGTTTGCAGTATTCCTCTGGAAAGTAGAGCCCGTCGAGTTCGGCAATCACCTCGCCGTTGGCCTTCACGGTGCCATAGTCGGTATCAGAATGATACCAGAAGCATCGGTTATCGACGGGTGTCGACGAGCCTAGGTATTCCTGGTCGCTCCATCCCGTCTCGTCGCCAGCATTGGCATCGGCGGTAAGGTTGGTTATGGTGGCTGCGCTCCAGTTGGTGAAGTCCCAGCGAGATAGCTCGTCGACGACAGTGCCGTCGGTGCTCTGCAGGAAGAAATAGTCGAGTGCGGAGTCCTGTCCCGATCCGCCCTTGAAAAGCAGGTCGGCAGGCTCGGTCAGCGTGAAGGCTGCGCTGCGCTGCTCGTTCCATGAGGACGAGGCATCCATCGTCAGCACTTTCGTCTGGCCGGCCTTGAACTGCATCTCACCTCCAATGGCGGCAGCAGTAAGGGTGTAGGTGCCTGAAGAAAGTCGGAGGAGCTTGGTGTCGCTGGCTGCATAGGCAGCGGCAGTATTCGAGCAGACCTCGCTCTGAACAGTCTTCAGGGCCTTGATGTCCTCGGCCTCGGAGAGCAGGATCGCGTCGCTAATGTTGGTGTCATGATAGTCGAGCGCAATGTCCTGTGGAGCGTGGAGCGACAACTGGAGCTGATACTTCCCTTCGGTGGGCTCGGCCACGTAGAGATGTCCGTTGTGGTTGTAGTAGCGGGGGTAAGGGATGGTCAGCGTTTCGCCTTCATAGATGGATCCTGAGACGAGCGTGGCCAGTTGGCTGCCATTGCAATTGATGGTGATGTTATATTTGTATTTGTTTGACTCAAGCAGTTCGATGTTGAACTTTTTAGCCAACGTCTGATTCCAACCCTTAATGACCTCGGGTGTCCAGTCCTTATCGTTCACCAGTACAGGAATTGCACCTCGCTCCAGGCAGTCGTTGACGAAGAAATGGATGTACCAGCCGTAGCTGTATACCATCTCATTGCGCTTCGTGGCCGACATGCTCAGGTTGCTCTGTTTGTCATCCGCCGACTGCAGACTGCCCAGTTCGTTGCCAGTCTGTGTGGATGTCAGTTCTGACTGGCCAAAGCGCATGATGACGGTGTCGCCGGGCTGCATGGTGTTGTAGACAAGATACCAGTCGCCCGATCGGTAGCAATCGCGGGCGCTCGTCTGGTTCGTTCCTCCGATGGTGAAAGTATATGGCTGACCCTCAGTGCGCTCTATGTCGAGTTTGGCGGGAGTCATGTCGACGAGGTATTCATAGAGCGGATTCTCAGGGTCGGCGGCAATGGCCAATGCAGCTCCATAAGCACACTCCCAGGCACCACGCAGACCGGGGTGGAGGGACTGGTCGGCGCAATACATCTGATAGGTCTTCCATTCGCCGAAAACGTTATAGTGCTCGCTGACCACAGCTTCCTGGTCGATATAGCTCACTCCTTTCTCCTGGGCGATGGCCTTTCCCCAGGATCGGTAGTTGGTCTCAATGTTATGTTTGCCGTTGGTGAATCCATAGCGCGGCGTGCGTGAGCACAGGATGGGGGTTGCACCTTTTTCACGGGTCTCGTCGATAAAGAAGCGCAGATACTGCCCGAAGGTATACACCGTCTCGGTAGTGCCATCGCTCTTTTTCACCGTACGCGTCTCTGTGGCCGATGTCCCGCCAATGCTCGACTTTGTTTCCCAGTTGCTGCCTCCGTCGTTATGGCCGAAGCTTATGATGACGTAGTCGCCGGGCTTTAGGGCGTTCTTCACGTTCCGCCAAAGGTTGCTAGTATAGTAGGTGCGGGAAGACATTCCTCCCATGCCGTGGTTCTCACAGACGAGCTCGTCGGCATTGAACCATTCCTGGGCAAATAGTCCCCAGCCCCACTGTCCCTGTATGCCACCGTCGCCTTTCGACCCATTGCGCATGGTGGAGTCGCCGCAGAAGAAAGCCACAGGCTTGCCTGACTTGCGAAGCTTGCCTACCGGTGAGGGGATGAGATAGCGCGTGTTGCGCACGTCGGCACGTATGGTGATGTCCTTGAACACGTTTTGGTCTTCTACCAGTCTCTGCGATTCTGCCGGCTGGCTGAGTGTCAAAAGCGCAGTTGCTGCGATAAGTCTTGCAATTCGTTTCATAAGCTATGTTGTAGGTAGGTTATGAACCCCGGCAGCCACTTATGGCTGTCGGGGTCGCTATTATTAAGGATTGACTCCTGATGTTTATCTCAATACCGTTTTCCGACCGTTGATAATGTACAGCCCGGGCTGTGGTGAAGCCACCTGCTGTCCGTTGAGGTTGTAGATGATAGTGGACTGAGAGCCGTTGGAGGAGGGTAGGGCGTCGATGCCCGTATCGCCCTTGTCAGCCACCACGGCATTGATGTCGTAGATGTGGCATCCACTGGTGTTCTTGACGTAGATGTCCACCTGTCCGCCAATACTGGTCACGCCATCGGGCAGCACCCAGTCCTCCCAGGTGTAGCTGCTCTTGGCATCAGGCGTGAAGTTGTCTCCAATCTGAAGGAGGCTGCCGTTGTCACCTAAGACGTAGATACCCACGCCTCGTCCTTGTCCGCTGCGATGCGACTCTACACTCATGGTGAGAGGCTGGCCGACGACTACATTAGGAATATAGAAGCAGTAAGGTGCACCGTTGATACCTAACCAGAGATATTGAGGTCCGGCATAAGTGCCAATGTCGGTGGAGGCATAGTTGACAGCAATGGCGAGCGAGCGTCCTGCACAGTAATCGTCGCTGAAGATGAGTCCTTCGAGTTCGGCTATGGTTTGTCCATTGGCTTTCATAGTGCCAGCCTCGTTGTCAGAGTGATACCAGAAGCAGCGGTTGTCGACAGGGTTGGGATTGTTGAGATATTCCACGTCGCTCCATCCTGTCTCATCGCCCTGTTCGGCATCGGCTGTGAGGTTGTCGATGGTCTGCTGGCTCCACTTGGTGAAGTCCCACTGACGTACGACGCCCGACACCTGCTCGTTGCTACGGCATGCTGCGCTGATGCTCACGGGCACACGATTGCCCTTGGTGCCAGTCAACGTGAAGTTGAATGTGTAGTTGCCTGCCTCGTGGAAAGCGCCCTTGATGTTGAGCGTGGGGTTCTCCTCGCCCTCGATGGTGTAGGCGATGCCTTGGGGCATGCCTTCCTGTGCTGCACCGTTGAAAGTGTAGCCGTTGAACTCAATCGCCTTGGTGTTGCTGGTGGCGAACGTCCAGTCTATGGGCTCTTCGAGCTTCACCACGAATCGTTTGCCTGCACCAGTCATGCTGGGCATGTTCAAGTCGGGCAGGTAGTAGCCTAGGTGTGGCGGCTGGTTGTAGGCCGTGTTCTGCCAGCAGATGCCCATACGATAGGTATGGTCATGCATCAGGGTGGGCACACGGTAGTTGGTGGGTGTGTTGGTAGAGTA
>JAEEGI010014083.1_pt1 | contig 16863 bp, 9 predicted proteins | sample 8958751 | NCBI WGS metagenome assembly JAEEGI01 (sample SAMN16246545, study PRJNA631951) | gut metagenome | biome: gut microbiome; feature: rumen; material: KS-attached | host: Bos | place: Iran: Karaj | collected 2018-10
AAATTAAATGAATATGAAAAAACTATTTGTCATTGCCCTTGCGGCACTTGCAACCCTCACCGCTTCCGCCCAGACTTTTGGTCGCGTGAATTTCAACGAGCTCGTGATGCTGGCTCCCGAAATGGATACCGCCCGTGAAGCCATCGCCGCTTCCCAGAAAGAGGCCGAAGAAACTTACGCCGCCATGGTGGAAGAGTACCAGGGCAAACTTACCCAGTATCAGCAGAAGCAGTCCACCTGGACCGCTGCCATCCGTGAATCCAAGGAGCGTGAGCTTATGGAAATCCAGAACCGCATTCAGGAGTTCCAGCAGTCCATCTCCCAGGAGCTTCAGCAGCAGCAGAACCAGCTCACCGCTCCCATCCAGGAGAAAGTGAACCAGGTTGTGACGGAGTTGGCCAAGGCCAAGGGTCTCACCGCCCTCTTCGATTTCTCCCAGGCCATCTACTTCGATGAGACCAAGGTCATCGACCTTACCCCTGAAGCCCGCAAGGCCCTGAATATCCCGGCCGACCGCACCATCGAGAGCCTCCAGGCCGAACTCCAGGCCCAGGCCGAAGCCGCACAAGCCGCTGCCGTTAAATAATTCACAACAGACCCTATAAAAAAACTCCGACCCAACCGGGCCGGAGTTTTTTGTACGCTGCCTCGAAGTTCTTCTGGCGCGAAGCGACGGGGGGCCTCCCCTTAATAGTTGAAAGAAAAAAGGCTGACTTCCGGTCAGCCTTTTTCTCTTTGGACAATTCAGGCGAAGCCTAGATTGTTCCCTGTTCGAGCATGGCGGTAGCGACCTTCATGAAGCCGGCGATGTTGGCGCCCTTCACGTAGTCGATGGTGCCGTCGGGCTGGGTGCCGTACTTCACGCACGCCTCGTGGATGGAGTCCATGATGAAGTGCAGCTTCTCATCGACCTCCTTGCCGCTCCAGCTGATGTGGGACGCGTTCTGGGTCATTTCCAGGCCGGAAGTCGCGACGCCGCCGGCGTTGACCGCCTTGCCGGGCGCAAAGAACATCCCGTTGTGCTGGAAGAAGTGGATGGCGCCGGGCTGGCAGCCCATGTTGGACACCTCGCAGCAGCACCAGCAGCCGTTCGCCTTCAATTCCTTCGCATCTTCCTCGGACAGTTCGTTCTGGAAGGCGCAAGGCAGGGCGATGTCGCATTTCACGCTCCAGGCCTTCTTGCCGGGGGTGAAGAACGCCTGGCCCGGGAAACGGGTCGCCATGTCTTCGACGCGGTCGCGGTTGGATGCGCGCATGACCAGCATGTAGTCGATCATCTCCTTCGTGATGCCGTCCGGGATCTCGCAGACGCCGTCCGGGCCGGAGATGGCCACGACCTTCGCTCCGAGTTCCAGGGCCTTGGTGGCGGCGCCCCAGGCCACGTTACCGAAGCCCGAAAGGGCGACCTTGCAGCCGGCGATGTCCTTGCCCGCCTTGTGCAGGAGGTCCTGGGTGAAATAGAGGGCGCCGAAACCGGTGGCCTCGGGACGCAGGATCGAACCGCCCCAGGTCGCACCCTTGCCGGTCAGCACGCCGGTGTTGTACTCGCGGGCCAGTTTCTTGTACATGCCGTAGAGGTAGCCGATCTCACGGCCGCCCACGCCCACGTCGCCCGCCGGGATGTCCTGGTCGGGGCCGATGCACTGCCAGAGCTCGGTCATGAAGGCCTGGCAGAAGCGCATGATCTCTTCGTTGGACTTGCCCTTGGGGTCGAAGTCGCTGCCGCCCTTGGCGCCGCCCATCGGCAGGGTCGTGAGGGCGTTCTTGAAGGTCTGCTCGAAGCCGAGGAATTTCAGCATGGAAGGGGTCACGGCACGGTGGAAGCGCAGGCCGCCCTTGTAGGGGCCGATCGCGCTGTTGAACTGGACGCGGTAGCCGGTGTTGGTCTGCACGTCGCCGTTGTCGTCCACCCAAGTCACGCGGAAGGTGAAGATGCGGTCGGGCTCGACCATGCGCTCGACGATTTTCGCGCGCTCGAACTCGGGATGCTGGTTGTAGACTTCTTCAACGGACTCCAGGACTTCCTGAACGGCCTGCAGGTACTCGCTTTCGCCGGGGTACTTGGCCTGGAGACGGGCCATGATTTCGGATGTTTTCATATTAGTTTTAGATACTTGTTTTCAAATGGTTTGCAAAGATAGCAAAACCTTTCGGAAAGTGGTTATATTTGCAGCAAATCAAAAGACTTATGGAATTCTCGAAAGTCATCGCCGCACGGCACAGCGTGCGCAGTTTCAAGGACAAGCCCGTGGACCGGGAGGTGATCGACGCCATCCTGGACCAGACGGCGACAGCCCCTTCTTCCCGCAACAGCAAGAGTTCGGCCTTCATGGTTGTAGACGACAAGGATACGCTCCTGGCGCTCTCGGAGATGCGCAGCAGCGGTTCGGCCCTCCTGAAAGGCGCCGCCTGCGCCATCGTGGTGCTGGGGGATACATCCAAGACGGACCTCTGGATTGAAAACGCCTCAATCTCGGCGACCTACATCCAGCTTTGTGCGACCAACTTGGGCCTGGGCAGCTGCTGGGTCCACGTGAACGGCCGCCTGCGCGACAAGCACGACCCGTCGAAGGGTTTGGCAGAGGACTATGTCCGCGACCTGCTGGCCATCCGCGACGGCTTCAAGCCCCTCTGCATCGTCGCCCTCGGCTACGAAGCCTAATGTAAATCCAGCTCCTCCAGCAGGTAGCCCATGCCGGCGTAACGCTCCAGCACCCACAACGCGAAGCGGATGTCCGCGCATACGCACTTGTTGTACTGCGGCGTGTAAGACGCGTCACTTGCCAGCGACTCCTTGTTGCCGTCGAAAGCCAGCCCGATCAACTCGCCCCGCGCATTCATCACCGGCGAGCCGCTGTTGCCCCCCGTGATGTCATTGTCCGTCAGGAAATCGATCGGCATCTGCGGCTGTTCACGCTCCAGCAGGGCCTTCCAATCCTCCTTCAGGCAGAAATCATAGACAGCCGGATTGTGCTTGGCCACCAGCCCCTGCGGCGAAGACTTCCAGTCGCACCAGATGCCGTCCCGCGGCTCATAACCGCCCACGACTCCGTAGGTCAGGCGCATCGTGCTGTTGGCGTCCGGATACTGCACCCGGCCCTTGTCTTCCCGCATCTGATATAGGGCATGGGTATATTCGCGGCCGAGCAGGCCCACGGGCTTGTCACCCGACACGCGGTCCACGGTCTGGTTGTAATTGAGCACCTTGATCTCGGACAGGAGACGGAACAAACTGTCCTGGCCGGCGATGGAAAGATCCATGTCGGAATCCAGGAAAGCCTGCATTCGCTCGGGATCCGTCATCCAGCTCCGGCTCCAGATGTTCTCGCAGAGGGCATCGTAGTCCGAACCGTACACGTCGTGGACTTCCTTCTCGAAAGGCTGCCAGAAACTGCTGTCCACGCCTTCGTAGAACTGCTCGATGGCATAACGCCAGAGTTCCTTCTCCACCCTGGGATCCGTCTCTTCCAGGGTCCTGGCGACGGCGGGGCGGACGGATTTCAAGGATTGGGCGCGGGCCTCGGGTGTTTTGCTGTTGGCCAGCGAACGGATACGGGCAGCGACGGTATGGTACTGCGTACCTCGGATCATGGTCTCCCGGTAGCAGGTCAGCGACTTCTCGACCGGGGTGATGGCGGCATAGCTCTCATCCAGGTCAGAAAGCAGGGAATCCCATTGCGTCTTGCGCTCCGGATCGGCATCGATCCATTCCAACAGTTCCTTTTCCTGCGTACGCTTCTCGCCGACCACATCGAAACGGTTGTAGCACAGCACTTCACCGGCCTGGAGCTCTTGGAAATTGCTCAAGCCGAAAAAACGGTTGGCATACTTTAGGCGTATGGCGGGATCGGCGTCCATCCAACGCGAAATGATGTCCATCTGAGCGCCCCGGATCTCGGTGGAAATAGGAAGGATGGCATCCTTCTGGTAAGCGACCTTCGCGGCGGAACTGTAGCGGTCCGTTCGTCCCGGATAACCGATGATCATCGCGAAATCGCCCTCGCCATATCCGGCGCGGGAGACGGCCAGGTGGCGCAGGGGCTTCAAAGGCACGTTGGCCTCGGAATAATCCGCCGGTTTCCCGTCGGGAGCCGCATAGACGCGGTATAGGGCGAAATCGCACTTGTGCTGCGGCCATTCCCAGTTGTCGACGTCGCCGCCGAATGCCGCGATGCTCACCGGTGGCGCAGCGACAAGCCGGACGTCGGAATACTCCTCATAAAGGGCGATGTAATACTTGGACCCGCTCCACATCGAGGAGAGCGAGGCTTCCAGACCCGTCTCTTCGGAATACTTCTTCTCCAACAGGAAGCTGAGCTTGCGCAGTCCCATCCCGCGGGTGTTGATGTGCTGCTCCTCAATGAGTTGCAGTGCCTCATCGGTGACGTCGATCACCCGTTTCAGGAACTGGACCTTCTTTCCCTTGATGGGGACCTCCTGCGAGGAATCCAGGGCCCAGAAGCCGTCCTGCAGGTAGTTGTGCTCCCCGTCGCTGAGGGCGTGCACATCCGCATAGGCGCAGTGGTGGTTGGTGATCAGCAGGCCGCGGTCGGAAATGATGCTGCCGGTGCAGCCGAAATCCATCGAGACCACGGCGTCCGCGATGCCGGCACCCGGCACGTCCGCATTGTAGATTTCACCCGCGGAGAGTTGCAGGCCACGCTCCTGCATCTGGAGTTCCAGGGCGCGGTTGATGGCGTTGATCATCCACATGCCCTCGTCGGCTGCGGCGCCCAGGCAGAGAAGGGCCGCCGCGACAGCCAGCAAAATCCTTTTCATACGTTATTCTCCTTCATAAGGATAAACGGTGCCCGGCTCCTCGAATTTGAGGCGCGCGCCTTCTTCGCGGACATCGTCCTTGGCATAGGTGATCGTCCATTTCTCCTGCGTGATCAGATTCCAGATTTCATCTCCGGTCAAAGGTTCCGCGAAACGGAACTGGAGGGCGGGCTTGAGCTCCTTGTTGAGACGCAGGTACAGGCCGATGAAGCCCTCGTGGGTGGAAAGATGGTTGCTCAGGAAGGGGAGGGCCCGCTTGATGATGGGCTTCTCGTAGTTCTGGTTCACGATCTCGTAGATGTACTGCGGCTGGCCCTTGTAGTGGTCCTTGCGTTTCTCGACGACCTTGTTCCCATCGGTGTCGGTGTAGCTGCCGTTGACCTCGGCCGTGAAGGGGTCGAACATCTTCTCCAGATACTCGGCGACCGGGATGGTGCCCGTGTCCGGATCCATGCGGACGAACTCGAAGTCGACGGGTGTTTCCTTGACGCCGCCGCCGTGGACGGGCATGGCCAGGACCTTGCGGTTCACGACCTCCTTGAACCAGGCCTCATCCAGCTCCTCATCGGGCGCCATGTAGACGCGCACGATGAGCGGGCAGTTGTATTCCGACTCCACGCCGAAGATGCTCTTGCCGGTGGTGCGGAACTGCAGGCCCAGGTAATTGAGGTCCAGTTTGTCATACATCTTTTCGGTGCGCAGGGTGACCCATTTCAGTTCGGGGACTTTCTCCGGATCGGGGGTCCAGATGCGGAAGTGCGAAGGGGTGAAGACTTCCTCGCGAATCTTGTCTTCCGTGGTGGCGGAAGGGTCGTAGGCGATCTCGACGGTGTGGCTGCCCACGAAGGTCTTGACACCGTGGACGCCGCGCACCTTCTCCATCCGGGCCTTGAAGGCCATCGAGGAACCGTAGCACTTGACGCTCTTGAGCGGGCTGATCTTGAGGGTTTCGAGCTTCATACCCTCTTCGACGCCCCAGGTCTCGCTGATGGTCGGGAGCTCGAACCGGGTCCCGGCCCACCAGGCTCCGGCGACCAGCAGGACCGCCAGCAGGGCGGGGATGAATTTGGCCCAGTTCCGGCGCTTGCCCGCATTGGAAGGGCAGACGCCCACGCGCAGGACCTGCTCGGGGCAGGCGGCCACGCATTCGCCGCAGAGCGTGCAGTCCACGTTAGTCACGCTGCCCTCGCTCTGGCTGATGTCGATCCCATAGGGGCAGGCCTTGGAGCAGCGGCCGCAGTGCGTGCAGGCGTCCTCATCCTTGAGGATGCGCAGGGCCTCGAGTTTCGGCCGTCCGTCCACGATCTCCAGGAGGTAGCCCGCGACGCAGAAGGTGCCCAGTAGCCAGACCCAGCTGAAATGCACGCCCAGCAGGCTCAGGACCCACCAGGCCAACGCGAGGACCACGAGCCAGACCCAGAACTTGAGGGTGTTGGAGATGGCGCCCAGCGGGCAGACATACTTGCACCAGAAGCGGTCGATGAAAAGGCCCAGCAGGATTACGATGCCCACCGTGACGATCGACATCCAGAGGGTAATCTCCCCCTTGAAGCCGGTCGCGACGGCATAATAGGGATCCAGATTCTTGCAGAACAGTTCGCTGGCGGTGACGGTCATGTAAACGATCCAGAAGAGCAGGGCGTACTTGACGATGCGCAGGATCTTGTCCAGCAGGATGCCGACGCGCACGGTCTTGATCTTCAGGGCCTTGCGCAGCCGGATCAGCAGGTCCTCGACCGTGCCGACGGGGCAGAGATAGGCGCAGAAGAGCTTGCTGAAGAGGATGACGGCCGCGGCGAGCGCGATGCCCATCATGATCTGGAGCGAAGACATCGAGCAGGGGAGGGACCCCCGCTGGAAAAAGGTGGCCAAGGCCTGCAGCCCGCCGAAGGGGCATAGACGCTCGGGGTCGACGGCGTCCATCTTGGGGAATAGCTTGGCCGCGAGGCCGGACAGGAAGAAGACCAGGGCGGCCAGGGTACCCCACTGCAGGAGGTTCTTGGGCCAGTTGGATCGGCTGTGTTTCATAAATAACAATGTGAATTCTCACAAAAATAACTAAATATTGGTATTTTGCATATCGGATTAGTTTGTTAATTTTGCAAAAAGGTTATTGTACGGTTGGTGAAACGTTTGCTCCTCATAGGGATCCTTTTGCTCTCGGCGGCCTGGCAGGTTGCGGGACAGAGGTATACTTTCTCCGGAAAGGTGACGGACAAGTCCACGGGACAGCCTGTCGACTTTGCCACCGTGGTAATCGAAGGATCCGGCCAATGGGCGATGGCCGATGAAAAAGGCAGTTTCACGATCGTGAACGTACCGGCTGCGAAAACCCGGGTGACCGTTTCCTGCCTCGGCTATGTATCCTGGTCCCGTGAGATCCAAATCCAGAAAGACATTACGAATTTCAGCATCGCGCTCGATCCCGACAACCTGGCCCTGGAGGGTGCCACTGTAACCGCGCAGGAGGATGCCAACTCGGCTACAACCTCCCGCTTGATCGACAAGACGGCCTTGGAGCACGTACAGATGATGAATGTGGCGGATGTGTCCAGCCTGTTGCCCGGCGGTGCGACCGTCGATCCTTCGCTGACTTCCGAAAAACAATTCAACATCCGCGCCGGTTCCGGCGAGAAAGGTTTTTCCTCCTTCGGCACGGCCGTCGAGGTGGATGGCGTGCGCCTGTCCAACAATGCATCTTTCCTGACGGCGTCCGAATTCGATACCAAACCCATGAAGGGCGTCGCCACCAACAACATCGCCTCCACCAACGTGGAGTCGGTCGAGGTGATCACGGGCGTTCCTTCCGTGGAATACGGTGACATGGGCTCCGGCGTGGTAAAGGTCAACCTGAAAAAGGGCAAAACGCCCTGGATGCTGACGCTTTCGACCAGCCCGAGCACCAAACAGACATCCGTGTCGAAGGGTTTCGGCCTGGGTACCGGCCGTTCCGGGCGGTCGCGCGGCGTCTTGAACTCGAGTGTCGAATACACCCAGTCCATCTCCCGACAGATGTCACCCTACACGGCATATCGCCGGGAGCAGTTGTTCCTGTCTTATATGAATTCCCTCAATTCGGGGATATTCGCGACAGCACCCTTACGCGTCAGCCTGGGTGTGACGGGAAACCTGGGCGGAATGGACTCAAAAGCTGACCCCGATGCGGTCCAAGGGACCTGGTCTCTGTCCCGCGACAATGCCATCCGTTCCAATTTCTCGCTCAACTGGCTGCTCAGCAAACCTTGGATCACCAATCTGGCGCTCAATGGCTCATTGTCCTACTCCAATAAGGAAAGCCGCGAGCGGACTTATAACTCTTCCGCCGTCAATAAGACCGTCCTACACGGGCGGGAGTACGGTTATTACATTGCCGTCCCGTATTCCGGAGGGGAGATTCCTCCGGTGATGTACATTCCTGGCGGGTATTGGTTCAATACGATGTGTGACGACGACCGTCCCATGACGACCAAACTGTCCATCAAGGCGAATCACAATCACTTTTTCGGCAAGGTTAACAACAAGGTCAAGCTGGGTGCTGATTGGAGTACGGACCGCAATTTCGGCATCGGTGAGTGGTCGCCCGAAGTGGAAACGGCCCCGACTTTCCGGGAATACCGCTACTGCGACGTCCCCACCATGCACAACGTGGGTGTTTATTTGGAAGACAACCTGATGCTTCCCGTCGGAAAGGGCCAGGTCAACCTGATCGGGGGATTGCGGAACGACAATACCCTGATCCGCGGATCCGCATATGGCCTTACCTCCAGTATGTCTCCCCGTTTCAATGCGAAATACACCATTCTCCGGCGTCAGGGCAGGGAGCGGAAGACCTTGCGGGAGTTGTCCGTGCGCGCCAGTTGGGGGGAATCGGTGAAACTGCCCTCTTTCTCCGTACTCTTCCCGATGCCGACCTACAGGGATGTGCGGGTGTTCGCTTCCACCACCAATTCAGCCAATGAATCGATCGAAGCTTTCTTCTCCCAGCCCCGTACGATCGAGTACAACCCCGATCTGCAGTGGCAACGAAACCGGATGATGGAGGTGGGAGTGGAAACCGACATCCTGGACAACAAGATTTCGCTCACGGCCTTCCGGAACCGTACGCTCCATGCGTACAGGATTTCCAACCACTATGACCGGACCTCATATTCCTATACCTTGGACAATGCCCTGGTCGGAGTCTCCATCCCTGCGGATCACCGTGCGTTCACGATCGATGGCGCGACCGGCATTGTCACGGTTTCGGACAAGACGGGAGCCCTACCTTCACAGGAACTCCCTTACATGACTTATAAGGAACTGGCTGCCAGTTATTATCCCGACAACGACCTGAATCCGATCGACCGTTTCGGTGTCGAATGGGTGGTGGATTTCGCCCGGATCAAGGCCATCCAGACCGAGATCCGGCTGGACGGCACCTGGTATGCGTACAAGTCTTTGGGAACCAATCAGGTCGAGTACAGTCCGACTACGCTCCGGACCACGAAAGACAAGCTTCCATACCCCTACATCGGTTTGTATTACGGGGATAATGCCTATTCCACAGGGTCTGAATCCCGTACCCTGCGGATGAATCTCACGTTCACGACCCATATCCCCAAAGTCCGCATGATCTTGTCGGCCAAGCTCGAGTCCAGTCTGCTGAAGTATTCCAGGACCCTGAGCGAAACGCCGGACGGAGCCGAGATCGCCCAGGTTATTTCTGATCCTTCCGACATCCTGTCCACGGTCGGAGGCTCCATTTATGAGGGAGAACACTATGTCGTGCGCTATCCCGAATACTACTGCTCATACGATGATCCCACTCCCCGCAACTATTTGGCAGACCTGAAAGCTGCCAGATCAGCCGGAAACCTGGATCTGTTCAACGACCTGTGGCAACTCTCTTATAAGTCCAGTTACCTGTACGTATTCAAGAAAGATTATATCTCTCCGTTCTTCAGCGCCAATTTCAGCGTGACCAAGGAGATCGGCGATCTGGCTTCCATCTCCTTCTACGCCAATAACTTCTTTGTCAACCGTTCCCAGATATGGTCCACCAGGACCGAGACTTACCTGTCTGCGGCGAGCTATATCCCGAAATTTTATTACGGACTTACTCTAAGACTCAAATTTTAAACACTCAGTGATATGAAAAAGATTTGTTTGTTTATTGCAACGGCTCTCGCCATCGTGGCCGTTTCCTGCGATCCCCCGAAACCGAAGACCTTCGAGGTCCCGGTCCAACTTCAGCTTGACGGACAGCCTTTTGCCATAGCGGATGTCCTGGTCACCCTGGCCTCCGGCGACGCGCTCTTCGAGGGCACGACGGATGCATCCGGCTTGGCGACCTTCACGGTCCCCGTCGGCGTCTATACCGCGACCACTTCTTTCAAGAAGTCCGACGCCGGTATCCTGTACAACTACAACGGCAGCGCCAGCGTTCCCGTCACCGAAGCCTTCAAGGGTACCGTAAATCTGGCTGTTACGGCTTCCAAGACCAGCCAGTTGATCATCAAGGAAGTGTACAACGGCGGTTGCAAGGATAACAGCGGCACCAAGAATTACCAGTATGACAAGTATGTCATTGTGTACAACAACTCGGATACCGAGGTGGATGCCAGTGGGATGTGTCTCGCCATGGCGCAGCTTACTGCCACCAAATCCACCAACAAGTACGAAATCTCCGCTTCCGGCGTCATCGAGTATGAGGCGGCCGGCTGGACGCCCGCTTCCTACGGCGTCTGGTGGTTCCAGGACGGTGTCGAGGTCAAGATCGCTCCGTATTCTCAGATTGTCATCGCATTGAACGGCGCCATCGACCACACGCCGACTTATACTAATTCCGTGGATCTGAGCAAGGCGGACTTCTGTACCTACGATCCTGAATCCGGATTCAACAATGCCAGCTACTATGCAGCTCCTTCCAGCTCGATTCCGACCACCCATTATATGAAGACCTACGAGTTCGGACAAGGCAATGCCTGGCCTCTCCCGTTGAAGACGGCGGCTCCTTATCTGATCATGCCGGGCAGCGACATCAAAGCTTTCGTGAAGGATCCGGCCAACTTCGACAACCGTTCCACCAACCTCTCCGGCAACTATGCCAAGATTCCTACCGGATGGGTCCTGGATGCGGTTGATATCTGGGGCGATGCGGATGAGACCAAGAACTTCTCCCGTTTCCCCAGCACCGTCAACACCGGCTATGTGGTCTTCGCCACGAACGGAATGGGTTATTCGACGTATCGCAATGTGGACAAGGCGGCTACCGAGGCCATCCCCGAGAATGCCGGCAAGCTCGTGACGGGCTACAGCGGGGCCCTTGATCCGGAAAAGGACAACGATCCTTCCGGTATCGATGCCGAGGCTTCCATTGCCAACGGTGCTAAGATCGTCTACATGGACACCAACAACAGCACCAACGACTTCCATGTCCGGAAGACTGCCTCTCTCAAGAAATAAGTGATGAGATTCCGAATCCCTGTCATCTGCGTACTGGGTTTCTGCCTTGCGGCTTCGGCCGCAGGGCAGGGTCCTGTGCGCGATTTCCGTCTGGAGTTGGAGAACAATCCGCTGCTGGGCTTTTCCAATGCGGCGTGTCTGGCTTCCTTGAGGGATGACGGGTTTTCGGAAGCGGCCGCCGCGTTCAACAAGGAAAATGGGGGTGTCGTCCCGCTGTCGGAATCTCCTGATGCGTGGAGCGTAGATGTAGGCACGCGGGCCTTCAGGCGGGTCAACGACAAGATCGTTTTCAGCGGCAAGCTTTCCTATTCCTATTTCCGGGGCGCCCGTATGGGTGGACCGATCCTGATGAATCCCGAGGAAAGTGCCATCAATTTTCTGGAAGAGGATGAAAGTACGGTGGGTATCAAGAAACGGGAATCCTATTCGTTGCAGGGCGGCCTCTCATACTCTCTCTCCGAACGATGGAGCCTGGGTGTCAAGACGGAGTATAAAGCGGAGGACCAGACTAAATACAAGGATCCGCGTTTTTTGAACGTGGTGGCGGACCTGTCCGTTTCGCCTGGGGTAATGTTCCGGCCTTCCGGTCGTTTCTCAATCGGAGGCAACCTGATTTACTGCCATCGTCTGGAGCAGCTCAGCGCCGGAACGTTCGGTACCATTGAGCGTCAATTCGACATCCTGGTGGACCAGGGCGGGTTCCTGGGCACCAAGGAGGTTTTTGACGGGGATATGGGCTATGTCTCCGACCAGAATACCCGTCCGATGACCGACGATCGCTATGGTCTTTCACTACAGACGGTTTTCGGCAATAAGACGCGTTTGTACGTTCAGCTGACCGGACTGTGGCGGAGCGGTTTCTACGGAAGCCGGACCTCCACATCGGTCGTATTCTGCGAATTCCGGGGACCCGAAGTGAAGGCCGAGACGATCCTGCTGGTCCCTGACGGAGAGAATCAGCACCGTGTGGCCCTGGATGCCGGATTCCGTCCTTTGTCCAAGCTGACCAACTCCTATTCGTACAAGGCCGAGGCCGGAAAGACCACGACCATCGAATATCACGGCCAGAATGAGACCCTGTCCCGTTCCGACCTGGACGCCCGATTGGATTATTCTTTCCGGAAAGGTGTCTCGGGCTATCGCCCCGACTGGATTTTCGGCACATCGGCGGATTTCTTCATGCGAAAGGAGAATACTTCGATCTATCCTGATTACAGGGACAGGCATTTCTTGAATGTGGATCTGGGGCTCAGCGCCGAGCGCAATTTCAAAAGCGCTTCCAACTGCTTCACTATAGGGGGGAGCCTGTCTTACCTGCAGGGTTGGGGCGATCCGAAACAGGACGGCTCCTATTCCCAAGGCAATTCCAAACTGAAATCTTTCGATGACTGGTTGTATCGCCAGTTCGAATATGATACGGCCTCGCGTGCCGGTGGCGGCATTTCCCTGGCCTGGACCAGCTTCCGTCCCAAGAGGGTGGCCCCTTACCTGAAGCTTTCCGACCGCTTCGTTTCCCTCCTTGCCGAGCCGCAGCATCTGCAGGGCCGTTTCCGGAACGAGGCCACGCTTACGCTCGGGTGTAATTTCTAGTTTCCCATGAAACGATTGCTTTTTTCCTTGCTTGCGCTGTCCTTTCTTTGGAGCGCGGGCGCACAGCCTATCCCCGACGATCCCGAAATCCGGGTCGGCCGCCTGGCCAACGGGATGACCTACTATCTCTGTCACAATGAGACGCCGGCCGGCCGGGCGGAATTCTATATCGCGCATCATGTCGGCGCCCTGCAGGAAGAAGATAACCAGAACGGGCTGGCACATTTCCTGGAGCATATGGCCTTCAATGGCACGAAACACTATCCCGACAAGGGGATCCTGGATTTCCTGGCGAAGGAAGGGGTCCGTTTCGGATACAATGTCAACGCCTATACTTCCAAGACGGAGACGGTGTACAACCTCTCCGAAGTGCCCTTGGTCCGGAATTCCTTCGTGGATTCGGTCCTGATGGTCCTGCACGACTGGTCCTGCGACATCTCCTGCGAGCAGCAGGCCCTCGACGACGAGCGGGGGGTCATCAGCGAGGAGTGGCGCCTGGGCCAGGACAGCCGAAGCCGGATGGCCCTCCAGCAGACCAATCTGATCTACAAGGGCTCAAAACAGACGGAGCGCACGGTCATCGGTACCCTGGAAGTCATCAACGGTTTCAAGCGCGATGAAATCCTGGATTTCTACCATAAGTGGTATCGTCCCGATCTGCAAGCGCTTATCATCGTGGGTGATTTTGACGTGGATGAGATGGATGGGCGGATCCGGACGCTGTTCTCTGACATTCCCGTGCGAGTCAATCCGGAACCCAAGCAGGAATACGTCCCGCCCGTACAGGCGGAGCCCCTGTTCGGCGACATGACCGACTCGGAGATCAGATACCAGGCCTACAAAGCCTTGTACAAGCAACGCTGTACGGTCACGGACCGCCGGGAGGAAGCATTCTACAAGGATTATCTCTGCCGCATGATCGTCAGTTCAGTTGTTGCGGACCGTTTCCGGGAGCGCAGCAAGGAAAAAGGATCACCGGTTCAGAATGCAACCATGGTGACGAATGCCTACAAGCCGGATATGTATGTGTCGCTGGCTACGGTGGTTCCAAAAAAGAAGGAAGGGCTGGAGGATTGTCTCCGTTTCACTGAAAGGGAAGTGCAGCGTCTGCTGCGTCACGGGATCAGCCCGGATGAGCTGGAGATAGCCAAGCTCAATGTTTCATCCCGGATGCACCTGGATGCGGAGAAGGACCGCTCGGAGGTTAAGAATAGCGAGATCGTCCAGATGGCCCTCGGCCATTTTCTCCTTGGAGCGCCGCTGGTCCTCCCGGAGACCCTTCAGGATGTAAGGCGCTCGGTCCTGGCCTCCATCACGGCGGAGGACATCGCGCCTTATCCGGAACAGATGTTCGGGGCGTGTGAGAAGATCTATTCGAACTGTTACAACGACACGGAAAAGAGCATTCCTGTCCCGACGGCGGAGCAGATGCGCCAGGCACTCGCAGAGGTGGATGCCGAGGAGACTGCATCACGTTATCTGTCTTATCCGCGGCTGGACTTGACGGTCGATGCCGTACCAGGAACGGTCCGCTCGGTCTCGAAGGTCAAGGGCACGGATATGGAGTGCTGGACCTTGTCCAACGGTGTGCGTGTCTATTACAAGGAGTCTGCGCCCGTGCGCAGCGGCAGCCATCTGTCGATGACCTTGCTGTTCGATACGGGGTACGCTGCGTTCGAGCCTGAGCGGGTTACGGCATCCCGTTATGCCTTGAATTACGACAAACGTAATACCGGATTCCGTGGCTTTGAAAAGCCTGAAATGAAAAATTGTCCCGAACTGTCCGGCGTTGCCGTGATGCTCGGCGGTAATTCCTCTTCCGGACGGATCGACATCACGGCCCGGAAAGATCGCGTGGAGAATGCCTTCAAGGCCGCTTACTTGCAGCTGACCGATCCCTGTTTCGGTTCGGAACGGCTGCTGCAGCAGCAGAAGACTGCCGCCTTGAAGTCCCTAGGCAAGAAAAAGAGTCCGAAGAACCTGTTTGACGAACGTTGCCGGAATGAAACGTACGGGGACCATCCCTGGATGCATGAGATCGATAGCATGGCCGTGGAAGCGACGGACCTGGCTTTGCTGGAAGACGTGTACCGGCGCTATTACGGCGACATTCCGGAGATGAAGGTCGTTCTCTGCACCGACCAGCCGAAGGAGGAGATCCTTCCCCTGGTCGAACGCTATCTGGCTTCCTTGAACTTTCCATATCCGTACACGAAGGGCAAATATCTGCCTTCCAAGCCGGTCGTGAAAGGTATGCATTCAATCGAAGAGAGTCATGCCCCCGTTTCGGCGCCATTCACGGAGATCAGTTACAACTGGTATTACAAAGGGGGACGGACGCCCCGGGAACGGGCGGCCATCGATGTCTTGGACTACATCCTTTCCGCCCGGTACCTGGCCTTGATCCGTGAGGAGCGGGGTGGGGCGTACAGCGTCCAGTTCTGCACGGCGACAAGCAATGAGGCGGCCGTCCCGACACGTTCGTACGTGGATTTCCAGACCCGCCCCGAGATCCGCGACCTGCTGCTCTCCGACGTGCAGGAAGAATTGGCGCGGATGTGTGCCGACGGTCCGACACCGGAAGAGTTGGATTTGGCCGTGAAATACCTGGTCAAGCACCACGACGAGCAGGAGGACCGCATCGCCCGTTCCGTGTCCCTGCAGGAGGACCGGATGGTTGGATTCGTCCGCTGGGGGACGCCATACGGCTATGATTACGAGAAGTTGGTTCGTTCGCTCAGATGCACTGATATCCGGGCCCTTGCCCGCCGCATCACCGGTGGTGACAAGATCGTCGAAGTGTACAATGAAGAGTAGCCGAAATGTTGGCTAATGTGAATAATTATAACTATATTTGCGCCGCCTATAGCGACGCAAATATTTTATACATAAATGGCTAATCCTAAATTCAATGTGAAGTTCTGCGTGCTGCTGCCGATCGTGCTGATAGCCACGCTGCTTCTCTGGGCCCTGCCGGTATCCTCCTTCGGCATCGAGGGCCTGACCGTCGTCCAGCAGCGGATGATCGCGATCTTCGTGTTCGCCGCCCTGATGTGGATGTTCGAGATCATCCCCAACTGGACCACTTCCCTGATCGTCATCGTCCTGATGTTGCTGACGGTGTCCAACAAGGGCCTGGGCTTCCTGTGCAAGCCCGAGTTCGGCACCCTGGTGGACTACAAGTCCATCATGGCTTCCTTCGCCGATCCGGTCGTCATGCTCTTCATGGGCGGTTTCGTCCTGGCCATCGTGGCCTCCAAGTACGGCATGGACGCGGTGATCGCGAAGGGCCTGCTGGGTCTCTTCGGCAAGAAGCCGAAATTCGTCCTGCTGGGCTTCCTCATCATCATCTCGATCTTCTCGATGTTCATGAGCAACACCGCCACCGCGGCGATGATGCTCGCCTTCCTGGCCCCCGTCCTCAAGGCCCTGCCGGAGGATGAGACCGGCAAGGTCGGCCTGGCCCTGTCTATCCCGGTCGCGGCCAACCTCGGCGGCATCGGCACCCCGATCGGAACCCCTCCGAACGCCATCGCCATCGGCGCCCTGGAGAATGCCGGTTACCAGATCAGTTTCGCGACCTGGATGTCCCGCATGGTTCCGTTCGTGATCGTGATGATCCTGCTGGCCTGGATCCTGCTGCGTATCTTCTTCCCCTTCAAGTCCAAGAGCATCGAGCTTAAGATCGACGCCAAGAAGCACAAGTGGGGCTGGAAAGACTATGTGGCCTGGATCACCTTCTTCCTGACCATCTTCCTCTGGGTCACCGAGTCCTGGACCAAGATCAATTCCAATGTCGTGGCGCTCATCCCGCTGGCGGTCTATACCTGCTGCGGCGTGTTCACCAAGGAAGACATCAAGGAGATCAACTGGAGCGTGCTCTGGTTGGTGGCGGGCGGCTTCGCCCTCGGCACCGGCCTGAACAAGACGGGCCTGGCTGCGACGCTGATCAACGCCATCCCGTTCAGTACGATGAATGTGGTGCTGGTGCTCGTGATCGCGGGCCTCGTGTGCTACTTCCTTTCCAACTTCATCAGCAACTCCGCGACG
>JAEEGI010014085.1_pt1 | contig 16863 bp, 16 predicted proteins | sample 8958751 | NCBI WGS metagenome assembly JAEEGI01 (sample SAMN16246545, study PRJNA631951) | gut metagenome | biome: gut microbiome; feature: rumen; material: KS-attached | host: Bos | place: Iran: Karaj | collected 2018-10
AGGTCGCGATCTTGTCCATCTTCTTGCTGTCGGGGTATTCATCGGCAAGATCGTGCTTGCTGAATTCTTCTTTCAGCAGGGCTTCGCCTTCCTTGATCAGCTGTTCGCGGTCTTCCGTTTCTTTCTTCAGGAAGTAGGCTTTGATCTTGTTCCGGGCGTGGTTGGTTTTGACGATCTTCAGCCAGTCTTCAGACGGCGCGGAATTCTTGTTGGTTTTAAGTTCCACGACATCGCCGGTCTTCAATGGCGTATTCAAAGGGACCATGACCCCGTTGACCAGCGCTCCTACGGTCTGATTTCCTACTTCGGTATGGATGCGATAAGCGAAATCGATCGGCGTTGCGCCCTGTGCCAGGTCGATGACCCTTCCTCTCGGCGTCAGACAGTAGATGTTCGCATTGAAGATATCATGGGTGATATCGTTCATATAATCCTTGGCATCGGTATCCGAATTGTCTTCGAATGCTTTCAGCCACTGCAGTTCATTCAATACTTCTTTCTGGGAACGCTGTTTCCCCTCTTTATAAGACCAGTGGGCAGCCACGCCTCGTTCCGCGACTTCGTCCATGGCTTCCGTACGGATCTGCACCTCATAGATGCGTCCGTCCGGCCCTACGATCGTGGTATGCAAAGACTGGTACATGTTCATCTTAGGCATGGCGATGTAGTCTTTCAGACGGCCCGGGATCGGACGGTAGACCGCATGGATATAGCCCAGGATCTCGTAACAGTTCAGTTCCGTTTCTGTAACGATGCGGATCGCCAGAAGATCAAGTATCTCGTCGAAACGCTTGTTCTTGGTGATCATTTTCTTGTTGATGGAATATAGATGCTTGGATCTGCCGAAAATGCGGAACGGAATATTATGCATCTTCAGGACGATGGAGATATCTTCCATCATAATTTCGATCTGCTGGTCGCGTTCGCTTTTCTTTGATTCGACCAGCCGGGCGATCTCGTGGTATTTTTCGTTATCCAGATAATAGAAAGAAAGATCCTCAAGTTCGTTCTTGATCTCGGCGATACCTAGGCGATGGGCGATCGGCGCATAGACATCCAAAGTCTCTCTGGCGATGCGTTTCTGTTTTTCCGGCGGCAGATATTCCAGAGTGCGCATATTGTGCAAACGGTCCACCAGTTTCACCAGAATCACCCTGACATCCTTGGCCATCGCGATCAGGATCTTGCGGTGATTGACAGCCTGATACTCTTTTTCATCGGTGAATTTCAAAGTCGAGATCTTGGTGACCGCATCGACCATTTCATAGATCTCCTCGCCGAAGAGTTCCTTGAATTCTTCTTCCTTGACATCGCAGTCTTCGATCACGTCATGCAGAAGTCCCGCGCAGATCGTTTTGGGATCGACCCGCAGTTTTGCCAGTTCATAGCCCACGTTCAAAATATGCACAAAGTAAGGCTGACCGGATTTGCGTTTCTGGTCCTTGTGCTTTTCATAGGCAAAATCATAGGCTTTATCGATCAGAGCCAGCGAATCAGGATCGCTGATATACTTATGGATCTCATCGTAAAGTTCTTTTTTCGAGTCGATCAGTTCTACCATAATAATTGAAAACCGAAGCAGCGCTTCGATTTTTTAATACTTCAGCGAGGTAAAGACCTCATAGTCCTTGAGACGTTCTCTTCCTTTGAGATCCTCAAGTTCGATCAGGAATGCGCATCCGACGACCTCTCCGCCCAGTTCTTCTACCAGATGGATGGCCGCTTCGACCGTACCACCGGTTGCCAGCAGGTCATCGATGATCAGGACCTTCTGGCCCGGTTTGATGGCATCCGCATGCATATGGAGTTCGTTTTTTCCATATTCCAGATCATAGGAATAGGAAATGGTCTTCCTTGGCAGCTTGCCTGGCTTGCGGAACGGCACGAAACCGATATCCAGGGCATAGGCGACCGGGCAACCGAAAATGAATCCTCTCGATTCCGGTCCGGCAACGACTTCTGCCCCGACCTTTTTAGCAAATTCGATCAGCTGGTCGCAAGCTTCTTTGAATGCATCGCCATCTGCCATCAGCGGCGTGATATCTCGGAATAGAATACCCTCGCTGGGGAAATCGGGGATCGATGCGATATAGTCTTTCAAATTCATAAGGTCACCTCTTTAAATACATTACAATTATAGTTGAACTACAGTAAATCTTCAATTATGAAAGAGACGCGGTTCTTATGATATCGGTCGCGCTGTATCCTGCCGATCATCGTATCGAACTGCCGATTCGCATGAGCAGGATCGAATGAGATGGCTTCGAGCTGGTGGCTCAGCACGTACTTGGGATATTTATGGGCAACCAGAAAGCGGTTCGTATATGAAACGTCCCGTATCGCAAACAACGGTTCCGCAAAAGAAGTGCCGAATGGCCGCAGTTCTTCCAGTTCCATCAGCAGATGCAAGTCGATCGTTTCAAGCCCGATCAGCAGAACATCCTGGAGATGTTCCGGAACCTGGACGGGATGATTCCTGATGGCTTCTTCCAGACGTCCGTAATCTTCGGCAGGAAGCGATAAGCCGATAGCCTGCTCATGCCCCCCGAATGTCGTAAACAGTCCGGAAAAGGCCTTTAAATATGTGTAGAGATCAAATCCTTTCGGACTTCTGCCCGATCCCTTCAGTTCCCCTTCTCTTTCGCTGAGGATCACGACCGGCTTGTGATATTCATTCATCAGACGGTTCGCCAGCAAGCCGCACAGTCCTTCCTTGAATGTCTCCGATCGGATGAGTATGAAAGGGTCTTCGTCACGGATATTCGCCTTCACGGAATCATACATGATCCGGGTGTCTTCCTTACGGATCTGATTGATCCTTTCGATATGTCCCAGATACTGCCTGCAGGATGCGTCGTTTACCAGGAGATATCGCACCATGTGATTGACATTCATCAACTCTTCCAGCCGGGAGATCGCATTGATCTTGGGAATCACGGTATAAGATAAAGCATCATAATCCAATTCAGAATCGTTCAGAAGATAGCGTATCGGCAGGATCTCTTTTGTTTTCAGCGTTTCGAACATCCGTTTGATCAGAAAACGGTTGTAACGCAGGACCGGAACCATATCCGCGATCGTCGCCAGTCCGCCATAGACCTCAGACAGTTCATCATGATCGAAATGATCCGACAGCAGGCTGCATAGGCCTGCCGCGCACATGTCATGAAAATCTTCGGGTAGCAGGTCCGGATGCAGCAAGGCGTCCGCCTGCGGTTCTTCCGTATATTCATGGTGGTCGATGATAAATACCTGCAGTCCGTATTCCTTCGCAAGCCGGATCGGTTCCTTTGCCGTTACGCCATTATCGACGCAAAAAACGATGTCGAAATGATGGTCATGCGCATTGTTTACGATTTCTTCATTCAGGCCGTAACCCTGCCGGAAGCGGGAAGGAATGATGTAGTTGTTTGCGATATGCAGACGGTCCAGCAGACGCTTGATGATGACTGTGGCGCAGATCCCGTCGCAGTCATAGTCCCCTACGATCAGATAACGCTTATCGCTGTTGCTCAGGATCTTCTCTTTGAACGCATCGACTTCGGGAATTTTCGGCATATTCAAAAAAGCGGATATCTCCAGTTCTTCGGTCTCGATGCCGTTGAGCTGACATATCCTTTCTTTTAAACTTTTATCGCTTTCCAGAAAACGATATTTCATGTGTGAAGTCCGATAAACAGCCCGATCAGCGACAGGATCATCGCCAGCAGATAGAAATTCAGAACGATATTGGATTCTCTGTACCCTTTCAAGACGAATGCGTAGTGGATCGGCGTATAGGAAAAGACGCGCTTATGGAAAATGCGGACGCTTAGCTGCTGCAGAACGACACAGAACATTTCCATCACGAATACGCCTCCGATAAAGAACAAAGCGAAACATTTGTCGAAGAGCAGTCCCGTGGAAGCGAACAAGGCTCCCAGAGCGAGCGATCCGCTGTCGCCCATAAAGATCTTTGCCGGATGGAAATTGAAGCGCAGATAGCCTAAGAGGCCTGCCAGAATGCATACCAGCAGCAAGGCGATATGCCGGTCTTCGTGTAAAGCGAAGATCACTACCGGCAGCAGAACGATAAAGGAAACTCCGGCACACAGGCCGTCCATCCCATCGGTGAAATTTACCGCATTGGCTTCCGCCATATAAAGAAGGATCATGAACGGAAGATAGACGAACCAGGGCAAAACGATAGAAACATGCACGAAAGGAACCGTCACCTGCAAAGGCAGGATATCTCTGAAGAAATAGAACAGCAGCATCGTATACAGCAGTTCCATTCCCAGCCGGGTCCAGGGAGACAGACCGTCATTGGTATGCGAGCGGATGACCAGAGCGTCATCGATAAAACCGACAGAACAGTAAAGAAGATAGGATAGAGCGATAAACAGCGCTTTCTTGTCCAGGAAGGCGGAGTTATCGATGCAAAAGAAAACGATCACAGGAATGACCACAAACAAGAGTCCACCCATGATCGGAGTTTTTTCTTTATTCTTGAATTCGGCCAGCGCGTATTCGGAAGTGACCTGGTTGATATCTTTTTTCTTAAGAAAACGGATAAAGAAAGGCATGCCGATCAGCATCAGGATCAGCACGGCAGCAAATCCGATCAGAAACAGGATATCGTTTTTCATACCCTAATATCATAACCTAATCATCAGCATCATTGTCAAGTTCTTCATCGCTCTCCCCGATCGGTTCTTCTTCTTCGATCGCATAGTCGCGAAGCCGGACTGTAACGCTGCCGGTGCCTTCCATGATCGTTCCGGGGGAAACGGATTGATCGTATGCGGTTCCGGAACCTTCGATTGCGATATTCAAGCCTGCCATATTGGCATAGTTTACGATGTCCTTGCGGGTCCAGCCGCCAAAATCCGGCAGAGCGATATTTCTACCGTCGGTCAGCAGGAATACTTTCTGTTTCGTATAGACGTCGCTGCCGGCAGAGGGATATTGTTCGACGACTTTCGTTCCGTCGCCGATCATGACCGGTTCCAGATCGTAGCTGTCCAGGATCTGCTGGGCTTCCGCCGCCGTTTTGGCACGCAGATTGAACATATCATATCTGAAGATATATTTTTCGGCATTCGTTTCATCCTGCAGGACGATGTTTTCCAGCAATGCGATGCGGTCGATCAGATCAGGGATCGGCTTGATCTCGTAGTTGAAATATACGGTCTCGGGAGAGACATAGGCAAAATAGATCATGTATTCGGGATCTTCATAAGGAAAGCCAAGAACGCAGGAAATGATATTGGTTGATTCGTCGTAGCCTCCGTCCAGTGGGATCTCCGATGTTCCCGTTTTTCCCATGACGCTGACGGTTTTCGCCGCATAGTGCCGGCAGGTTCCTTCGGGATCGGAAACCACTCTTCTGAGAAGATCATGCATCTGATCTGCCGTACTTTTGGCGATCGGCGTATCGACGATATTCCGTTTCCCCTGGTAGACGGTGGTATTGGTATTGGGATCGACGATCTTCTCGATGAAATACGGTTTCAGCATCTCGCCGTTGCCGAAGATCGCCGTGTAGGTCTGCAGGATCTGCAGCATCGTCAGGGACGAACCCTGCCCATAGGTCGCAGTGATATCATCGACCGGAGACAGGCCGTAGTTGGTATATCCCGGCACTTCATCGATGCCGTCGCTGTTTACCGTCTCATAGAGATGGAAACGGTGGAGGTATTCTTCATAGTTGCTTATTCCGACATATTGCGAAAGCAGAGTCGCGGTCGCGACGTTGCTGGAATAGATCAGTCCGTAGTCCAGAGGAATATTCCCCCAGTCGCGGTTGGAAACGTTGTTGATGCAGCCCAGGCGGTAGGCACCGTAGGTCCTGCTGGCATCATCTATATAACAGTAAGGAGAGGAATCGAACAGTGTATCTCCGTCATAGACGCCCAGATCCATGGCAGCGGCATAGATGACCGCTTTCATGACCGAACCCGGCTCATAGGCAAGCTGCGAACCGAAATTGACCTGGACATCATCAGCAGTGAGATTGTTCGGATCGAACGACGGTGTCTGCCCCCAGGCCAGGATCTTGCCGGTCTTGATCTCGACCACCGAGCCCCATGCCCTGCTGGCGTTCTTGTATTCCATCGTCGCATTCAGGCAGGTATTCAAAGCTTCCTGTATGGAAAGATCCAGCGTCAGATAGACATCGAAACCGTCGATAGCCGGTTTTATCTCATCGTACATGCCCGGAAGAATATATCCGTGCTTGTCTCTCTGATAGGAATGATAGCCATCCGTTCCGGATAGTTCATCATTCAGATAAGCTTCCAGACCCAGATTGCCGACAAGACGTCCGTTGTCGTCGGAACGGGCAAATCCTACCATCTGGGGCGAGAATGTTTCTCCGTAAGGATAATAACGTTTATAGGAATTACGGAAACCGATGCCATGCAGGTCTTCGATTGCCAGGATCTCGTTGCGCTGTTCTTCGCTCAGGTTCCGTCCGTTGGCTCCCAGTTCCGTCTGATACAGTCCGCTGCTGGAGCTAAGGATCTCATAGATGTCTGCCTCGGGGATCTCCAGGATCGGCGAAAGCATTCTAGCCGTGTAAAGCGGATCGTCGACATAGGCGATCTCATCATCGGCCGAAAGACGGTCGGGATCCAGATAGCAGATGATATCGTAGGTCTGCACGTCCTGAGCGACGATCGTGCCATTTGCATCGTAGATATTCCCGCGTGATGCAAAGATCTTCTCGTCAACATTCGATACCGAACTGACATAATCGTCCAGCGATGTCATCGAACGCACATGGATCTTGAAGATCGTAACTAAAAAAACATTCACGATGATCGCCGTGATACAAACAAACATTAAAAAATATAACAGTCCCAGCAGACGGTTGCAGCGTTTCATCAGCCACCTGTCACTGCGATGATATTATCGGAATCCTGGTAAAGATCCGCCTCTTCTGCCAAGGCATAGACTCTTTCTTTGTTTTGCAGAGTATTGATGTCGTAACGCAAAGACTGGTTTTCCAGTTTCAGGGCATCGGCCTCTTCCTGCATCGCCTGTATCCTCATGGCCAAAGAAGTATTCATGGTATTGATCAGAAGGCTTGTCGCCAGCAAAAGGATCAGAGACAGCGTGAAAAGAGCTTCCGCGACATGAAGCAGATCGATCTTTCTTCTTTTTTTTCTGCTTTTAACGATTCTTCCCATTTGTTCTCCTTATTCCTCTTACGATCGCGCTTCTGGCGCGGCTGTTTGTTTCCAGTTCGGCTTCGCCGGCTTTTTTTCCGTGGTTCAGCAATACATAGTCGGGCTGTCTGATCTCTTCCGGCCGTAGGGCGATGCGTTTATCGTCTTCGACCGTGCTCAATTCTTTGAAGCGGTATTTTACCAGCCTGTCTTCCAGGGAATGGAAGGTGATGATGACCACCCTGCCATCTTCCTTCAGAATGCGGTCGAACATCTCCAGGAAGCTTTTCAGGCTGTCCAGCTCGTGATTCACTTCGATACGGATCGCCTGGAAGCTCTGTTTCGCGGGATGTCCTTTTTTGGAAAGGACTTTGGCCGGCAGCGCTCTTTTGATCGTTTCCACCAGCTGCAGGGTCGTCTCGATCGGACGATCCTCCAGGATCCTGTCGGCGATCCTTGCGGCATTGCGTTCTTCGCCGTAATCTCTCAGGATGCGGATCAGATCCTCCCTGCCATATGTGTTAACGACATCATAGGCCGTCAGCTGCGCTTCCTGGTCCATGCGCATATCCAGCGGCGCGTCGTAGCGGTAGGAAAAGCCGCGGTCGCCCTCATCGAACTGGGGCGATGATACGCCAAGATCCAGCAGGATCCCATCGACCTGGCTGACATACTTATCCATGTTTTTGAAGTTGTCATGGATAAATACGACATTGTCATAGCCGGATAAGCTTTCTTTCGATTCCCGGATGGCTTCTTCATCGAGATCGAAGCAGTACAGTTTCCCTTGATCCAGTTTTTCCAGGATCAGTTTTGCATGGCCGCCTCTTCCCAGCGTGCCATCGACATAGATGCCGTCTTTTTTGATGCCCAGAAGTTCGATGACTTCTTCCGGCATCACCGGCAGATGTCTAGTCATTGTTCAGCAAGTCGCTGAGGTTTTCGGCGACTTCCTCATAGTTTTCCGAAGCGATGCTGTAGTAGTTCTCCCAGGTCTGTCTGTCCCAGATCTCGATATGATCGTTGGCGCCGATGATGACGCATTCCTTAGAAATGTTCACCGTGTTCGCCAGAAACGACGGGATCGGGATACGGCCCTGGTTGTCGAGACTGCATTCGGTCGCGGTGCTGGTGAGCGTCCGGACATACTGTCTTACGGCGCTTTTTGTCGTAGGAAGCTTGTTGATCTCTTTGAACAGTTTTTCCCACTGTTCCAAAGAATAGATCGTCAGACAGTCATCCAATCCGAGAGTCAATATGAAAGTCGCATGAAGCTCTTCACGGAACTTGCTGGGAATGATGATCCTTCCCTTGGCATCCAGATTGTGAGTGTACTGGCCGATGAACATGTCCCACTTTCCCCCACTTTAGACCACTTTCTACCACTATTATGGCAAATCGATCTGCAAAAGTAAAGAAAATATGATAGATATTGCACAAAAAAGCAGCATTTCTGCTGCCTGTAAAATCGGAATCATAGGTAGATAGAGGAAAATCAGCGGGACGTCATCTGACTTTTAAAACGAAGCGGCTGTTCCCTTTGCATAGAGATCCGTTTCGATCGTAAACGCTAATGGAGACGGCAATATCTCTGTCACGCATCTCTTCGCTGATGAGAAAGACATTGTAAGCTTCGAAAACGCTTTCCGCCAGCGGATAGTCGCCGATCCGCTTCATCATCAGCTTGCGGTCGAAGACAATCGTCCGGTCTTCCATGACGAACTCATAGCGCAACGTGTCCGCTTCATTCTCCGTATCATAGGTATTGTCTTCCTTCAGTACCAGGTATTCCGATGCGATATTCATCGGTCTGAGCACATTCATGATGGCGATGCGGTCTCCTACATGCACGGTCGCATCATCCAGATCGACGATGCTTAAGATCACCTGGCTCTCATCCAGATGATAGACATTCTCCCGGCAGTCCTCTTTCACGCGATCGATCCTGCAGGTATAGAGAAACTCATCCGCATCGAAAGGCACAGCTTCTGCCTTGCGGCCGCAATTGCGCAGATAGGCTTCGCCGATATCATAATGATAATAAACGAAATGTTCCGGATCTTCGATATCGCGATGCGCGCGCAGATACGGAAGCTCGGTCTTATAGGAAGTGCTGTCCGGATCGAAGAGATAGATAAAGAATGTCACGTCTGCCTTCTGGTAGAATGCGACATCGTTTGCCCGGAACATCTTCAGGTATCCCATGTGGTAAAACCACGTGCCCAGATAGGGTTCCAGATATCCCGGAAGCGTATCGGTAGTGATATCGAGTCCTTTCATGCGCGAGAACTCCACCATCGCCTGCTTGTGCGCCGGGGGATTGAAACGGCAGATGATCGCTTTCTCTTTGACGGCGATACGGATCGGACGGAAAATCTCAGCAAGCGTTTTGCTGTCATGCGTCAGTCTGACGCAGATCCTGTATTCCCCTTCCGGCAGCGCATCGTAAGGATTTCCTTCTTCATCAAGATAATTGATCCCGTCGTCAAGAAAAGCGCCGTGCCGCGTATCGGTCGCGCTGACGATGACCGCCTTATATGCCGTATCGCTGTAATACGCCTTGATCGTCGCATCCCTTAAGGATTCTTCGGGACGGTCCAGATCTTTTACCTGCAGTTCAGGAAAGCCATATTTCAGCAGTTCCGCCCTGTCGTCGTCCATTCCTTCCGGATAAAAAACCATCCCCGGCTGATCGAGATAAACATTGCGGTCGTTTTTATGAGTTTGCTCGACATAGCGTATCCTTCTGCCGCCGTCATCGAAAAGGCCGACAGAAAGCACGGCATCTTCTGGGATTTCTTCGTCATGGATGATTTCTCCGGACACCATGAAATGTCTGCCATAGTCGATAAAAGATGTGGAATCGGCCGGATTGCTTATCGTCAGTTTGAACATCGAAATCATTGTAAGTAGAAAAGAAATACTTGTCAAACAGCGATATAATGAAAACGATCCGATGCTGAAGCATCGGAAGGAGAACTGCCATGAATCGAATCATCTTTGTATCAGGAACCTGCGGATCAGGGAAAACGAGCTTTACCGATGCCTATGCGAAATATCTGGTGGATCGAAATAAGAAAACGGCATATGTGATCCATGGCGATGATTTTCACCGCGGTTTTGTCGAGCCTCAAGAAAAAGGCGATTTCTTCACAGACGGACAGGCTTCCGATCCCGTATTATGGGAAAACATCATAGGATTCAACTGGGACTGCATCCTGTCTACGGCGGACCGGGCTCTCGGACAGGGTCTGGATGTGTTGATCGACTACGTGATCGAGGACGAACTTCCCCGTATCAGAGAACTGACGGACAGGCACGACGCCCAGCTGCATTATATCGTCCTGACTGCCGATGATGACGAACTGACGCAGCGAATCCGTCAACGCGGCGATACCGACATGATCGGACGTTCGCTGTTCCTGAAACGAAAGCTTGAAACGATGCCGGAAAACAAAGGTCATTTTTACGATACGACAGGAAAAAGCATCGAAACGATGGTAAGGGAAATCGACCTGCAGCAATACCTGATGAAATAAAAAACGCCTGCTTCTGAAAGACAGGCGCTTTTTCAGATCATGCAACAAAAAAAGAAGTAGAAACTTCTTATTTTGCGCCGCAATTCGGACAAACGCGATGAGATAACTTGTATTCGCCGCAAGACGGACATTTCACCATCGTAGGCGTCATCAATTTATAATGTGTTCTTCTCTTTGCTTTACGCGTCTTGGAATTTCTTCTCTGTTGAACAGCCATTTCTAATCGTCCTCCTCAAATCTATATTCTGAAAGCTTCTGCAACCTTGGATCGATCTCGTCTTTTTTTGCCGATTCGAGATCCTCTTCCGATACAAAAACCCAACCATCCCCTCTAGGATACTCTATTTTTTCGTTTTTGACAACTTTAATAGGTACTTCGGGAAGCACTATATAATATACCATATTTTCGATTTCAAGGGAATCTTTTATATAAAAACCTTCTTCATTTTCGTCAAAGACGACATTTTCGTCATCCTGCAAAGCAAAAGGGACTTCCACATCGTCCAACGTGATGGCGCAAGGACAGATCATTTTGCCTTTCAGATCGTAGCTGATATGCAGCTCGTTTTCATAATCGTAATAAAAGGAAATCACGCCATCGACCTGTTCCAGCCGACGGAGATAGATATTGTCATCGATCTCCATCCGATCGATCGAAACGGGATAATCCCGGCGGTTGCTGATCCTTCTGAGGTCATTCAGATATATCTTCATACTTCAATTATAGATAATTAAGAATCACTTGTTAAGATGATCGGATAGAGATGTTCTGTCTCAGGAAAACAGCTTGTAAATAGAAAAGAATGACAGATGAATGCTATAATTTGGGTAACAAGGAGAACAAATCATATGTTAAGAACGAAATCGGTCAAATTAAAGACGATTCCGGCAATGGCTTTTCGTATCAAGACTCCTGCCGGACCAAGCATCACGATCCAGCGCGCAGATTACGAACAACCTGGCATCGCTTCCATTTCCAGAACCTCCGGGAAGCCTATCATATCGAGCAACACCAATCCGAAGTATTATCCGGAAGAAGCGTTCGAAGAAGCGATCGCTTCGACCAACGGCCTGACTTATAAAAAAGGCAAAGGCACGAAGGTTACCAAAGAAATGGTAAAAGAGAAGAAAGTAAAAGAGCCTGAAGAAGTGATCATCGATTCTGACGACTACCATAAGATCGTCGATCTCTATTCCGATAAGAACGGCAGGCTTTCTTACGATCTGATCAACAAAGACTTCATCCGTTTTACGAAGAGTTCTTCCGTCGTCAGAAAGATGATCGAAGAAGGAACGACAGCGGCAAAGGTCCGCAACTATGTCGTTGCCAACAAGATCCGCAATATCACAGGAGATCACGATCTTGATGACAAGCAGATCAGAAAGATGGTGGAGCTGCTGGATGAGACCTATGCAAAGGGCGTATTCAAAGAACTCAATGATGAAATACGCAAACTGCTTTCCGCGAATAAAAAGAAATAGTAACGATGCGGCTTGAAAGCGGATCTGCTGATCCGCTTTTTCTTTGGTTCGGACACTGCGCTATATTATAATGGTGCTATGAAAAAGACCGGCATCATCGTCGAATACAATCCGTTTCATAACGGCCATCTCTACCATCTGAAACAAGCCAGGGAACTGACGGAACCGGACGTTCTGATCGCGGTCTGTACCGGAAACTATAATCTGCGCGGCGATCTTTCGATCATTCATAAATTTGAAAAAACAAGAGCCGCCCTTCAGCATGGAGTGGATCTTGTGATCGAATTGCCTTATATCCATGCGACCCAGAACGCGAATGTTTTCGGTTCCAAAGCGGTCGAATTGCTGAAACGGTTCGATATCGACCATCTTGTATTCGGATCGGAAACGAATAATCTGGAAGAACTGCAAAAATACGCGGATCTCGAGATCGATGTCACAAGACTGAAAGAACTGATGCATGAAGGCTATTCCTACCCGAAAGCCTACGGACTATTAAGCGCTTCTTTGTATCCGAACGACTTGCTGGCGGTCACCTATCTGAAAGCGTTGAAGCACAGCGGGATCTCTCCCGTCAGCATTCAGCGGACCAGCAACTATCTTTCGGAAGATCTGTCGGTCATTTCTTCGGCTTCCGCGATCCGTAAAGCGATCCGCGAGGGACGGGATGTTTCCGATCATATCCCCTATCCGGTCAGTGAACCCGTCTTTATCGAAGAACTGTACCCTTATCTGCGCAAGCTGTTATTCACGATAAGCAGCCAGGAACTGAAAGAGATCTTCCTGGTCGATGAAGGGATCGAAAACCTGCTGAAAGCGAATGCATTGAAATATGAAAACTACGAAGATTTTATCAATGCTTCGATCTCAAGACGCTATACGCGTTCCCGCCTGCAGCGTACCTGTCTGCAGATCATGAATCATGTCACAAAAAAAGAAGTCGCAGAACTGCCTGAAACGGATTATATCCGCATACTGGGTTTCAATGAAATAGGCAGAAAACTTCTACACGAATGCAAAGAAAACCTCCATATCGTGACGCAGTTCAAAAACATTCCTTCCGGTCATAAAGAAATCGAATGGAAAAGCTCGCTGATCTACGCGAGCCTGTTAAAAAATCCTGAAGCATATCTGAAGCAGGAACTGAAAGGACCCATCATAAAGAAATAAAGACCCGGATCATTTCCGGGTCTTTTCATCTGATATGTTATTCTATCTACATCTCTACGTTGTGATATACTTCCTGGACGTCATCGACTTCATCCAGGAGATTCAGCAGTCTGTTCCACATTTCCTTGTCGTGCTCATCTTCCAGCGTGACATATTCCTGTGGCAGCATCTTGATCGCGCAGACAGAATATTCGCAATCCGGAATCAGCGCATCGATCGCTTCCTGCGCCTTATGCAGATCTGTCGGAGCGACATAGACAGTCATTTCGCCGTCTTCGACTTCCAGGTCCTGTACGTCGACATCCGCATTGATCAGCGTATCGAGCATGGTATCTTCATCTTCATACTTGAAAGACAGAACGCCGAGGTTGTCATAAGTGAACGAAACGGAACCTTTGACGCCCATCTTGCAATGAGCCTTGTTGAAACACTGGTTCATCGCAGCCACGGTACGGTTGGAATTGTCGGTCAGACAGTCGATGATGATCGTCGCGCTGCCCGGACCGAAGCCTTCGTATCTTAAGGAATCATAAGATTCGCCGCCGCCGCCTTTGGCTTTTTCGATCGCCCTCTTGATGACATCGGCAGGTACCTGATTGGCTTTCGCTTCTTTAATTTTGGATCGCAGTGCCAGGTTCATTTCCGGGTCGGGAACACCTGACTTGGCAGCGATATAGATTTCCTTGCCATAGCGCGAATAGACTTTTGATTTCATTGCAGCGGTCTTAGCCATTGCTGCAGCTCTTACTTCATGTGCTCTTCCCATAAATTCACCTCTTTAATTCAATATCGTACTTTTTTGTACGCTATTATTGTAATACGATTCATTTCATTTTTCTACAAAAAAAGGGGTGCCTCTGCACCCCTTTATGTTTCTTTAGAGTAAGCTTTTTACCAGTTCTTTGACTTCTGCTTCCGTCTGACATTTCAGGGCTTTTTCCGCCATTTCTTTCATCTGTCCATATTCGAGAGATGTAACGATCTTGCGGGTCGGAAGTATCCTTGATGCAGACATGGAGAATTCATCCAAGCCAAGTCCGAGAAGAACCGGAGCCGCCTGCGGATCGCCTGCCATTTCTCCGCACATGCCGCACCATTTCCCCTGCGAATGCGCGCCATCGATCGTCAGTTTGACCAGACGAAGGATGGACGGGTTCAGAGGCTGATACAGATATGCGACTTTCTCCGACATACGGTCGGCGGCCATCGAATACTGGATCAGGTCGTTGGTACCGATCGAGAAGAAATCGGCGTGTTTCGCAAATTCATCCGCCAGGATCGCCGTCGCCGGGATCTCGACCATCATGCCGATTTCGATATCATCCGATACCGCGATGCCTTCCTTCAGCAGTTCTTCTTTCGTTTCCAGAACGAAGTTCTTGCCATTGAGGAACTCGTCGATCGTCGCGATCATCGGGAACATGATCGCCAGTTTTCCGTAAACGGACGCTCTTAGCAGCGCTCTGACCTGCGTTTTGAAGATATCCTTGCGGTCAAGACACAGTCTGATCGCACGGTATCCCAGGAACGGGTTCATTTCCGGTTCGAATTCAAAGTAAGGAAGCTTCTTGTCACCGCCGATATCCAGCGTACGGACGACGACTCTCTGGCCTGCGGCCTTTTCCAGGACGACCTTGTACGCTTCAAACTGCGCTTCTTCATCCGGGAAGTCATCCGTGGATTCCATATACAGGAATTCCGTACGATAGAGTCCAACGCCTTCGGCGCCATTGGAAACGACATTTTCCATATCCTTCGGCGAACCGATATTCGCGACCAGTTCGACCTGATGGCCGTCTTTGGTGATGGACGGCTGATCCATCAGGACTTTCAATGCTTCTTTTTCAGCAAGGAACTGATCCCGTTTTATCGTATATTCCTTGAGTTCTTCTTCGCTCGGATTAACGATGACCACGCCCTCGGAAGCATCCAGGATGATCGTATCGCCATGCTTACAGTTGCTCATGATGCCGGTACAGCCTACGACTGCCGGGATACCCAGGGCGACTGCCATAATCGCCGCATGCGATGTCTTTCCGCCGATCTCGGTAACGAAGCCTAAGGCATACTTCTTATTCAGCTGCGCGGTATCGGAAGGCGTCATTTCTTCCGCAACGATCACCACTTCCTCGTCGATCGCGGTCAGATCAGGAATCGTCAGACCCAGGATATTGCACAGCAGACGGAAGGAGACATCCTTGATATCGGCCGCCCTTTCCTTGAAATATGCGTCGTCCATCGACTCAAACATACCGATCATCATATCGGAAACCTGTTTGGTCGCATGATCGGCGCTGTTTCCTTCATTGATCATCGCCACGATCTGATCCCTGAATTCCGGATCCTGCGCCATCATCAGATGGGCATCAAAAATCGCAAGCTCTTCCGGCTTCAATGTCGCACTGGCTCTTTCCTTGATCTGTTCGATATCGGCAATGGTTTTCAGCATCGCATCTTCAAACTTCTGCAGTTCTACCGCACTATCGGTCTGTCCTTCATTTACTACGATCGTCGGCTGTTCTAGTTTATAAACTTTGCCGATCGCAATGCCACTGGAAGTGGCGATCCCTTTCAACATGATAAATACCTCTCTTCGTTCTAATTATACTCTATTTATTCCAGGCTTTTCAGGAAATTCTTGTAGGCGTTTTCGCGATAACGATAGTAGGAAGGCGCGGAGAAATATTCCAGATACCACGCTCCCGTTTTGCCTAGAAGGACTTCGTTTTCGATGATGATCCGCTGTTTCTCCGGAAGCAGCATGACGATGTCTTCGATATGCGTGACGATCCGCCGGTAGGCTTTGATCCTGTCGCTGTTGTAATAGACAAGCTTTTCATCGAATTCTTTTAATCTTCTTTTGCTTTCAAGATAATTCTGGGACAGCAGCTGAATTTCGAACTGCTCTTTGGTCAATTGTTTCATTTTTACCTCAATACAAAAGATATGAGGTGATTATTTCTCTAATTAATCGTTGTTTACTCGCTGACTTCGATCAAACCGTAGCCTCCGTCATTGCGCTTGTAAACGACGGCAACTTTCTCGCTATCCGTATCTCTGAAGATAAAGAACGAATGCGAAAGCATTTCCATCTGGACGATGGCTTCATCCATATCCATATCTTCGACATAAAGCGTCTTCGTTCTTACCGGGATCTCTTCGGTTTCATCTGTTTCTTCATAGAAACTCTCGGCCAGCGATTCTTTATGTCTTCTGGAAAGTCTGCCCTTCTGTCTTCTGATCTGATCTTCCAGTTTATCGATTGCCAGATCCATGGCGGTTGTGAAATCATCATGTACGACTTCCGATCTGAGCAAGCCGATCTTGCTCGGAACATTTACTTCTACTTTGAGCGAATCTCCATAGACTCTGACCGATACTTTCGCAAACTGATCTTCGTCGATGACGACATACTTGTTCAGTCCGGAAAGCCTTTCTTCGATCTGAGCCTGCATCTTCTCATTGATCGTGACATTCTCACCATACACTGTAAATTTCATAAGTCTTTACCTCCTCTATTA
>JAEEGI010014090.1_pt1 | contig 16859 bp, 12 predicted proteins | sample 8958751 | NCBI WGS metagenome assembly JAEEGI01 (sample SAMN16246545, study PRJNA631951) | gut metagenome | biome: gut microbiome; feature: rumen; material: KS-attached | host: Bos | place: Iran: Karaj | collected 2018-10
CGCATACAAGTGACAAAGACTCGGCCGATATGCTTCCCTGCCGGAAAGCCACAATAGACTTTCCTTGCACTGGACAAGATGTCACAATCCTGTTTGTCAAGTCCTGACTTAAAGTTGACACTTTCGTAGGTTGTTGTTTTGTGGTGATTCCTCGGCAGTGGCGGGGAAACGCTGGGCACTGTACTGTGGGGGTGTCGTCGCACCTGGCGGGAGAGCCGGTGAAGCGGACGTCCCCGAAGGGGCGGCGCGAAGCGCCGAGTCCGCGAGCCGGCTCTCCCGCCAGGGAATTCCTTCCCGCGCACCGTCGCGTCACGTTCCCTCTCGCTGCCGAAATCATTTGGTTCACGCCACCTTCCTGGCTGCGGCAAGCGCCGCCGCCTTCTTCTCCGCGTAATCCCTGCGACGCGCCTGCGCGGCCTTCTGGATGGCCACGACGCGGTCACGCACGAAATCGGGCTCACGCCGCGCCCGCGCGGGCGTGACATAGCCGAGCGATTCGTGGATGCGGAGGTTGTTGTAGACGTCGATGACGTGCGCCACGGCTTTGAGCGCCACGTCGGCGCTCTCGAATTCGATGTCGAGCCCGTACTCTCCCTTGAGAGTCCCGTTGACGCGCTCCGCCACCGAGTTCTCATAGCAGTGCAGTTCCTCGGTCATGCTCGAAAGCATGCCGAGCGCATCCAGCTTCTCGCGGTACGCACGGCTCGCGTACTGGCATCCCCGGTCTGAATGGTGGATGACGGTCGCGCCCGGGGGTATGACCCCGCAGGCCATCTCAAGAGCCTTCAGACAGCCTTCCGCCGTGAGGTCGTCTGCAAGATGCCAGCCGACGATGTCCTTGCTGAAGTAGTCCGTGACGAGCGAGAGGTAGAGGAACCGATCCGACGTGCGGATGTACGTGATGTCCGCGACGAACACCTGATTGGGGCCGCCGACGATGCGGTTCGCGAGAAGATTGCGAGACACGGGGAGCGAGGCGTCCCAGTGCGTCGTGTGCGGCACGAAGGCCTTGCGGCGCCTGACGAGCATGTCGTGGGTGCGCAGGATCTCGAAGAACCTGTCGCGCCCGACGCTCAGCCCCGCCCGCGCCAGATCGTCCTTCGTGTACTTGAGGAGCTTGCGCGTCCCGCAGCGCGGATGCACGATGCGGGCCCGGACGACGGCGTCGACGATCAACGCCTCGTTCACGGCCTCTCGCCTGCGCTCCGTGCGCTCGCGGTAGTACGCCTGGCGGCTGTAGCCGAGCCGGCTGCAGACCGGGCGCACCTTCAGCCTCGTTCTCGCGTCGCCTTTAACGCCTGTCTCCGTCACACGATGGGCGATTTCGTACCACCGCTCTTTTTTTTTAGGGCGACAGGGTCGAAGTGGTAGATCTCGGACGCCACTTCCAGCGTCGCAATGTCGATCCTGTGATCGAGGATCTCGTCGGCCAGAAGGCGCTTCACGTCCTTGAGTTCCCTTTTGAGCCGCGCGATCTCGGCTATTTGCTCTGGTGTCTTCGATTTCATTGACAGTCCTCCGAAGTGTGTCAGTTCATAGTATACCGCATCCTGCCGCATTCGTCACGCGCTGAAGGTCTTTCCCCTGCCTGAACTCCTCGCGAAAGACGGCGGGAGAGAAGCCGTATTTCCGGCCCGCGGCATCGAGAACGGCAAGGTCCTCGCGGCGCGCCAGGACCTCGTCCAGCAGCTGGTCTCGCAATGTCCGGTTGACCTTGCGGAGCTTGTTGAGCTCGGAGACCTCGCTCAATGCCTTGACCTCGACTGTCCTTTGGCGCAGGTGTGTCATTCCGGCGGCGTCCATCCAGCTCGAGACGGTGATTGGCCTGATTCCGTAGGCCTTGGCAGCGGCATACGGCGAGGCCCATTTCCCTTGGCGCATCTCCTCCAACAGTAGTCTCTTGAACTCATCGGAGTATCTCTTTTGGTTAACTCTCCTTGGCATGTGTGTCTACTTTCTGTTTTCGAAAAGTGTCAATCTATCACAGGACGGGACACTTATACAACCAGTCAGTGTCCAAAGTACTGTTGACAGTGCAAAGAAAACCGTTGTAGGTGTTTTTTTCTCATAGGTCAGCATCGATCTTACCCTTCTCGCATGGAAAACAGAAGAAACCTCCGGGACTACCATATTTGATGCTCTTCGCATGTTTTTCTGGGTCCATCACTCCTGTTTCAACAGGATCATCTCCCCTTTTATGACTCCATGTGCCAGTAGGCTTACAATTATCGTCTGTATCTTGGCGATACCAATGGTAATCGTTATACCAATACTTAGTAAGACCTGTGCGTGGGTCCCAATCTGTTCCATAGAGTTTAAATGCAAGATAAACCTTATATGTACATTCTTTACAATTGCCATTTTTGTCAGGTCGATCTATATTGTATTTCTCCTTCAGTCCCTTCGCTACGGACTCAGGCGATGATTCAATCTTCTCTTTCTTCTCGTTCCACACAACACCGGGAGGGTAGATTTTTCTGGTTGGTTCGTCGTCGCGTTTCGATGGGTCAACCTTGTCATTACACACATATCTCCAACAGTTTCCCATGCTAGTCTTTTCATCATGACCCCATCCATCATTCTCACCAGACCGAAACAGGCCACCAACGTCATAATTCGTAAAAGCCATGTTTGAGACAAACGAATAAGTCAACGCGTCTATGTTAGGAATGCGCCCTTCCGCATAAATCGATCTAAGATGCCTCATGGACAACTCAACAAGAGGCTCACGTGAAGTCCATCTGCCGTCATCCGGCTTGAAATGTCGGTAGTTGTAATATACTAGACCGACATTCCCGTCATAATATTCAGACGAGAATCGGAAGGTGTTGTACGACATGAAATCATAACCCAAGATCGTCACATTGCTTCTTGTGAACGAGACCGCGCCGAAAGGCGTGTACTCATAGTGCGCGACCATGCCGTTCGTCTGCTGGAAGGACACCAGCTCCGAAACGTTCTTTTTCCCTTCGTGCGTGTAGAAGAGACTGTCTTGTCCGTTCTTCTTCAAGACTAGCGGCCGTGTCGCGAGGGGTTCCGAAGGATCCCACCCCAACACGTGATCTATGGCGTTGTTTGATGCGCCATTTATCCGCAGGATGCACAGGTAGCCGTCATAGACGAAACGGTGGTAGGCGTTGGTTTCGGTCGCAGAGGACTGCGACCCTCCCGCAGTTTCCAAGTACTCGACACGCCGGCCCATGCGGTCGAAGGACATTACGATGTTGGTCGCCGCCGACTGCGTGCCGCCTGTCCATAGGACGGGTCTGTTCTCGCCGTTGTACTGGACTGACCACACGCCCGTGGAGGTCTGGATCAGCGTCTGGTTGCCGTCGTCGTCGAACTGCGGCGTAAAACTGGAAGTCTGAAGTCCGGAGTCTGAAGTCGTTATCGCCGAATACTGGTTGAGGCTGTTGGCGGTGTAGGTACGATTGGTGGTGAGGTCGGTGGATGTGATGCGGTTGCCAATGTCGTCGTACTGGTAGGCGTAGTCGGGGGTGGCCGGCACGGAGGCCGGCCCTCCCAGCGGCGCGACGGTGGCGGCGCGCCCTGCCGAGTTTTGCATCGCTGGAATGCGTGCGCCAGGGAGGCTTCTATGGAATTGCTGTTTCACTGGGGAACATTGTAGCAAATTCACCTGGGGAACGCCAGCGCGGAGCCGTCGGCGGGGGCCACGTGGAGCATGTCCGAGAACGCGCCGCCGTCGCCCATGAACGGGCCGGCGAGAAAGTACGCGGGCGTGCCGGGAAGAAACGGCGAGAACGGCATGACCACCGTGACGGACTCGTTCGACGCCGATGCGCGCATTACGCCCGCTGCATCGTCGGCGTTTGCGCCAACGGCAATCGATGCGGCAACCGCCGCAAAGGCAAAATTGTAGAATCCTCTCTTCAAACCGATACCCTCCTAACCGTCTTTTTAGCAGCCTCCTGCCTCAAGACGGCTCAAAGTGTATCATACCCCCACGCCGAAGTCAACACGGCCTTTACAATTTTATAAAATTTAAATCATCATGACATTGTAACCGCACCGCTAGGCGCGCGCCGAGCGCAGGTTGAACGCGAAGAAGAGCGGACGGTACACGCCCTCCATCACGGCCACGCGCTCGAACGTGCCCTTCGCTCGGTCGTACGCGAAGCTGCACACGCGCCAGCTCTCCTTGAGACCCGCAAGGCAGAACCTGCCGCCGGGGAAGAACTGGAAGTCGCGCGGGAAGGATCCGCCAAGGCGCGCGTTGTTCAGAAACTCCATCGCGCCCGTGGCGGGATCGATGTTGAACACGCTGATCGAATCGTACCCGGAGCGGCTGATGTCGCGGTTGGAGCAGAAGAGCTGCGTGCCGTCTTCGCTCACCTTGATCGCCGCCGCCTTGCACGCCTCCATCGCCTCCTTGGACGTGAGAAGCGGCAGCGTGGCCACATGCTCGAAGCCCTCGCCCGTGTAGCGGAAGCTCGCAACGAGATTCCCCAGCTCGAACACCACGTACGCGAACTTGCCGTTCGGATGGAACACGATGTGGCGCGGACCCGCCCCGGGCGCGAACTTGCGCGTGTCGATGCACGCGGCCGGCACAAGCTTCATGCCCTCGGCGCGATTGGCAAAGTCATACGCCATCACCTTGTCGAGCGTGAGGTCCACCACCATCTGGAAGCGTCCGTCGGGCGTCACCACCGAGCAGTGCGCGTGCGCACGGTCCTGCCGCGGCTTGTTCGGGCCGTCGCCCTCGTGGCGCACCTGGCAGCGCGCGTTCACCTCGCCCGCCTTCCCGGCGCACGCAGGATCTATCGAGCCGTCGGCCTTCAAGTCGGCATAGCCCGCCGTGCCGCAGCTGTACTCGGCATAGACAAGCGCCTTCTCCGAAGGATCGAGCGAAACATGGCACGGCACCGTCCAGCCCGTGGGAATCTCGTTCATGAACGTGAGCTTCTCGCCAACAGCCCCGCCCAGGCTGAACGCCGCAAGTCCGCCGTTGCGTCCACCGGGACCAAACGCCTTGCGCCCCAGCACGGAGTAGAGACGCGTGCCATCCCTGTTCAGCGCCATGTAGGTGGGATTCTCGTACGCATCGTACACGGCGATCGTCTTGAAGTCTCCCGTGCCGGCATCGCACTCGAACACATGGATTCCGTCGTTGTGCGACTCGCCGGTGTAGCTGCCAACGTAGGCGGTGTATTTCGCTTTGCTTTTGTCCATGGACGTCTTCCTTTCTATGCCATCGCCTTGTATTCGGCCTTTATCACCTCGTCGGCGCGTGCGAGCACCTCCTTGAGAGTGCCCGTCTTCACACGGTGCCAGAGCTTGAGGTCGTCGAGATCGGCCACAGTCACGCCATGGCCGCAGTCGTCGTAGAAGGTGTCGATGTTGCGCGGCACGCCGAGGTCCACCATCAGCACGTTGCGGTCCAGCACGGCGGCGCTCATCTCGCGCGTGACGACGGGACGCGACGAGTCCACGGCCGAGAGCACGATGTCCGCCTCGGCAAGCGCAGCCCCGATTTCGCCAAGCTGCACAAGCTTCGGCGCCACACCCGCCACTGACGCGAACTCAGGCCCCGAGAGATCCGGCACGTTCACGTGGTACGCCCATGTCACGCGGCATCCAAGGCGCATGAGCGCCGCCACGGCGCCGCGGCCCACCATGCCCGTTCCCACCACGAGAACGTTCGTCTTGTCGTCCACTCCGCCATGCACTCCGAGATAGCGCACCGCAAGCTGGTCGATCTCCGTCACGCGCAGCAGCCCCTCCACCTCGTGGCGAACGGCCTTCGAGACTCGCAGCACCTCGGCGCCCGTGAAGCGCACTGCCCCCGCGCTCCACTTGCGCTCCTCCGCCTCTGCGAGGGAATCCTTCAGCTGCGAGACGATGTGGAACTCGCCGAGCAGGGACGACTCAAGCCCGCTCGCCACTCTCACGAGATGGCGGAACGCGTCGAATCCGCGCATCTCGAAACGCTCGCTTTCCGCAAGCCTGTCGAACCCCGCCAGGCGCCGCAACGTTGCCGCCACAAGCGGATCGTGCGCCGCCACCGCCACTATCTCCACGCGGCTGCATGTGTTGAGAATGAAGAACTCGCGCACTCCGCGCACGCGCCCCATCAGCGCGCCCAGCTCGGCACGCTCCTCCGGCGGCAGATGGTACGGCGCGCGCTTGCGGCTCGGCAGCACTGCGTCGCTGGTGCCTATCACCAGAAGCTCCAGATCGCGGCGCTCGCCGAGGGCGCTCTCGATCTCCTTCTTTGCGTCGCGCGCCGCCGCGCAGCTCTGCCCGCTCGTGGATACGGCCACCGTCAGCTCGCCGATGCGCGTGACTGCGGGCGTGGTGAAGTCGCCGTCGCTCCAGTTCATGTCGGCGCAGCAGCACGGCACGCGCGCAAGGCGCGCCTCGTCGAGAACGGCGCGGTTTACGTGCTTGTCGTCGGTACAGGCGAACACCACCAGCTTTCCTGCCACGTCGCCAGGCGCAAATGCGCGCCTCTGCCACGAGATGCGCCCTTCCTCCGCAAGCGCCTTCAGCTCGTCAACCGCCTCGGGGCACACAAGCTCCACCTCCGCGCCGGAGTCCAGGAGGCCCTTCGTCTTGCGAAGGCCCACGCGCCCTCCGCCCACAACGAGGGCTTTGCGTCCGTCGATTATGAGGTTCAGCGGAATCGTGTTCCTTTGTGGACGCCCCTCCCTATGCATCCTTCACCCTTCCGAAGATGTTTCCGTAGCGGTTTAGGTTCAGCGCCTCAACGAACGACGCGATCTTCGTGACCGTGGAGCACGGGTCGATCGAGGCGTCCATGCAGTCGCCCTCGAGAGAGAGGAGCGGGCATCCCGCCGCGTCTAGCGTCTCGCGCAGCAGCTTCGAGAACGCCCTGTCGGCGAGCGAGCAGCGCCCGAATCCGTGCGTGTAGAGGATGACACCGTTGAACTTGCCCGCGGGTATTGCACGCCGCACGTACTCCACGCGCTGCGCGGGATCGAGGAAGCCGGACTGCAGCAGCCTGCGCGCTAGCGAGCGATACGGGTCCTTCGGGTCGAGCGGATCCCACCCCACGAAGTTCGTCTCCTCGAACACTATCGGCGCGTTGCACGTGGTCTCGATGAACGTGAGATGCTTCGTATCGTAGAACGGCGGCAGATGCAGCCACAGCAGGCGATGCGTGTCGTCTATCGAGTAGCGGCTCTCGGCCCACTCCTTCTTCTGCAGGAGCTCCTCGAAGTACGCCTTCTGGATGTCCACGAGATCCTGCGTGCCCCATAGCTGCGAGAAGACGACCGCGTTGTAGATCGCCTCGCTGCCGCGCACGAGCGGCGGCGAAGTGAAGCGCAGGTGGGCGCACTTCTTGGCGTACTCGGCGGCCTCGTTGGAGAGGATGCATGCCTCCTCGAGGCGGGCGGGGTCAAGCTTCGTGCCGAACGTCTTCTCCATCAGCACAACGGACTCAGCGAGACCGTCCGCGATCGTCTCCACCGCCGCACGGCTCTGCGCGCTGATCGGGGTCTGGAGAGAGTACATGCGCTCGGGGATTCCGTATTCGCGCGCGAGGTCGGCGAAGACGCGCTCAGCCTGCTGGCACGGCTGCATCGTGGAGACGATGTAGTCGGGCTTCTCGAGATCCATTCCCTCGAGCATTCTGAGGAACGAGCACGTCTGGCCGTCGAAGCCCTTCTGCGCGGCCTTGCCGAGCGCCTCCTTCACCTTGTCGGCCTTGCGTCCGAAAAGCGCTGCGTAAGTCTCGAGCGTGCGGATGCGGCATCCCATCGCGTTGAGGATCTCGGTGGGGAAGAAGAGATTGCGCCACACGAGCGGCTTCGACTTGTCGGACGAAAAGAAGTCGCGGCGCGTAGCCTTGATGCGCAGCGTCACGGATTTGCCGCGCGTGGGCTCGTACTCCACCTTCGCGAGGTCGAGCTTGCCGGAGTCTCTCAGATCATGCAACTGGCGCGCGATCACAGCCGCGCCAAGAGCGCCCATCACCTCGTGGTACTGCGGAATCACGATCTCGCTGCCGGTGAGCTTGTTCAAGAAGAAGGCAACGGCCTTGTTGAAGGCGACGCCGCCCTGGAAGAGGATCTTGCGCCCGGGCGCGTTGAGAAGCAGCTGCCCCACGGAGTTGAGGATCGTACGGGCCTGGGCCTTGCAAGCGCCGGCGAGGAGGTCGCCGATCGGAACGCGGTTCTTGAACTTGTTGATGGAGGTCGCCGACAGAACGGCGCATACGGAGCTGAACTCCGTGTCGGAGGAATAGTTCACCTTGTCGGCCACGTCCTCCACCTTCACGCCGAGCTTGGCGGCGACGGAATCGAGGAAGCTACCGGTGCCAGCGGCGCACACGCCGGACATCATCGACGTCCAGAGCTTCATGGTGGGGTTGTACACCATGCACTTGGAGTCCTGTCCTCCGCAGTCGATGATCGCGTCCACATCGGGATGCAGGAACTTCGCGCCCGCCACATGCGCCGTCACCTCGCTCACCTGGAAGTCGAACGGGATGAACCGGCGCGTGTCCTCCACGATCTGGCTGCCCGTGACCACCACGGCGGCGAGGTCGCGGAACGACGATATGCCCGCCACCTTCAGGAACTCGAGCGCAAGACGACGCGACGCGCCGCCACCGCAGGCGCCGCATCCCGAGCAACGCCCGGTGCATGCGACCTTGCCGGAATCCACTGGCGTCGTGCGCTTGTACACCGTCCGCACGACCTTCCCGTCCTCCGCAAGGAGCACGGCCTTGAACGTCGTGGAACCGATGTCTATTCCCAGATACTTCTTTTGCATGGCTGGTCTGTCAGGTTTCCTATTCTGCCGAAATGCCTATATTGTACCATCTACCAGCCATTCACGCAATGGTTTTACAGTAACGCGGCAGATCGTATATCACAGGTCTCGCAGATTGGGGGCCTTTGGCTTCGGCGGCTTCTTGCTCGCGTCAAGCGCCTTCTTAACCGGGTTGTCGCCGGGAATCCAGCCGCCGCGCGCAAGCATGTTCAGGAAACGCTCGAACGCGTGCACCCGCTCAGCAACGGCGAACGAGCCCGCCTTCGCGGCAATCGCCTTCACGCACTCCGGCTCGTGCGCCTTGATGAGCGCCATCACCTTGCGGTCAGGCTCGTAGCAGTACGACTCCCAAAGGCGGATGAAGCGTTCGGCGGGGTCTTTGGTCTCGTTGGCGAACGCGAGCGACTCGCCCGCGAGGCGGTGGCGCAGCGCGGCAACGTCGCCGTACTTCAGCCCGGGGCCGCCGCTAACAGTGTCGGCATAGCGCGAGGGAATGCGGCGAATCCACACGTTGCGGAAGGGAACGGGGTGGCCGTGGTCCTGCAGAACGAGCGGACCCTTCATCTCCTTCGGGTGCGGATAGCGTCCGCACCAGCCGGTGTGGCCCTGGAAGGGATAGGAGTCCTGCACCAACACGCCGTTGAAGAACACGGTGGCGGAGCCAGGGTCCACGAGCCGCTTCCCCTCCCAGATCGGCGGATGGAAGACGATGTCGTACGTCTGCCACTCGTCTGGCTTGCGGCAGGGCTGCACGATAGGCGGATTCTCGCCATACACCGCACCGGCCTGGCCATCGGCGTAGTTGGCGGGCTTCCACGGCGAGCGCGAGGGCTGCACATTCGACGAGTCGAGAATCTGTATCTCGTACTTGCCCATGAGGACGACGCCGGAGTTGCCCCAGCCGTAGAGGTCGTCCTTGGGCGTCTTCCATTCAATGTGTATCTGGCAGTCGGCGAAGTCCTCGACCGTGCGCACGCTGCCCGAGCCGGGCGTGCACACGAACTCGCCGTTCTTCACGGTCCACTTCGTGGGCTTGCCGGCCGAAGCGCACCAGTTCTTCTTCACGCTCTCCTCCGTGCCGTCGAAGAGCACCACCGCGTCGCTCGGCGGGCGCCCGGGCGGCGTGGCAACCCGCACCGGGTCGGGACGGTTCACGTCGTGCACGGCCCATGCGTGCGTAGCGTTCGGACGCTCTCCCGAAGGCTCAGCCACCGCCACAATCGCCGCTCCCGCAGCGAGTGCCGCCATCATTCTTTTCGCTCTCATGACCTCACCTCCTTCTTCTCTTCGCCCGCCATCTTCGCGCAGTCAAGCACCTCTCCCGGACGCAGCTGCGCGAGGTTTCCGAGGAATCCCCATTCCGTCATGTGGCTTGCCATCTCGAAGCCGCTCGTCGTCTTCCCTCCGCACAGGCAGCAGTTGACGTATTCGTGGTAGTGGCTCGGCGCCGCGCCCACGCCGGGCATTCCGGGCGCGCCCGAACCGTCCTTCATCACATAGTACGGCTCCACATCGTAGTGCGTGGAGAGCAGCCATCCCTTCGTGCCCTCGACAACGCGCCCCTGCGCGGGCAGCCTCTTCATTGGCGTGAGCGCCGCGATGTCCTGCAGGAACGCCGGCGGCAGGAACTTCGGCTCAAGCCTGAAGCCAACGTGGCCAAATCCGTCGCACCACTCCACGGTGAACGGCTTCATGCCGCTCGCCTTGACTCCGGGCATCGTCCACGTGACGTGCGACATGGAGGGCCAGAACTGCTCGCGCTGCGCGCTCGTCCAGTCGTCCGCCGCCACTTCTGCCGTCACCTTCACGGGACTCGTCGCGCCAAGTCCCATTCCCAGCCACACTGGGCTCATCAGATGAAGCCCAAGGTCGCCAAGCCACGACGTGCCGAACTCGCGCCACTTGCGCCACGCGCCAGGATGGTAGCCAACGCCGTACGCACGCCACTTCGCCGGACCCAGCCACAGCTTCCACTCGAGGGTCTTCGGCACGGGCAGCTCTGGAAGCGGCCAGCGGAAATGCTCTGGACCAGGTTCGCCGCGCCGCGTGGAGAAGAGCCACACGTGCTTCACCTCGCCGATCACGCCGCTGCGCAGCGCGGCGGCCGTGCGCCTGTCGCACTCCCACGCCGCGATCTGCGTGCCCATCTGCGTGACTGCCCCCTTCTCGGCGGCGAGCTTCTCGATGCGGCGGCAGTCGCCAAGGTCGTGGCAGAGCGGCTTCTGCGCATAGACGTTGAGCCCGCGGCGGAGTCCCTCGAGAATGTACTGCGCGTGCGTGTGGTCCGGCGTGGAGACGTTCACGGAGTCGATGCGGTCGCCCTCCTTCGCGAACATCTCGAACGCGTCGCGGTATATGCGCGCATTCGGGAAGCGCTTGTGCGCGTTCTCGAGATAGCGCGAGTCGACGTCGCACAGCGCGGTCACATTCAGGTCGGGATGCGACGCGAGCTGATTGAGATCGTACCACGCCTGGTTGCCGCAGCCGATCGCCGCATGGGAAAGCATTTCATTCGGCTTGCGCCGCTTAACCACCGCGGGGAATCCCGCTATCGGCGCCGCCGCGGCAATCGCCGCGCCCGCACGCACGAGAAAGGCCCTCCGGCTAGTTGCCGACGCACTTTGACGTTTCTCTCTCATATCGCTCCTCGCTTGATTGTCATCCGCCGGACTCCACGCCGACGCATTGGTGAAATTATATCATTTTCCCACGCGTACAACCATAGATTTCAGACTCTAACGATCTTGCGTAATCTTCCAAGGACTAGGGGCGGTACTCGCAGCGGCCGCGGGAGCGCGGCACGAAGCCGGGCATGTCGGCCTCTGGCGTGCGCCACGCCTCTTTGGCTGCCTCCTTAGCGATGTCCAGCAGCTCCGTCCATAGCGCATCATGCCGCGACGAAAACGAGAATCTGCCCTTGGCCGCATATCCGCGGCCTCCCTCCTTCACCGGCAGATGGGCCGTAAGCGCAGGACTCTCGGCAGGCTCGGTGAGATCGAACCACCACCACTGCGGCTCTACGAAGTTGGTGTTCGCCACTCTCAGATCCATGTTCCCGTGGCACGACGCACAGCTTTTCTCGTAGAGCGGCAGAAAGCGCTTCGTGAACCACGGCTTGAGCGCGGCGGAGTCGGGTTCGCCCCATTTGTCGCGGTCGCCCTTGCCTTTCACGTGGGCGAAGTCGAACGTGGGATAGTACGGAATCATGGCGTCGAGCCATTCGTACACGATGCGCTTGTCGGCGGCAGGCATGTCGACGCCGTGGTGCGACTTCTCGAGGTATTCAGGCAGCCGGCTGCCGAACGTGCCGCTTTCCTTCGCGCGAAAAGGCTCCGTGAGACCGGAAAGCAGATGGAACGACTGCACAAGGGGCTTGACCGCGCTGTCGCCCGTGAACCATGCGCGGAATGCGTTGTCGGAATTCGACCGGATCACGAGGGAGTCGTACGACATGTTGAAAAAACGCGTGTAGTGTCCCGACAGGTTCATCCCCTTCGGCGGATTCGCGCCGGAGTGGCAGCGCACGCAGTGGCGGTTCCACACGGGCTGCACAACCTTGTTGTAGTCGAGCACACCCGCATTCCCCCACGCCGGCGGCGTCAGCGGCACTGGACCGCCGCGCGAGGCGATCGCGGCCGACGGCGCCGCAGCCGTGCGCCTGTTCTCATGGCAGCCGGCGCAGCTCTGCGTTTCGCCAGGCATCAGGTTTATCGCGCTCGTCATGCGCACCAGCTCGCGCCCTTCGCCGTCCACCAGCTGCAGGTATATCTCCTTGCGCGCAGGCGCCAGGAAGAACGCGCTGCCGTCAGCCTCCACCGGCGCATAGCCCCACACGCGCTTGGGATAGTACGACGATGCACCCACAAGCGGACCCTGATCGAGGATGCCGTTCCACGTGCGGTTGACCGCCTTCGGCAGCTGCTCCATCACGCGAACGGCCTTGACCTCTCCGCGCGGCAGGCTCTCCGCGAAGCCCCTGTAGACGTCTGAGACGAACAGCCGCCCCATCTCCACCTTCTCGCGTTCCGGCTGCCCTGGCGGCGCCGCCTCAAGAGTTACGGAGGCCGGCGAAGCGGCAACGAACGGAGCGATCTCCTTCGGCTCGGGACGCGCGGCGAAAGGCACGGCGCCGAACACGCTTGTAGCGGGATCCTCGTACGCCACAGCGCGTCTGCCGTCCTCCGTCAGAAGCATCAGGCGGAAGCGCCGCGCCGCACCGTCGCCGCACGACGCAAGAAAACGGCCTCGCCCCACCGGCGCAGGCCAGCACCATCCCCAGTCCATGCGCGAGTCGAATACGGACGGATACTCCGGCGTGAGCCACCGCATCGACGGCGCCGCATCCCCTTCGGGTCCCTCCCGGTTCGACACCACTCCTATCGCCCCATAAGGCGAATTGTGGTGCGGCGCGAACGTGCACACCGCAGAGCCGTATTCGCCCGGTATCTCGCGCGCCTGGATTATCGTTGCGGGATCCTCGGTGAGATTGCCGAACCAGAGCGCCATCTGCCGCCCGTCGGGATACTGCGTCCAGAGCGACTGGCGGTATGTCAGGTTCCAGTCCACATACTCCCAGCGCGTGTAGAGGAGGCGTCCGTCTGAGAGCATCGTGAGGTAGAGGTCGGAAAGCGTGTTGGAGCTGAGGTCGCGCACATTGCCGCCGTTGGCGTCCATCACGTGCACGTGAGCGGAGGGACCGGGCTGGCACACGTTGTGCGTGAACGGAGTGCGCGTGGAGAGGAAGGCGATGCGTCCGCCTGGCAGCGCCACCGGGCTCGCGTTGTGCGCGAGCGGAGTGTCGGTGAGGGCGCGTAGCCCCGTTCCGTCGCATTTCATCTCGTATATCTGCCATGTCTTCGAGTGGTGACGGCGCATGGAGAAAAGCACCTTCGACGCATCAGGCGAAAGCGACATGTCGAGTATGACGGAGTCGGGCTCTTCGAAAATGATGCGCGAATTCCCCGCCTTGAAATCCACGATGCGAATCGAGCAGCCCCATGGACCGTCCGGGTTCGACTGCCAGATGTAGTTCGGCACGGCGCCAGAACGCAGAGGCGAGCCGGTGAACAGGATGGCCGACGGCAGCGAGCGAACTTCCTTCGCGAGTTCCGGCGACTCGCGCCGAGGATCGGGCGTGGGTAGGCGCGGCGCGCGGTCGGCAAGGAATCCGCGCAGCGCGATGCGCCCGGGGCCGCCCTTTCGCGTGGAGCGCCCGAGGTTCACTATCCGCGCCACGTGCCTTCCGTCCGCAAGGCCCTTCGCCACGCACGTCTCCTCGCGAAGGGAAGAGTCGAACACGCCCGCGCTTTTGCCGTCCACAAACGCCTCGAAGAGTCCAAGCGGAGAAGTCTGGTCTCGGAACGTGATGCCCCATATCCAGCGGCATGCGCCCTTGCGGTGGCAGACGGAGAAGGAGGTGCCCTCGAACTCCACCTCCACGGCGTCGCCCGCCCTCTCGCTCACCCATGCGAACTGCCACGCACCGTCATCACGCCACGCCTTCCACTCGCCGGAGGGTCGCACGAGCGGATTCGTCCAGGGCGTCACCTCGGCCGCAGGAGACACCAGCTGCATCAGCGCGGCGACGGCCATTATGATGCCGAACGGGACGAATCCCCGAACGGCTCCGACTGGCGACTTCCGCCGGCACGGCACAGAAATCCGCGCATTCGCTTTTTCATTTTCGCCTAGCATTTTCCACATGGCTGTCTCCAAGCATAAAACCGAGGAAATTTTACCATTTCCACAGTACAGCGGCAAGCGGAAAGTCCCTTGCCCTGCGGGACGCGATATGGTAGAATACGCGCCGGAGTCACAAAGGAGATTTTCATGAAAACACTTGCCATTGCAGTGGCCACACTGACCATGCTTGCGCTTCAGGCGCAGGCGATGCCGTCCGACAGAACGTCGCTTCTACACCTCTCGCACGTCCATCGCGGCGGCGGCAAGCTGGAGCGCCCCGACAACACTCTCGACACCTTCATGTGGTGCTGGCAGAACGGCTCCGCCCTGGAATGCGACTGCCGCCGCACGAAGGACGGCGTTGGCATCATGCTGCACGACGCAACGCTCAAGCGCACCGCCCGTGGAATATCCGCCGAAAAGGCCGCAAAGAACGTCTCGAAGGAGCTAACGTGGAACGAGATCAAGGATGTCGATGTTGGCAGCTATCTCTCGCCAGACTTCGCACACCACAGGATCCCCACCATCGAAGCCACCTTCGCCGCGATGAAGGGACATCCCACGTGGCTTTGCTTTGTGGACGAAAAAGGCGCCGGCCCGAAGTACATCGCCTCGAAGGCGCGCGAGGCCGGCGTGATCGACCAGGTCTACTACACCGGGCAGGACTACCCCCAGGTGCTTGAATGGACGCGCGTTGTGCCAGGCGGAAAGACGCTCATCTGGATCGGCACCTGGCCCAAGCCGAAGCACACCGCAGAGGACACCGCGAGGTTTGAGAGGCATTTCGAAAAGAAGATGGACGAAATGCGCGCCAACAACTTCAAGGGCGTCTCGGCCGTGTCGCTTCACACGTACTACGATCCGAAGGCCGCCGACCCATTCGTGCCAAGCACGACGTATCTCAAGAAGATCATCGCCGAGTTCCACGCGCACGACATCCCCGTATGCTCAATCCCCTTTGAGGGCGGAGAGACGGAGGAGGTGTACTTCAAGCTCTTCGAGCTCGGCTGCGACGGCTTCTCAACCGATTACCCAAGCGTGATGTTCTCAGTGATCAGAAAGCTCAAGGCGCAGAACCAGAACGAATCTCGTATATCCGAGCGCCAATCTCGCGAACAGCCTTGACCGTGTCCCAGTACGGCGTGTCGCACACGTCAGTCCAGCCAACCTGCATGTTCTCGCCGTCGAAGCGACCTGACGTCGCCTGGTCGGAGAACTGGTGCCAGTGCACGCCCACGATCTGCGGATGCTCAAGCGACGTGCGCACGTACTCCTTGTACGTCTCGGCGCGGTGCTTCTGGTCGCGCAGGAGGATGAGCCCCGGGCAGAACGGCCCGCGGTCGAGCGCGCCGAAGTGGAACTCGCCGATCATCACCGGCGCGTCGATTCCCTCCGGCAGCTTGAACTCGCTCATCTCCTTGCGATAGACGTTGTAGCTCAGCACGTCGCAGTACTTCGCCGCCGCCTTCACCGTGAACGCCGGCGCACCGCCCGCCCAGCGGCAGCCAAGGTACAGCTTGCCGGGGTTCGCGCGCTTCAGCTCCTCGCGGATGATGCGGAAGTAGTTCTCGGCGATCTCTGACGAAAACGCTTCGAGGTCGGCCTTCGCGCCCTTGAACGACTTCGGCTCCTTCGTCACGCGCAGGAAATCGTTCCAGTCCTTGTACGACATCCCCCACGCGGCATTGAGCTTCGCGACCGTTCCGTACTTCGTCTTCAGGCGATCGCGGAACACGGCCTTGCACGGCTGGTCGGCGGGCGATTTCAGCGTGGAGACCCCGAACGAATGCGCCGCACCCCAGTAGTGTTCGTTGTCGACGAAGAAGCCAAAGCACCAGGGGTCGTCGATCTCGGCCTTGTACACCTCCGTCATGCGGCGCGCCTCGGCGCGGAACGACGGGTCGAACGGGTCGCAGAACTCCCACCAGCCGCCCTTGTGCCCGGCAATCGGACGCGCATGGATCTCGAAGCGCTCCGTGTAGGGCGTGCGGTCCATGAGGCAGATGCGCTTGTCGGACGAGTTGGCGATCGTGTTGCAGCTCCAGCTCCGCAGACGGCGGTGCGCGAGGTCGGCCCACGTCTCGAACCACTTCTCGCCGTACTTCCGGCGGATGTTCGCGGCGGAGAAGTCGTACACCTTGTCGATGCCGCGCTTGCCGTAGTAGGGCCAGAGCAGTTCGTCGCGCGTCTCGTAGAACATGCCGAACACGGGATCGTCGCGCTTCGGCAGCTCCGCGAACCAGCCGGAACGGTCTCCGGCGGGCGTCGCGAGCGGCGTCATCGCGCTCGACGGCAGCACGCGCACGGGGCCGTGGCTCCACCAGAGGTGTCCGTCGGGATCGACAATCCACCACTTGCCGTTCCACTTCGTCGTGGAGAAGCCGCCGGTCTTCGGCAGCTGCGGACCATCCGCC
>JAEEGI010014094.1_pt1 | contig 16858 bp, 10 predicted proteins | sample 8958751 | NCBI WGS metagenome assembly JAEEGI01 (sample SAMN16246545, study PRJNA631951) | gut metagenome | biome: gut microbiome; feature: rumen; material: KS-attached | host: Bos | place: Iran: Karaj | collected 2018-10
CCCAATCCCCAATCCCCAATAAGGTATTTTCTATTTTTTTTATTTGATATTATTTAATGTATAATTTAAATAAATTTATTTCAAAAATTTTATCAAAAAATTTCAATTAATTTAACAATAATATAATAAATTTTATATTACTCTTATTTTTATTATATAAAGAAAAAATAAATTTATTTTATATAAATAAATTTTATATTTCATTTTTTTCCTTTAAATCACTTTTTTCTTTTTTATTTTCCTCAATTTCATTTTTTTGAATATCAAAACTTTGCTTTTTAGATTTATTATTTTCATGAATAGAAATACTATTTTTTTTTTTCTCATTTTGATTGGAAGATTTTTTTTTTAAATTTTTATTTTTATTATACTTAGAAATTTTAGATTTTAATCCACCATCAGAAATAAAATTTTGTTCTAAATAATTTTTATAAATTAAATTTTTTCTTCTATCAGGCTTCATATAAATTATTTCAGCACTTTTTCCAACATTAAAAGTAGGAAAACATTCTTGAGAAATTCTAACAAATTCATCTTCTGAAGATGATGGTAAACTAAAATATTTTATTAATATATTTTTAACCTTATATTTTGCTTATTCGATAAGATTCTTAAAGGTAGTTTTTTATTATTTTCCATTATTTATTTATTATTATTTAAGATTATTTATAATATATATTTTTATATTTTTTTTAATTGTTATTTCATTTTTTCTTTTTCTCATAAAAATATATAAATAATAATAAATATTTTAAATATTTTTAATTCTAATTATTGTTAAATTTATATTATTATAAAAGTAAGAAGAAAAAGATAATTTCATCATACATATTTTTTATATAAATTAAAATTATTATGATATAGTATTACTTCTAAATATTTTTTTATTGTTTTTTTTTTGTTCATAAGATTCATCTCCACTACTTTCACTTATTGAATAAATATTAGAATCATCATTATAATTAAAATCAATTTTATCATAATCTTCTTTATAATGTTTTTTACATTTTTCATTTTTATGAACATCTCTAATAAAATAATTACCATTTTTTTCTTTTTTTTCCTTAACTTTATATTTTTTAATAAATCTTCTTAATTTTTTTCCTTTTTTTTGTAATTTAATTTCATAAATTAATTTTTGAGGAACTTCATTAATTTTAACAGGAACTAAAATTTCTTTCATTTTCGATTTTTGAATATATAAAAGAATATAAGCACTTAAATCAGAATTATATTTAATGACTTTAATACAATTTATTTTTTCTTTAAATTTAGGAATACCATATTCACCACCAAAATTATTATCAAAAACTTCAAATAATTTAGCTTTACTAACATTTTCATCATTAAAATTATACCAATTATTTTCTTTATGTTCTGGATCTTGATTAATAAATGCAAAATAATGTCCTCCAAATACATTTCCTTTATGACACACTACAGAAATTAAAATATAATTATAATCTTCTTTTTTATCTTCAATATATTTATTCATATTTAGATTATCATAAAATTCATAATAATCATTTAATTTATCTATATAATTTAATTGAGAATTAAATTCAAATCTTTTTAATTGGAAAATTAATACTGGAGGTAATTTTATAAATTTCATTTTTTTTATTGCTTTTTCTTTCCCATGTCCTTCAACTTCATATTTATCATCTCCATCTAAAATTTCCTCTTTTGTAAATTCATTTAAACTTTCATATATATTTTTACATTCTTTAACATTTAATTGTATATCATTAAATTTTTCTTCTTTAACACTTGTGAAATTAAAATCAACGCATTTAATCTCATTAATAGTTTTTCCTTCGAATAAATAATTAAAAGTTTCTTCAGCTTTTGTTCCTTTAAATTTTTTTTCCATCATATCAGAAAGCATCATATTAAATTCTTGAACATCATGTTGAATAAAAATATCATCCTTACTCCATCCAAAACTATTAATTAATCTATTTGAAGAAACAGTTTTTTTTCCAAAAGATAAATCATAGAAAAACCTTTGTAATGAAGATGAAAGAGATGAATTATATCTTTCAAATGGAATTGAAAAAATTGCTTTTTTAAATAATGATAATGCATTATATGATTGCATCATTGAATTTAAATAACATGTCATTCCTTTATTTATTATTCCATTATATTTATCAGTTGGGGTTGCTTTTTTTATCATTTTTTGTTCGATTATTATTGTTATATAATTATTTTCTAAAAGAGCTTTTATTGGAATGTTTAATAAGGATAATATTATTTTCCCACGAGAAATATTTTTATATGATTTTACTTTACTTGAATATAACGGATTATTTATTGATGTTATTATATCAAATTTTTCATCATCTTCATTTAATTCTTCTTCACTTGATTCATTTTCTTTTTCTGAATCTGTTTTTTCCGAATTATCATTTTCATATTTTACTATATAAATATTTGGATTTGATTCATATATTCTTTTAAAAAATATATCATCTGAATTTTTTATTTTTTTTGTTATGTTTTCAATATTTATATTCTCATTCTTTTCTTCGAAATTATTTTTCATTTCATTATTTTCATTTATTTTATTTTGATTTATTATATTGTTCCTTTGATTTAATTGCTGATATAAAGAATATAAATTTGTTTTTTCATTTATTAATTTATTTCCTATATCAATTATTTGATTTTGGAATTGATTTTTTGTTAAATTTTCTCCATTTTGAAAAGCATAAATAACACAAGAATAATTTAATTGTTTTATAAAAACATAAATATAAGCAACATAATAAATAACATTATCTCTTCCTTTAATATCTCTTATTTCAAAGCTACTATCATATATTTTATTATTAGTTAAATTTATTTGCCAAATAAATTGTAAATAATTTCTTCTTCCTTCTCCTATTTGTATAATTGAACATGGTTCAATTTTTGGTTTTATTATTTTTATTTGCTGAGAATTTGAATAATTGTTTTGTGGCGGAAATGATTCTATATTATTATTATTATTTTTTGCTTTTTCTTCTTCTTTTATTGAGTTTCGTTTTCTTGATATAAATTTTTTCCTTATTCTTGGATATGTTTGATATTTATTCTCTTTCTTATTTATTTTTTTAGAGGTTGTCTCATTCTCTTTTTTACTTCTACCTATTTGCTCCATTTATTCAATTTTTAAAGTACTTTTTTGATTTAATGATTAATAATTAATTAATTAATATATTAATTCTAATTTAAGCAAAATAATTTTTAAAAAATAATAAAATCCTTTAAATAAATTAAAAATAATAATAACAAAAAATCAAAATCATAAAACAAATATAATGAAAATCTATAAGAGAATATTCAAGAATCAATGAGAATATTTTAAAATAAATATAAACAATTCAAATCATTAAAATAATATAAAAAATAATTAATACCAACATTTATATTTATTAATAAAGACATGTTAATAAAATAGAAATCCATTTAATCTAACAATATTATAAAATAGTTTTGTTTTTCATATTAAAAAAAGATTAATTTAAATTATTTTTTTTGGCAAATTTATAAATCATCAAAATTTATAATTTTAAAATGTCTTCTTTCGAATCAGAATCAACATTAGATAATGAACATTCAATTATATATGAAAGTATAACATCTGAAATAGCAAAAGTATTAAATAAAATAATAAATAAAAATGAAGAAAAAGATGAATATATAAAAAATGTAATGGATCAATCATATATAAAATTTCATTCAATATATCTTCCAATTATTTCTTTAGAAGATTATATAATAAGAATAAAAAAATATATTCAAATTGATGATTCTATTTTAATATGTTCAATTATTTATATTGATAGATTAATTTTAAAAGGTTTATTTATTTCACAATATAATATTTATCGATTATTTCTTGCTTCTACATTTATTGCTTTTAAATTATTTAATGATAAAAAATGTAATATTCAATTTTTTGCCAAAGTTGGTGGAGTTTCTGTTGAGGAATTAAGTGAATTAGAAATTGAATTTGTTTCCTTAATTGATTTTAATTTATTTATTGATGATATTCAATTTCAACAATATTATGATTTTTTAAATCAAGAAATTTTAAAAAATAAACTCGATGACTTGAATGAGTAAATTTTTTCATTTTTTTTAAATTTTTGAGCCTGATTTTTTTAGGATTTTTAATTTTTTCTTCCTGTTATAAATTTTATCTCTTATAAAGTTGTATATAAAATTATAATTAATATAAAGAAACGAATTAAAATAAAATATATAATTAATTTATTTTTTTTACAAAATTGAAAGAAATACTTTCATTTCTTATTATTATGATAATTCATTGGATAATATTATAGAAATGAAAAGAAAGAAAATTTTAAACAATATAATTGAAAAGTATTAGAAAAACTGATGATAGTAGCTTTATTATAATATAAATAATAATAATTTTTTCATTATAATAATGATAATATATTTAAAAAAAATTAATTTCATAATCAATGATTATTAATTATTAAAAATAATTAAACACCTTATAAATATATTATTTAAAGAAATTTATATATATCAAAAAAAAAAAAATATGACAAAATCAGAGAAAATAAATTACGATTTTTTATTTCGTTACATAATAGTAGGAGACATGGGTAAAAAAAATATATAATCATAAATAAAAAAACTATAATATATAAAAATTAGCTGTTGGAAAATCATGTATCCTCCTTCAATTTACAGACAACAAATTTAGAAATCAACATGAATTAACAATAGGAGTAGAATTTGGAGCAAAGAAAATAGATTTAAATGGTAAAACAGTAAAAATTCAAATATGGGACACAGCAGGACAAGAACAATTTCAAGCAATAACAAGAACATATTATAAAGGAGCACAAGGTGCATTATTAGTTTATGATATTACAAGGAAAGAAACATTTAATCATGTTAATAAATGGTTAGAAGAAGTTCAAAGTAATAGTTCTAAGTCAATTACTATTATTCTTATTGGAAATAAAAAAGATTTAGAAGATAAGTATAATAATTATTATTTTATTAATTTTTAGGAGACAAGTTTCTTATGAAGAAGGAGAAGCTTTGGCTAAAGAAAATGGATTAATGTTTCTTGAAACAAGTGCTAAAACTGCTTATAATGTTGTTGAAGCTTTTAATTTAAGTGCTAGTTGTATTTTAAGTAATATTGAAAAAAATGGAGGGGATCCAAATAAAAAAAATACTAAATTGGATAATGTAAAGCCAAATGTTAATGAAAATAATAAAAAAAATTGTTGTTAAAAGTTTATGGAATAATATAACAATTAGTCGTTTATTTATTCTTTTTAGTTAATTGAGAAAATTGTTCTAAAGAAATAAATTTTTTAATTATATTTAACTTATTTGTTTTATAATTTAGACATCAAAAAATAGTATATTAAAAGAATAAAATAAATATTATATTTAAAATAAGTAAAAATGAATGGTAAAATGTTATCATTAAATAATAATAATAATCATGAAAATTTAAACAGAGAAATAATTTATGATGAACAAGAAGAAAATGAATTTCTTTTAAAAATTATAGAAAAAAATTTTGAGAAAATAGAATTAAGTTCAAAAACAATGAAATATTCAGAGATTATTTCTTTATTTTCATTTTTAGTGTTTTTAATAATATTATGTTTTAAATTATCTCCAAAAGGTTCTTTTAATTGGTTATTTATTAATATTCCTGGAATAATAACAATAATTGGGATTATTATATTTTTAAATTCTTTTTTTTACATAAAAGATTTAATTGATAAAACTGAAAATTCAAATAATGGTTCTATTAAAACAGGAAATTTTTTTAGTATTATTGCTTCAAATATTATTGGCTTTTCATTATTAATATTTTTAATATTAATCACTTTAAGATTAAATAATAATATCAAAAGTGAAATTGATTTAAATTTAATTTTTATTCCTTTATATATTGTATTATTTACTTTATTATTATATGGAATATTCATTTCTCCTGCTTTTATGAGTAATAAATTATATATTGAAATTTTATTAATATTTATTTATGTTTTAAGTGGATTTATTTTTTCTTGTTTGTTATGTGTTAAAGTTAATAATATTAATAGATTAGATTATAAAAATAAAGTCAAATATTTCCATTGCTTTCTTCCTTTTTATTTTACTTTTGGCGCAAATCTTATTTATTTAATATTCAATTTTATTTCTGATTTAAAAAATTTCCAAGTAAAATCGATATTGTATTTAACGTATATTTTTGGATTTGTTATTCTTATAATAGGAACTTTAATTACTCAATTGAAAGAAGATAATATAATGAAAAATAAAAATTATTATATAGAGATAATTTTATTAATTATATCATTCATTTTATTGTCTTTCAACAAAATAATAGAATTATTTAAATATGAAGAAATAGAATAAATGAAAATAAAAAGAAACATTTGTAAAAGAAGAATTTTATATAAATAGGAAGTTATCATATAATATTATAATTAAAAATATAAATTAAAAATTTATATAAATATATTTAAAAAGTATTTTCATTTTCAAAAAAAAAATAAAAAAATGGAACAAACAAGTTCAGAATATGATTATTTAAACATGATAAAAGATCCAGAATTAATAAGACAAATAACAAGAGAAGAGCCAATATTATTTAGTGACAAAATAATTAAAAAGAACAGATTTGGTTTTAATCAAGAAAGAAACCTAATAATAACAAACAAAGCTTTATATAATTTAAAAAAGAAAGATTTAAAACGTAGAATATTATTAATAATGATTAGAGGAATAACAATATCATCATTAAATGATGAATTTATAATACATTGTAATGATTCAGAATATGATTATCACTATTCTTCAAATAGAAAGAAAATAATAATAGAAATAATATCTAAATATTATTATATAGAAACAAATCAAGAATTAAAATTATTTTCATTATCAATGAAATCTTTAGATACATTTGTAACAACAAAAAAGGAGAAAAAAAATAATTCGAATTTTTCAAGAATGCCAAGAACAGGATTAATAAGTGTAGATACTTATGTTTATGGAACAACATCTCAGAAATTAGTTCAAAAGAAAGAAGCAACTATAAAGAAAATAGGAAAAATATTTAGTAATACAAATGTAGATAATTCAAATTTTACAAAATTAAAAACAATCGGTCGTGGGAAATGTGGTAAAATAATATTAGTCACTTATAATAAAACAGGTGATTCATATGCAATTAAATCAATTAGAAAAGACCAAATAGTAAGTGAAGATATATTAGATAATATAAAATTAGAAAGAGAAATATTAAGTGAAGGACAATGTGAATTTTTATTAACATTATCATTTTTTTATCAAAGTCCAGAAAGAATATATTTTGTAACACCATTTATTGCAGGAGGAGATTTATATACTTTATTAAAGAAAAAAGGTAATTTAGAAGAAGATTTAGTAAGATTTTATTCAGGTCAAATAGCAATAGCAATAGGACATTTACATGAATATGGAATAGCATACAGAGATTTAAAGCCAGAAAATATTTTAATAGATGAAGATGGATATTTAAAATTATGTGATTTTGGAAGTAGTGTTCATATGCAAGGAACACAAAAAGAATTTTCATTTGCAGGAAGCAATGAATATTCTTCTCCTGAAATGATTAATGGTAATGGACATAATGTAATGTGTGATTGGTGGTCTTTTGGTATTTTAATTTATGAATTACTTTATGGGAAATTACCTTTCTATTCTCCTGATAAAAAAAGACTCTTTGAATTAATTTTATTGAGTGAAGTTAAATTTCCTAAATTTTATTATAATGAAGATAGAGAGAAAATTAATTATCGTGTTTCTGATGAAGCTAAAGATCTTATTTTGAAATTACTTGAAAAAGAACCTGGAGATAGAATTGGAAAAAAAGGATTAAATGATATTAAGAGTCATCCTTTTTTTGCTAATATGAATTTTGATAATTTAAAAAATAAAAAATTACAAAGTCCTTATAAACCTAATGTTGGAGAAGAAGAGAAATTTAATAATTTTGATGAAGATTATTTGAATATGGATGTTAATGAAAGTGGAGTTGATGAATGGGTTAATGATTATAAAGATTGGTTTAATGATTTTGATAAAAATGATGAGGAAGAACAAGAAGATGAAGATTATTAAAATTTATTTTATTATTAATTTTAAAGTTTATTATTTATTATTAATGAAGAATTTTAGCAAGTTAATATTTATTATATAATAATTTAATTTATTTTAAATTTTTTTAATTTATTATTTTGATTTTATGGAAGTTAAAAGTAAAAATGAAATATAAAAATTAAATCTTGAAAATAAGAATTATAAACAATATTGATTCGGTGAAAAAATAATAGATTTTTTGTGAATCAAGTTAATAAATATAGTAACGACAAAATAGAATTTATAAAGAATAATTATTTTATCTCTGAAAATAAAGATAATTAATAAAATACTTAATTTAGAAATAAAATCTTTTCAATTTATAATTCCTCATTTAGTTTTTTAATATAATTGATTAGTAAATTTTAGAAAATCTGAAATTCCAAAATATGAAAAATATGATGAAAACAAACAATAAACGTATTTTTAAATTAAATTCAAAAAATATATTTGTTAAAAAATAAAATAATAATTCTAAATCAATAAAAAAATAAAAAAAAATGGAGACAAATAATACAAACGAAGACAAAAATTCTCATTCATCAAAAAAAACATCAAATTCAAATAAAACAAATAGTAAAAGTGATAAAAAAGAGACAAATGAATCAAACAAATCAAAAAACGAAAAAAACTCAAACACAAATGAAAACAATGAAGAAGAAAAAAAAGAAGAAGAAGAAGAAGAAGAAAAACCAAAATTTGATCCTTATCATCCAGATAGAGAAAACCCATATAATAATTTAAATTTTGAAACACCAACAATAGATGAATTAAATTATAATGATTATATAGTATTATGTTATCATTGTAAAAACCCAATAAAAATAGAAGATGGATGGAAAACATTTGAATGTGGGAATTGTCATAGATTAAATAAATTACCAAGAAAATTAATAAATGAATTATATTTTGATAATAAATTAAAAAATGTTAAATACAATAGTTATATGAATCATTTAGATATGATTTTACCTCTTCCTTTTGTTATTGTTTCATGTCCTTTTTGTAAAGCATCAAATAAAGTTAAAACAAATGTGAAAAATTGTATTTGTTTTATTTGTGAAAAACAATTTGAAATTGATTACAGTGAAGATACAATTAAACCTTTAGAAAAAGTTAGTTTAAATCCTAATAGTAAATTTTATAGATATCAAAGTCATTCTGCTAATCCAAGAAGGTTTTTTCCTGGAAATAAAATTTATAGACAAAGTAGTTATTTTTTCCCTGAACCTGTTAATTATGATAATATTTTTCCTTTTGCCTTAGTTGATAGAGGACAATTGTTTTTAAAAAATTTTAAATGGAATCCTCAACATCAAATTAATTATTATAATCCTAATTATTATCAAATTAATAATTTTAAAAGCACTGATGTTAATAATTTTAATAATGTTATTGATAAAGATGAAATTAATGAATTTCATCAAAGAAATCAAAAAAGAGAAAATGATAGAGCTAATTTATATAAAAATTTATTTTTTATGAATTCTAAATATTAATATATTTTTATATATTTATTTTTTTATTTTGTTTTTATATTTTAAATAGAATTTAATGTCAATTCCTTTAAAAAATCAATTTGAAGTTTTAATAAAAGAAAATAAAGGGAATTCATTAGAAAAAATTATTACTCAAATTTTAACAAGTGAAATATATATTTTATCTGATTTTTTATCTTTTCCTAATATTAAAGAATTAGGAGAAAATAATAAATATTATAATACTTTAGTTTTATTTTCTAATTTAAATTATCAAGATTATATTAAAAATAAATCAAAATATATTGATTTAAATCCTCAAATGTTAAAAAAACTGAAAATAATTTCAATTTTGGAATTTGCTAAAAATAACAAATGTTTAGATTATTCTTTTTTAAAAGAAAATTTAGGAATTAAAGAAAATTTTGAATTAGAAGAAATGTTATTTGAAATAATATCAAAGGATTTAATTAATGGAAAAGTTGATATGAAAAATAAGAAAATTAATATTATATCTATTAAACCAAGAAAAAATTTATCAGATATAAATTTTGCAAAAAAACAAATTGAAAAATGGTTAAATAACATTGAAAAAGCATCAATATATATTGATGAACAAGAATTGAAATTAAATAATCAAAATCAAAAATATAAAAATTTAATAGAAAATCATTAATATTTAAATTAAAAAATAATTTATTTTACATATTACTTAATATATTTTATTTATAAAGAATATCAATTATTTTTATTTCAGAACATTTAATCTTTCAAATCACTAGAATTACTTTCAGAACTTTCTTCATTAGATTGACTTTGTTGTTCTTCAATTTCTTTATCAAATTCTTCTTTTGCTTTTTTAATAACTTGAGCTTCTTTTTGTTGATGAACATTAGCAAATTCATTTCTTAAATAATTTCTGGTTGTATTTACTAAATCTTTAACATTTAATTCTTTTCTAAATTTCATAAAACTATCTTCAATTGTTTTCTTTAATTCATTTAAAAAATCAATACTTGATTCATTTGAATTTTCTACTAATTTCATATTACTTAAAATATAATCATTTTGATTATTTATATTATGTGAATGATATCTATCATCTTCATTACTTATTACATAAACTTTATCTTGTTCAATTTCAACTAAAGTTTCTTTTGAAGGAGCTAAAAAAACATATTTTTGATTATGTCTTGTTAATTTTTCAGGTTTTTTAAATATCCCTATTGCTAACATATTTCTATCTAATAAATGACCAAATAAAATTTCAAATTTCATTCTTTTCCCTGTATATTCTATTTTATTTTTATCAAGAAAATCTTTAACTTTAATAAAATAAAGTGTACTTTGAATAATTCTTTTTTCCTTTAATTTATTTGTAATATCATTAGGAAATTTAAAAGAAGCATCACCTAAAATTAATTGTTGGATAATATTTAATAAATAAGGATTAAAAAAAGTTTGACAAATTAAAGTATCAAGCATGGAACTAATATATAATTCACCAGAAGCAAAAGCTTCACTTAACCAAAAACCATAACTTTCAATATTTTCATCTCCATAATTATTAATAAATCCAATAGAATTAACTGATAATATATCAGCTATAATTAAAGTTTTTTTATTTTCATTTTTAATAGCTTTATAAATAAAAATAGTATCTGCATCTTTCATATCATCTTGTTCTTTTTCTTTATCATTAGTAATACTTGATAATATTATAACAGCTTTAGCTTTAGGAACACCCGCTTTTTTTAAATCACTACTTTTAATAGCATTACCTTGCATATAATATATATCTGGAAAATATTGAATTTCTTTCCATAATTCTGATGGTATATGTTCACTTTTATCCATTATTAATATTGGTAAACATTTTACTTTCATTGATCTTGCTCTTAATGGCATAATTAAATTTTTTAGATTTGGTCCTATTCCACATACTACTATATGATGATCTAATAATTCATCTGAAAAATTTTCACTGTCATGTTGAGTTCTAGGATGAATTGTACTTATAAATCCTTGTTTATTTGTTATACTTGGATCTTGATTTTTTTCTGTTTTTTTCTTTTTGTTTAATTTAAATATTGAAATATCTTCTTCTATTAAATTCCCTTCTGTTCTATTCATTTCTTCTATTGATGATGATGAATAATTCAATGCTTTTTCATATATTGGTTGAGCATCATTTCCTAAATTTGCCCAATATGTTTTTTTTAATCTACGTAATTTTACCATTTCTCTATTATTTTCTATTGTCCCTTTTTTATTTTGTTCTATATAATCTTGTAATATTTCATTTATTTCATTTTCATCTGGTTGTTGAGTTGCTAATAAATAAATAAAATGATCAAATGGACTAAAAGCATATATTGGATTTAAACAAACAAAAGGATCTAAGTCTTCAAATATAACATCAGTTCCAATTACTATAAATCCTATTAAATCATATATTAAACGAACTAAATCAATAAAAGTTAAATTATGTAATATTTCACTTTTTATTTTTATACAATATATTTCATTTCCTAATCCTTCTAAATAATCTTCGTACCAATTAAAATATTCAGGAATATTTTCTTTTAAATCATCTATGGAAGGTTTTTGACTTGTAATTAAAGAAGCTATTATTGTATTTATTCCAGGACATAAACAACTTTTACCTAACATTTGCAATTTTAATTCTTCAACACAAATAATTTGAGCAGTAAAATTAATATCTTTTTTACTGATTAATGAACTATAATAAATATCTTTAGTTTGAGGTAATAATAATTGAATAGAAACTCTTGTTTTTGGTTCTCCATTTTTAATACAAGAATAATTTTTAATTGAAAAAGCTTTCATAATATTATTAAAATCTTCTTGTCTTTTATCAGAAACAAATTTATTAGCTAAGATAATAACACAAATACTTAAATCACTTTTACATCTTTGTAAATCAATATGATTGAGTGAATTACCAACAAGATAATAAACTCTATTTCCATAATTATTTCTTTTAATCATTTTAATCATATCATCATTAGGTTCAGTTTGCATGATAATAGTATCAAAATTAGTATTTCCATGATCTTCATGGTATAATTCATGTAAACAAGCATCGTAACTTTCAGGGCCACAATCACCTAAGATAATTAAATGTTTATTTCCTCTTGAAATTGTTTTATAACTTTGACGAGAATAAGTAGAGTTTAAAGAAAAGACAATTGACATTTTAGAATATAAAGCAGGAATAACAGCTATTATTAAAACTATAGTTCCTATAACTCCTAATCTACCTAAATCACTTTTTGGTGTTAAATCACCAAAACCTATTGTCGTTAATGTTACAAATTCAAAATATATTACGTCATGAAATTGGTACATTTCCCATAAACCAAATCCTCTTTGAACATTAGGATCACTTTGTCTTGAATCTAATTGAGAACGAGTGTATCTATTTTCAACTTCTAATATTATTGCCGTTGATAAAAAGATTATTGTTAAAAAAGATATTGTTAATTTATAGGTATAACGAATTTGCTCATTTGATCTTTTTTGAAGAATTGATTCTATTCTAAATAAATAACATATTCTTACCATTCTAAACATTCTCATTATATATTTATCAGAATCTGATAAAAAATTTTGATGGGCAATAATTATTGTAATTATAAATAAGATATCAATTAAATTTGTAAAATCGAAAAAGAATGAAAATCTATTTTGACATACATAAAAACGTAATATTAAATGAAATATGAAATATATTAGAAAAATAGTTTCTAATAAATTTATTGTGTTATTTGTATTTTTATCAGCTTTTGAATTTTCAGGGAAAGTATATGTTGATACAATATAAAAAATAACTTCTATAAATGTAAAAGCGCAATTAATTAATTCTAATATTTCTCCTATACCATTTTGAGTTAATTTTTTATCTAATATATAACTAAAATGCGTTTGTTGTAATGCTCTTAATGAATCATCTTTTATTATTTCTTTTATTTCTTTTGAATATTGATGATCAAATACATTTGTTTTTGAATCAAATAAAAACATTTATGTTTTTACTTTCTATTTATATAGTTTTTTATTATATATTTATTAATCAATATAATAATTTTTTTTTAAAGAAATAAAAAATTTGGTAAAAAATGAATTTTGAAAAATCATTATATGAAAAAAATATAAGTTTAAATAACGAAAAATCTTATTTTAAAAATTATAATTGTCATTGTAATTGTTGTTCTTGTTTTTGTTCTCATTGTTGTTGTTGTTGTCAATGTCAATGTCATCAAGAATCAAAAAGAAGAGAAAAAGAAAATAATAATAAAAGTTATGAAAATTATTATTCAAAAGGTAATAATAGAAATTATTCTTTGCCAATAACAAAATATTTTAAAAACTCAAGTTTAGAAAATTTACATTTAAAAAATTCATTTAATGATAATAATAATAATAAATTAAATGTAAGTAATAGTTTAAATTATATTCCAATAAAAAGAAATACAGAAATAAATAATTTAAATCAAGAATTATTGTCATATCAAGATAAAAAAAATAAATACCCTTCAACTTTAAAATCAGCTCCTAATAATTCTACTTATAAAAGAATTAATAACACTACAAAATTAATTAAAAATAATTATAAAGATGATAGAGAAAAAGCAAAAATGGAATTTGTTAATTTATTAAATTCTATTCAAGATAGTGATAATACGGATAATTATAATGATGAAAATAATAAAGTTTTAAAAACTCATTTTTTTCCAAAGCAAAAAACTCAAATTGATAATTATCAAAAAAATATAAAAAATATTAAAACAGTTTATTCTTATAATGGAAATAGAATTAAAGATGAAAATAATAAAAAAAATAAAACAAATAATTTTCAATTTTTATCTGAAAATAATAATATTAAATATTCTAATCCTTTTCCTAAGAAAATTAATAATAATAAAAGTGAAAAAATGAATAATGTAATTAAACCAAATAAAAAAAATAATGTTATTTTATATAAAAATATTCCTAAAAATCCAAGAAATAAAATAGAAACAAATTATTATAATAGTTATATTCAAAAATTTAGTTTTCAATTTATTCATAAAGATGATAAAATAAATAACACGCAAAAATTAAAAGAAGAAAATCAGAAATTAAAAAATGATATTAATAAAAAAAATAAAAGAAATGTTAGTTTAAATCAACAAGTATTAAATTTACAAAATGATTTAAATGATTTATTAAATGAAAATAATAATTTACAACAATTATTTAAAAAACTTGATAAAAATAATACTAGTAACAACAATCAGAATAAAAATTTAAAAAAAGAAATTAATTATTATAAAAATCAATTATCTAATCTTGCAAAAGAAAATTCAGAATTAGTCAATAATTTAGAAAATATACAAAGTGATTTTATTAATTTAGAAAATGAAAATAACATTTTATCAATTGAAAAGAAAAATTTACAAAATGAAAATAAAAAATTGAAAAATCAAATAAATAATTATAAAAAACAAATAGAAAATAAAGATAATTTATATTTAGAGAATAATTTTATTCCAAATCAAGAAATGAATAATTTTTTAAAAAATAAGAATAAAAAAATAGAAAAAAATCCTAAAGAATTAGAAATTGAAAATCAGAATTTAATAAATTTAATATTAGAATATAAAAAAAATATATCTTCATTAATAGAAGAAAATGAAATATTAAAAAATCAAAATTTAAATGATCAACAAAATTTAGAAGAATTAATTGAAGAAAATAAAGGTTTAAATAACCAAAATTTAATTAATCAAAAAGAAATATTATCTCTTAAACAAGAGAATAAAAATTTATTAAATCAAATAAATAGTTTACAATCAGAAAGTTCAATATTAGAGAGTATAGAAAAGAATAAATTTATAAATAAAAATCCATATAAATTATTTAAAGATTTATCAATAAAAACAGGAAGTAGAATAAATTATAAAGGAAATTCACCAATAAGTATTAATAATACAAATAGTAATATTAATTATTTAAATGATTCATATAAAAAAGTAACAACATCAACAACAACTTCAAAACACATTATTAATTCTTCAAATTCTTCAATTTCTAAATTAATGAATAAATTCAAAATAGAAAATAATTTAAATATAAGTCCTATAAAAAAAATAAAAAAGAAATTTATAACAAATATAGATAATTTAGGAGATAATTTAGTATTTAAATTATATTTAGGCAAAAATATATTATGTTATGATTTTACAAATAATAATTTTGGTTTATTTGATTTTGCAGATTATAATAATTTTGAAAGTAATTTAATAACAGAAGAAAATAATGGAAATATATTTTTATCATATAATTCAATATTATATATAGTAACAGGTAAAAATTCAGATTTTTTTTATGAATTTAACCCAAAAAAAAAATCAATGGAAAAATTATGTTCTTTAAATAATAATCATTCAAAAGGTTCTTTAATTGCTTTTCAAAATTCAATTATTTGCTTAAGTGGTGAACATAATAAAAAATGTGAAATATATTCAATTCATAAAAATGAATGGAATGAATTACCAGAAATGAATTTTGAAAGAAGTGATTTTGGAACTTGTATTATTAAAAATAAATATTTATTTTCTATTTTTGGCTTTAATTCTCCTAAGAATGAATATTTAAATAATATTGAATATTTAGATTTATTAAATGAAGGTTCTTTATGGAAAAATTTAGATTATAAAAGTGATAATTTTTCTTTATATATTAAAGGATTATTAACTTTAAATTATTTTGATAATAAAATTATTTTAATTGGAGGATTTAATGGTGAATTTAATAAACCTGTTGAAACTTTTGCTCAAATCATTTTAGGAGATGATTTTGAAAAAGAAATTTATGTTGAAAATGTTGATAGAAAGTTAAAAGATATTCAAAAATATAAATCTTATATTTTTTCAAATGGAGTCACTGAAAGAAAAGATGAGAAAGGAAGAATTTATAATATTACTTTTGATAATAATGATAGAATTCATATTTTTGAAATGCAAAATATGGGACATGATGTTTATTCTTTCGAATAAAAATAAATATTTTAATTTTTTTTATTTAATTATAATGTTTTTTTTCATTTAAATTCTATAGCATTTTTTTTTTAAAATATCTATTAATCATTAAATTTAAAATATAGAAATTAAATTAAAAAAAAAATAAATATCTAA
>JAEEGI010014099.1_pt1 | contig 16854 bp, 7 predicted proteins | sample 8958751 | NCBI WGS metagenome assembly JAEEGI01 (sample SAMN16246545, study PRJNA631951) | gut metagenome | biome: gut microbiome; feature: rumen; material: KS-attached | host: Bos | place: Iran: Karaj | collected 2018-10
ATACGAAACATGAAGAACCTAACGACCATGAGAAAAATTTTCCTCCTTACAGTACTCACAATGGCTCTCGCCATATCAGCTGCGGGGAACCGTCAGGCAGACGCGACGGCAGAAAAGGAGATGGGTGCCTACCTGTTCACCTATTTCAACGACCCCACCCACTCGCTGTTCATGGCCATCAGCTACGACGGCTATACGTTCAAGGCCATCAACGGCAGCGAGCCTATTATCTCGGGCGACTCGATTGCCGACCAGCGGGGCATACGCGACCCGCACATCTACCGCGCTCCCAACGGGAAATTCTACATCGCTATGACCGACCTGCACGTATTCGGCAAGGAGATGGGACTACGCACCACGCGCTGGGAACGGCCCGACAAATACGGCTGGGGCAACAACCGCGGACTGGTGCTGATGTGCTCTGACGACCTGATTCACTGGACCCACAACGAGGTGCGCATCAGCGAGCTCTTCCCCGAGAGGTTCGGCGAGATTGGCTGCGCCTGGGCGCCGCAGACCATCTGGGACCCGCAGAAGGGAAAGCCGATGGTATATTTCACCATCCGTCAGCAGGCCGGCGGCCGCACGAAGTTGTACTACAGCTATGCCGACGAGGCGTTCACGACGCTGGAGACGGAGCCGCAGTTGCTGTTCGAGTATCCCGACGAGAAGATTCAGGTGCTCGACGCCGACATCTGTCCGATGCCCGACGGCCGCTATTTCATGACCTACGTGGCACAGGAGAATCCGGGCGGCATCAAATACATGATCAGCGACAAGATCAACAGCTTCAACGACTACCACCACGAGCAGATTGACGCCGAGGCAAAAGGATGCGAGGCCCCGAACGTATGGAAACGCATCGGCGAGGACAAATGGGTAATCATGTACGACATCTACAGCATCCACCCGAACAACTTCGGGTTCGTCGAGACGACCGACTTCAAGACGTTCACACCCTTAGGCCGCTTCAACGAGGGCGTGATGAAGGCATCGAACTTCGTATCGCCGAAGCACGGAAGCGTCATCCAGATCACGCTCGAGGAGGCACAACGGCTGGAGAACTACTGGAACGAGCGGCAGCGGCAGCCGAAACTGATGCGCCCGGGGGCTGTATGGCCCGATGCCAGCGGCCGCCATATCAACGCGCATGGAGGAGGAATCCTGCAGCACAACGGCACTTACTACTGGTTTGGCGAGCACAAGGCTGACCACACGTCGAGCGCGCTGGTGGGCGTGATGTGCTACGCTTCGGAAGACCTGCTGCATTGGCGCAACTGCGGCGTGGCGCTGGCGGTCAACGACGAGGAAGGCTCCGACATTGAGCGCGGCTGTATACTGGAGCGCCCGAAGGTTATATATAATCAGGAGACCAAGAAATTCGTGATGTGGTTCCACCTGGAGCTGAAAGGAAAGGGCTACCACGCCGCCCGCTATGGCGTTGCCGTGAGCGACAAGGCGGAAGGACCCTACAAGTTCCTCTACTCAAAACGGGCGAACGCAGGCCTCTACCCCATCGGGATGAGCAAGAAGGAACTGCGCCAGATGAACAAGCTGAAGGCGGAGAAATACAAGGAATGGTGGACGCCCGAGTGGCGCGACGCCATCAAGAAAGGCCTGTTCCTGAAACGGGACATGGAGGGCGGACAAATGTCGCGCGACATGACACTATATGTCGACGACGACGGGCACGCCTACCACATCTTCTCGTCGGAGGACAACCTGACCCTCCACATCGCCGAGCTGACCGACGACTACACGCAGCACACGGGACGCTACACCCGCGTGGCTCCCGGCGGACAGAACGAGGCACCGGCCCTCTTCAAGCACGACGGAACCTACTGGATGATCACGTCGGGATGCACAGGATGGGACCCCAACGAGGCCCGCATGTTCTCGGCCCCGACCATCTGGGGACCGTGGACCCAGCATCCGAATCCCTGCACAGGACCTAATGCCGAAAAGACCTTCGGCGGACAGAGCACGTACGTGATTGAGCTGAAGGGACAGCCGACGCCGAAATACATCTTCATGGCCGACATCTGGCGCCCGAAGCATCCGAGCGACGCCCGCTACGTGTGGCTTCCCATCGACTTCGAGAACGGAGTGCCCGTCGTACGCTGGCGGGATGAGTGGTCGGTAAGCGATTTTCTGGACAAATAACGATTTCTTCCCATAAAATCACAAATAGGGGACGTGGTTTTTAAGGAAATTACTGAACTTTGCCAGCGAAAACCTAAAAATTAATAATATCACTAACTAAAACTTAAAACACTATTAAATGAAGTATGCTAATCTAATGAGTCCATGCCGCAAACTATGTTTCGTCGTGGCTTTGGCAGCAGGAATGACATTGATTCCATTGCCATCGAAAGCAGACCAGGCAGCTCAGGCTACTCAACAGAGTAACGTCGTGAGAGGTCAGGTGAAAGACAAGAGCGGTGAGCCTATCATCGGCGCAACCGTCAAAGTGAAAGGCAGCACCACAGGTGTGATAACCGATTTCGACGGAAACTTCGAGATGAGGAACGTTCCCGCAAACGGTGTGATTGTCGTTTCATACGTAGGCTACAAGCCACAGGAAATCGCTTTCCGTGCCGGCCAGAGTGTGAACGTCACCATCGAGGAGGACGTAGAGACCCTGCAGGAAGTGGTGGTCGTCGGTTATGGTACCATGCGTAAGAAAGACCTGACCGGTTCGGTGGTCCAGATCGACCCGAACAAGATTGCCGACCAGAACCCTGGCAGCGTGCAGGACCTGCTGCGCGGAACACCGGGTCTGCAGATCGGTTTCGACTCTTCGGCCAAGGGCTCTGGCGCCAGCATCCAGCTGCGCGGTCAGAACTCGCTCTACACCGAGGCCTCGCACAACGCCCCGCTGATCATCCTCGACGGTATGCAGTTCAACGGTGAGCTCTCGGAGATCAACCCCGACGATATCGCCCAGATCGACGTGCTGAAGGATGCCTCTTCGGCTGCCATCTATGGTGCCAAGGCCGCCAGCGGTGTGATCATCATCACCACGAAGAAAGGTAAGGAAGGCAAGCCCATCATCAACGTCAGCGTGAACCTGGCCGCCAACACCAAGGCAGGCTACCGCAAGGTGTTCAGTCCCGACGAGTATATGACCTACCGTGAGGACTGGTTCAAGGCTCAGACCTATGGCTACCGCGAAGACGGTACATGGGGCTACTATGGCAAGGAAGGCGGAATCCCTGCCGGTTACTACGACAATATTAATAATATAGGTAAGTACGGTCTCTCGCAGGAGCAATGGGCTACCATCGGTCCGAAGACCTTGCAGTCGGGCGAGTCGATGCTCAGCCTCTATGCACGCCGTATGGGCCTCGACGCCGATGCCGCCCTGGTGATGCAGAACTTCCTCGACGGTAAGACCTACAACTGGGAGGACGCTACCTTCCGCACAGGCTTCAACCAGGACTACAACGCCAGCCTCTCGGGAGCTACCGACAAGGTGAACTACTACCTGAGCTTCGGCTACCTGAACAACGAGGGTGCCATCCAGGGTGACGACTATCATGCCTACCGCGCCAACATGAAGATCAACGCCAAAGTTACCGACTGGCTCGAGGTTGGCGGCAACGTGAACTTCCAGGACCGTAGCGACACGTCCTCACCTGTGCCACGCGGCAGCAACTACTGGGACGACAACCAGCTGCGCGAGTCTCCTTACGCCCTCCGCTTCGACGCTGACGGCAATGAGATTCAGTATCCGCGTAACGGTAACCCCACCAACGGTGGTTACAACTACCACTTCCAGCAACAGTATATCGACCTGGAGAAAGGCTATACCGTGCTGAACACGATCTTCAACGCCAAGGTGACCCTGCCATTCGGCTTTACCTACCAGTTCAATATCGCCCCGCGCTTCCAGTGGTTCTACGACCGCTACTGGATGTCGGCCTCGCTGCCCAACAGCGACCCCGCTACCCGCGGCTCAAACCGTAACTCGTCGAAGACTTTCAACTGGAACCTCAACAACACGCTGACTTGGGACCGCACCTTCAACAAGGAGCACCACTTCACCGTGACCCTCGTACAGGAGGCTGAGGAGAACCGCTACTGGTACGATGAGATCCACGCCCGCAACATTACTCCTACCGACGTGCTGGGCTTCCACTATATCACCGGTGCCAACAAGGAGCAGAGCTCGTTCTACACCAACGACACCCACTACACGGCTGCCGCTTATCTGGGACGCCTGTTCTACGGCTTCAAGGACCGCTACATGCTCACCGCTACCGTACGTCGCGACGGTTACTCTGCCTTCGGACAGAACAATCCCTGGGCTAACTTCTGGTCATTAGGTGCCAGCTGGGTATTCTCCGAGGAGAGCTTTGCCAAGGATTGGAAATGGCTCGACTATGGTAAGCTGCGTATCTCTTACGGTACCAACGGTAACCGTTCGCTCAGCGACACTTATCTCGCCCTGTCGAACCTTGCCAACGGTGGTCTCTACGCTTACTATCTGAACGGAAGCACCAAGCAGGAAGTGCTCAACGCGCTGAGCGTCAGCCGTCTGGGTAACCCCAACCTGGAGTGGGAGAAGACCTCTTCATGGAACTTCGGTCTCGACTTCTCCGTATTGGAAAGACGCATCTCGGGTAGCATCGATATCTATCACAAGCGCACTCACGATATGATTATGAGCCAGCGCCTGCCTAACTTCACAGGCTTCGGCAGCATCACCACCAACTTGGGTGAGGTGACCAACACCGGTTTCGAAATCACGCTGAACACACGCAACATCGACACCGAGAACCTGAAGTGGAACACCTCGCTGGGCTTCTCTTACAACAAGAACAAGATCAAGCACCTCTACTACGAGTACGACGAGGATGGCAAGGAGATGGACGACACCAGCAACGGATGGTTCATCGGCAAGCCCATCGGCGAGATCTGGTACTGGAAGACCGACGGCATCTGGCAGGCCGACGAGGCTGCCGAGGCTGCCAAGGTGAACCAGAAGCCTGGTGACCCGAAGGTTATCAACTACTGCACAGAAGACGACAAGGCCGACGGCACTCCTGTCTACAACGACAAGGACCGCCAGTATCTGGGCACCACACAGCCGCCTATCTACTGGAACATGCGCAACGACTTCGAGTTCTTCAAGAACTTCACCTTCTCGTTCTCTATGTACAGCTACATGGGCCACAAGAGCCGCGCAGGCTACTGGCTCAACGGCGACAACTCGGGTTCAATGTTCACACAGACTTGCAACACCTACAAGAAAGAATACTGGACACCGGAGAATCCTACCAACGACTACGGTCGTCTGAACGCTGTCGGCCCGTCGGGCGTGACAGGCATCGAGAAAGTCTACAACCGTAGCTTCGTACGTCTCGACAACATCACGCTTGGCTACACCCTGCCGAAGGAACTTACCGGCAAGTGGGGCATCCAGCGCGTACACCTGACAGCCGGCATCAACAACGTATTGACCATCGACAGCTGGGAATACGGCGATCCTGAGACCGGAGGCTTTGCCAACCGTCAGTTCCAGTTTGGTATTAATGTAACACTTTGAGATCATTGAAGAAATAAACAATTGAAAAAACAGAATTATGAGAATCAATAATATATTCAAAAGTGGTGCAGCCGTTCTTGTAGTAGCATCGATGATGGTCAGCTGCGGAGACTCGTTCCTCGAGCAGGACCCGCTGTCCTTCTACGAGCCTGCTACCACATATAGCACAGAGGCCGGTCTGCAGGCCGCTCTGGCACAATGCGACAAGCAATTGAAAACCTACCGTATCGACGGCAACTGGAACAATGTGGGTATTTTCACCAACTACCTCATGTCCGACGTAGGCATGTATGCCAAGACCGATATGAGTGGCGGCTTCCAAGACAATTTCGACGCCAAGCTCACCCCAACATCAGGTATGGCTGGCGGTGGCGACGCCAACTACATGCAGCGCTTCTGGGATCAGGGCTACAGCATGGTGAAATATGCCAACACTATCCTTACGTATATCGACCAGGTGAAAGGCCTCGACGACGCTACCCGCGACGCTTACAAGGGACGCGCCTATTTCCACCGCGCCTATGCCTACTATAACCTCGCCCTGCAGTTCGGCGACATTCCCCTCGTGACGAAGCTCATCAGCGTGCCCAAGCGCAACTACACCTCTACCAGCAAGGAGGCCATCTTCAAGATGCTGGTCCACGACCTGGAGTTTGCCGTTGAGCACGTACCCCCACAGAGCAAGATGGCTTATGTAGGCCAGGTGAACCAGGAAGGCTGCATGCACATGCTCGTGAAGTGCTATCTCGCCGTAGGTGAGTATGCCAAGGCCGAGCAGGTGGCTACCGACCTCATCAACAACCACGGTCTGAAGCTCATGACCGAGAACTTCGGAACCTGGCAGCCCTCTGGCGCTGAGAAGACATGGAAGGTGACCCGCAACGTGGTTTGGGACCTGCACCGCACGCCCAACATCGCCGACCCCGCCAACAAGGAGACCATCATGATGATCTCTAACTCCAACGACCAGGACTTCACCACCTACAACGTGATGCGCGCCTGCTTCGCACACTGGAGCAACAGCGTCATCCGCGACCCACACGGACTCGGCGGCCCCGGACAGAACATTGCACGTAACAACAGCAACTACAACGAGACTCTCGACTGGGTACGCGCAGCCGGACGTGGTATTGCCGTGAACCGCACCTCTTACTATTACAATAAGACCATCTGGAGCTACGACGGTGAGACCGACTGGCAAGACCTGCGCCACAACCGTGAGGTAGGTAACTGGATGGAGATGGAAGACTTCAAGTACAACAACCGCAATTCTGACTTCTACGGCAAGAACTATCAGCTCTATGCCACCGAGGACTACTACGACCCCAACGACCCCTCTAAGATTGTGGTGCACAAGGGCGACATTCTCTGCTCCGACACCATCCGCAGCTGGTACCCCACCCCGCTCTACCAGCTCTACATCCTCGACACGCCTAACGAGAACAACAAGGGTGCCAACCAGTTCCAGGGCGCATCGGGTAAGGGTGCCAATGGCGACATGTACCTCTTCCGTCTGGCAGAGACCTATCTGCTCCGTGCCGAGGCCCGTCTCTATCAGGGCAAGGCTTCAGCAGCTGCCGAGGACGTGAATGCCGTACGCCGCCGCGCCAATGCCAAGAAGATGTTCCAGACCGTCACCATCGGCGACATCATGTCGGAGCGTGCCCGCGAGCTCTATCTCGAGGAGTTCCGCCAGGCAGAGATGGTACGCGTCAGCTGGTGTCTCGCACGTAGCGGCGTAGCCGACGAGTGGGGCAACAAGTACGACCTCGCCACATGGGACAAGCAGGAGGGTACCGACCTCAACGGAGGCAGCTACTGGTATCGCCGCTGCACCACCTACAACGTGTTCAACCATCCTTACGGCAAGGGCCAGCAGGGTAGCCAGACCTTCGAGTACAAGATTAACAAGCACAACCTCCACTGGCCTGTTCCCAACTCGGCCATCACAGCCAACAACCAGGGACAGCTGCGCCAGAACTATGGCTACGACGGCTACGACGACACCGTGCCCATGTGGACCAACTGGGAAGACGCTGTGGCCGACGAGGATGCTGCTAACTAAGTAATTATCTCTCTCTCAATTTTTTATACACACTGGTTTTTAGGTTAATTAGTTAGTTAAATTCATGGATGACTTGGGGGGCAGCCTGCGGGGTGCAGACTGCCCTCTCTCTTTTCGGAAGATTTAACTATCAGCCTATTGGGTGTTTACATTTTTCATCGTATATTTGCAAAAACAAACACTTAATAATTTATTATGAGAAGACTGTTATTACTGACCTTTACCCTGACGATAGTCTTGACGCTGGGCGCCCGACGCTGGACACCCGGCGAGGTGAGAAATGTGATCCGCAAGGTAAACACTTACTGGCAGCAGAACAACAAGGCCGAGGTACGCTCTTTCTGGGACAATGCCGCCTACCACACCGGCAACATCGAGGCATACAAACTGCTCGGCGACGAACAGATGCTCGACTACAGCCGCCAATGGGCAGCGCACAACCAATGGATGGGAGCCACCGAGCCCGACCCCGCCAAATGGAAATACAAGACCTACGGCGAGGGACACGACTTCGTGCTCTTCGGCGACTGGCAGATCTGCTTCCAGACGTATATAGACCTGTTCCGCATCGACAACGGACAACTCAAGCCGGGCCACGACAGCCAGCCCTTCGATGCCGTTCCCCTCTCCGAGCTCGCCTCGCAACAGCAGGTGAAGCGCGCCCTCGAGGTGATGGACTACGAGGCCAGCTCGCGCGTCCACGACTACTGGTGGTGGGCCGACGCCCTCTACATGGTCATGCCCGTGATGACGAAGATGTACCGGCTGACGGGCGACAAGAAATATCTCGACAAGCTCTACGAGAACCTGCTCTTCAGCGACAGCATCATGCTCGACCAGGAGACGGGCCTCTACTTCCGCGACGGCAAGTACGTGTGGCCCAAGCACAAGTCCGCCAACGGCAAGAAAGACTTCTGGGCCCGCGGCGACGGATGGGTGCTGGCAGGACTCGCCAAGGTGCTCGCCGACATGCCCGAGACGTATGTGTGGCAGCCCTTCTTCGTACATAAGTACACACGGCTGGCCCGTGCCGTAGCACAAGCCCAGCAGCCACAGGGCTACTGGACGCGCTCCATGCTCGACCCGCAGCATGCTCCCGGTCCCGAGACCAGCGGCACAGCCTTCTTCTGCTACGGACTGCTCTGGGGTGTCAACCACGGCTACCTGCAGAAGCGCGAGTTCGCGCCCGTCATCGAGCGTGCCTGGAAATACCTCACCGAGACGGCCCTCCAGAAGAACGGACGCATCGGCTACGTGCAGCCCATCGGCGAGCGTGCCATCCCCGGACAGACCGTCGACGCCAACAGCCAGGCCAACTTCGGCGTAGGAGCATTCCTGCTCGCCGCCTGCGAGTACGAGCGCTGGCTCAGAAAGAAGTAAAATCCACCAGGAGGGGTGAAGCGCCTCCCTCCGCCATCACGGCGGGCACGGGTTTCGTCCCCTCCTTCCCTTTTCCCGACTCATTCATTCCACCATCAAGTATGAACATGAAACGATTTTCCCGTAGCTTTCAGGCAAGGGTGTTCGCCATCCTCTGCCTGATGGCCCTGCTGCCGTCCGTGGCCGTGGCAAAGAAGACCAAGCAGCCTGTGCTCTCCGACCGTGAGTACTGGTGCTCGCTGGCCTACAAGATGGCGCAGCCCGTACTCGAGAACATGGCCAAAGGCGAGTTGCAGAAGAACATGCAGACTGAGTTCTCGCCCTCGTTCGACAACCGCGACCGGCGCGTGGTCTACATGGAGACCTTCGGCCGCCTGATGGCTGGCGTGGCTCCCTGGCTCAGCCTGCCCGACGACGACACCGCCGAGGGCGCACAGCGCCGCCAGTTGCGCACATGGGCGTTGGCAGCCTACAAGAATGCCGTAGACCCCGCCTCGCCCGACTACCTGCTGTGGCGCAAGGAAGGTCAGACGCTGGTCGATGCCGCCTACCTCGCCGAGAGTTTCATCCGGGCCTACGACGCCCTGTGGATGCCCCTCGACGACGTGACCAAGCAGCGCTACATTGACGAGTTCACCCGTCTGCGCCGTGTCGACCCGCCCTACACCAACTGGCTGCTCTTCTCGTCCACCATCGAGAGCTTCCTCGCCAAGGCCGGAGCTCCCCACGACAATTTCCGCATCAATATGGCCATCCGCAAGACTGAGGAGTGGTACGTGGGCGACGGATGGTTCTCCGACGGACAGGGCACCTTCGCCTTCGACTATTACTCGTGCTACGTCTTCCACGCCATGTACCTCGAGACGCTCCAGAACATGCTCGACGCCAAGGACAGCGGATGGGGCATCAACTACAAGCGGTATCGTGAGCGCCAGCTCAAGCGCACGCAGAAGATGGCGATCATCCTCGAGCGGTTCATCTCGCCCGAAGGCACCTTCCCCGTCATCGGACGCTCCACGCCCTACCGCATGGCTGCCATGCAGCCTCTGGCACTCATGGCCTGGTATCAGACGCTCCCCGAAGACCTCAGCAACGGACAGGTGCGCGCAGCCCTCACGCAGGTGCTCCACCGCATGTTCGACCAGCAGCAGAACTTCAACGAGGGCGGCTACCTCACCATCGGCTTCTGCGGACGACAGCCCGACACCGCCGACTGGTACACCAACAACGGCTCGCTCTACATGACCTCTCTCGCCCTCATGCCCCTCGGACTGCCCGCCAGCCATCCGTTCTGGACCGACGCGCCGCAGCCCTGGACTCAGGTGAAGGCATGGGGCGGACAGCCCTTCCCGAAGGACCACCGCTGGAGCGACTGACGTCACACACAGCCAGCACACGTGGTGCCTGGCGCAAGCCGCCATCCACGTGCCTTTCTTTTATAGTTCATTTTTGAGTCGACGGGACTGCGAGTGGTCAGTCAGCACAGGCCGTGCTGCCAGTCATCACTCCCAGCCCGTCATTCTTCACGGTTTTTATTTGGGCGTTTCCCCGCTTATTCTTATCTTTGCAACAAAATCCTGACATCATGAAGACAAACCAACGATTCATTACCCTCGTCCTGAGCATGTTCCTGCTCGCACTACCCGCCCCCTCGCTGGCCCAGAAGCCCGGCACGTTCACCACGGGCGATAAGACGTTCCTGCTCAACGGCAAGCCCTTCGTCGTGAAGGCCGCCGAGATTCACTATCCCCGCATCCCGCGCCCCTACTGGGAGCATCGCATCCGCATGTGCAAGGCGTTGGGCATGAACACCGTCTGCATCTACATCTTCTGGAACATCCACGAGCAGCGTGAGGGTCAGTTCGACTTCACCGGCAACAACGACGTGGCAGAGTTCTGCCGTCTGGCGCAGAAGAACGGCCTCTATGTCATCGTGCGCCCCGGTCCCTATGTCTGTGCCGAGTGGGAGATGGGCGGTCTGCCCTGGTGGCTGCTGAAGAAGAAAGACATCCGCCTGCGCGAGCGCGACCCCTACTTCATGGAGCGCGTTAAGATCTTCGAGGAGAAAGTGGGCGAGCAGCTCCGTCCGCTCACCATCCAGCGTGGAGGCCCCATCATCATGATGCAGGTCGAGAATGAGTACGGCTCCTATGGCGAGGACAAACCCTACGTCTCTGAGATCCGTGATTGCCTGCGCTCCATTTACGGCGAGGAGTTAAGTCTCTTCCAATGCGACTGGGCGAGCAACTTCACCAAGAACGGCCTCGACGACCTCACCTGGACCATGAACTTCGGCACCGGCGCCAATATCGACCAGCAGTTCCGCCGTCTGGGCGAGCTGCGCCCCAACGCCCCGAAGATGTGCTCCGAGTTCTGGAGCGGATGGTTCGACAAGTGGGGAGCCCGCCACGAGACGCGCCCCGCCAAGGATATGGTCGACGGCATGGACGAGATGCTCTCCAAGGGTATCTCCTTCTCCCTCTATATGACCCACGGAGGCACCTCCTTCGGCCACTGGGCTGGCGCCAACTCGCCCGGTTTTGCCCCCGATGTCACCTCATACGACTACGACGCCCCCATCAACGAATACGGTCACACCACGCCGAAATTCTTCGAGCTGCGCAACATGATGGAGAAGTACAGCCTCTCCCCTGACCCCTCCCCAAAAGGGAAGGGGAAGAAAGTGGCCTTGCCGGCCGTGCCCAAGGCTCCCATGCCCATCATCACCGTACCTAAGTTCCAGCTCACCGAGTTTGCCCCGCTCATGTATGCCAATGGCGGCCTGAATACCGACGGCAATGCCGACGACCTCACGTTCGAGGCACACAACCTTGGTTGGGGCTACGCCGCCTACTACACCACGCTGCCTGAGCTGCCCCTTTCGAGTGTGCTCACAGCCGACTTCCACGACTTTGCGCAGGTGTTTGTCGATGGCAAGTATATCGGCAAGATCGACCGAGTGAAGAATGAGAAGAGCCTCACCCTTCCTCCCGCCAAGGCAGGCTCATTGCTCGTGATTGTCGTCGAGGCCATGGGCCGCATCAACTTCGGACGCGCCATCAAGGACTTCAAGGGCATCGTCGGCAATGTCACCATCAGCACCCAGGCAGGCCGTCACGAAGTCACCTACACCCTGAACGGCTGGGAGAAATACTTCGTCGACGATGCGTACGAGACGGCGCTGCTCGCCCTTAAACGAGCATCTGCTACAGAGAACAATGAATATATTGAGCTCTTCAAAGACGATGCCAAGATGATGGGTGGCCGCGGCTACTATCGCGGTTACTTCTCCCTGAAGAAGGTCGGCGACACCTTCCTCAACTTCGAGACGTGGGGCAAGGGACAAGTCTACGTCAACGGCCACGCCATGGGCCGCATCTGGTCCATCGGTCCGCAGCAGACCCTCTACGTGCCCGGCTGCTGGCTCAAGAAAGGCAGAAACGAGGTCATCGTCCTCGACATCACAGGGCCTCGTGAGGCCGCCGTATGGGGACAGGCCGAGCCCGAGCTCAACAAGCTCAACATCGAGAAGACGGTCAAGCACAACAATATCGGCGACAAGCCCGACCTCAACAGCATGACTCCCGCAGCCGCAGGACAGCTCAACGCCGGCAACGGGTGGCAGACCATCCGCTTCCAGTCGCCCCAGCGAGGCCGCTACGTAGCCCTGCAATGCCTCTCCAACCACGACGGCACCCAGCGCACCTGCATCGCCGAGCTCTACCTGCAGAACGCCAGCGGCAGCCGCCTCTCACGCGAGCCCTGGACCGTGAAATATGCCAACAGCGAGAACGAGAACGGCAACCACCTGGGCGACAAGGTGTACGACCTGCAGGAGTCTACCTTCTGGCAGACCGAGCGCAGCGCCACCCTCCCCCACCTCCTCGTCATCGACCTCGGCTCCGAGCAGACCGTCACCGCCCTCGAATACCTGCCGCGCGCCGAAGAGGGAGCCCCCGGCGCCGTGAAAGACTTCAAGGTGTTTGTCTATTAGACGACAGATTCCCAAACAGAGCCCCCTCCAACTCCCCCCAAGGGGGAGAGAGAGGTTCAAAGTTTAAGGTTTAACATTCGAGATTAAGGAGTTCAAGGAGTTTCAAGGAGTTCAAGGAGTTGCAAGACGATAGTTCCGTTGGCGCGAGCCCCTTGAACTTTGAACTTTGAACCTTGAACCTCCTCCCGTTCTCTCCCCCTTGGGGGGAGTTGGAGGGGGCTCCAAAAAATAAAAGAACACACAATAAAAACTACTGATATCCGTTACTTAAAAAACCCTTTTACTAAAACAAACGACATGCCATTAGGATTAGAAATGAAAGACATCCTCATTTACTGAGGTATCATCATAGCCGCGTTAGCCGGATTAGCTGTTTGTGTTTACATCTTCCGGTCGAAAGCATCGGCGGTAATCGACAAGGTAGAGAAGAAAGCCAAGAAGCAAAACGGAGGCTGCCTGGCAGCCTTGATAACTGCCGTCATCACCATTCTGATCATCATGTTCCTCCTCGAACTGCAGAAGTGCTCAAACAGAGATCATTATGAGGATGGCTGGGAACAGCAGCTGTCTATGACCAGAGAAGTGTAAGCTCAGTCTCTGTTCTGTTCAGAGAGAAAAAGGGGGATAGTGTCATGAAATGCCCGAAACGCCGATGTACAGGCTGTTTCAGCTTGGTGATGGCTATGTTATGAACGACACGAAACCGTCACAACCGTTAGGCGTGTTTGCAATTCATATACAAATTAAGGTCTAATTAGGCACAAATCACCTCCTAAGTAACCGATGAGTTATACTATGGATTGATGCCTAATTAGAGTGTAATTAATGCCTGATTGCAGCACAATTAATGCCTAATTAGAGTGTAATTCATCAATCAATTGCAACATAATTGATCTATCAATTGCAACATGGATGGGCATATACTATGACACTTGAAACAATGCCATCACCAGATGCAAATTGTTACTACTTAAGGATTTACACGTTTTAGTGATGGCTTGTTGTTTTTGTGCAATACAAGGAAGTATTATATAAAAACTGACGGCAGCTTCACAGTCAGCAAAAAAGCGTTACATTTTTATACCGGCCGCGAAGGTACAAAGAATCGGGCAAACCACCAAAGAAAAAGCACTTTTTCCGTTAATGCTTTCCTGAATTGCGTGGAAATACGCACTTTCGGCAACGGCCGGAGAAAGTTTTTTATTCCGGATTGCCGAACAAAACCGCCAAAATCTTTTTAAATCCGGATTTTAATTGTATCTTTGCAGATTAAAGAACCTACTTATTACGAACAAACAGAAAAACAAATATTGATATGTCAGACCTGCAACAAAAGGAAGAACTACACAAGACTATATGGAGCATTGCCGACGAACTGCGCGGCGCCGTGGGTGGATGGGAATTCAAGGCCTATGTGCTGGGAACGCTCTTCTACCGCTTTATTTCCGAGAACCTTACCGACTATATCAACCGCCTGCAGCAGGAGGCTGGCGTGGAAGGCTTCGACTATGCCGACATGGACGACGACGAGGCTGCCCCCGCCAAAGACCAGATTGTGCAGGAAAAGGGTTTCTTCATCCTTCCCTCGCAGCTGTTTGTCAATGTATGCAAGCGATGCGAGCATGACGAAAACCTGAACATGACGCTCTCGAAGATATTCCACGACATCGAGGGCTCTGCCATCGGAACGGAGAGCGAGGACGACATGAGAGGACTGTTCAACGACTTCAACGTGGACAACTCGCAGCTGGGTGCCGACGTGAAGAGCCGCAACAAACTGCTCGCAAAGGTGCTCATCCGCGTGCGCGACATGAACCTGGGCAGCGAGTTCGGAGAGAACAAGATCGACGCCTTCGGCGATGCCTACGAGTTTCTGATGACCATGTACGCCTCGAATGCAGGCAAGTCGGGCGGCGAGTTTTTCACGCCTCAGGAGGTCTCTGAACTGCTGGCTCGTCTGACAGCTGCCGACGGCCACGAGATTCGCTCGGTCTACGACCCTGCCTGTGGCTCTGGCTCGCTGCTGCTGAAGTTCTCGAAGACCATCGGACGGGAGAACCCTGCGCTGAAGGCTGCGGGTAAGCGAGAGCAGAGCGATGATAACATCGGCTCTGCCGAGCGGGAGCAGGCTCGATTTGACATCAAGTATTATGGTCAGGAAATCAACCCCACCACCTACAACCTTTGTCGTATCAACATGTTCCTGCACAACATCAATTACGACAATTTCGACATCCAGCTGGGCGACACCCTGCTCAATCCCCTGCATCGCGATTTCGAGCCCTTCGACGCCATCGTATCGAATCCCCCTTACAGCATCCAATGGGAAGGCTCGAAGAACCCGCTGCTCATCAACGACGACCGCTACAGCGGCCCCGGTGTGCTGGCTCCTGACTCTACTGCCGACCTTGCTTTCACGCTCCACATGCTGCGCTCGCTCTCCGAGAGTGGCACGGCTGCCATCGTAGAGTTCCCCGGTGTGCTCTATCGCGGAGGCAAGGAGCGCACCATCCGCCACTGGCTCATCGAGAACAACTATGTGGACACCATCATCCAGCTGCCCTCGAACCTCTTCTTTGGTGTGGGCATAGCCGTCTGCATCATTGTGCTACGCAAGGGTACGCGTCCCGACAATCGTGTGCTGTTTATCGATGCCTCGAAGGAGTTCCAGAAGAATGGCAACAAGAACCGCCTGACCAAAGAAAACCAGGACCGCATCTTCAGCGTGTTCCAGAAGCGTGAGGAAGTGCAATACTTCTCCCGGCTGGTCTGCATCGACGACATCCTGCAGAACGACAGCAACCTCTCCGTCTCCAGCTACGTAGAGCAGGAAGACACCCGCGAAGTAATCGATATCAAAGCCGTTAACGCCACCCTCCAAACGCTTATTGCCGAAGGGAACGAACTGAATAGGAAGATTGACGAAATCGTTAAGGAATTGGGCGAGGTATAAATATGGAAGAGAATAAAATAGTAATATATCAGACCGACGACGGGCAGACGCAGATTGATGTGCGCCTGGAAGATAATACGGTATGGCTGACGCAGGCACAGATGGCAGAACTGTTTCAGAAAGACCAGTCTGTCATTGCACGCCACATTAACAATGCTATTAAAGAAGGAGAATTGGAAGAGAGTAATATGCATTTTTTGCATAATACCCGCTCAGTCGGATTTGCAATCCGACTGCATAGAATATAAGCATTTGTAATGCGAAAAAATATGGCAACAAGAGGGTTTACTAAACAATCGTAAAAACTGTAGTAAGATGAATGAGCGTATTGAAAATACTTATACTCGAAGCGGTCGGATTGCAAATCCGACCGAGCTGGTGGAGTGGAAAGAACTATGTGATTTCTTAAATTTCGAGCAGCCTACTCCTTATTTGGTGAAATCAAGAGAATACGATAATTCATACAAAACACCAGTATTGACTGCTGGCCAATCTTTATTGTTGGGCTATACAAATGAGTTGGATGGGATATATGAAGCTGACAAAGATAATCCTTGTATCATCTTTGACGACTTTACAACATCATTTCATTGGATAGACTATAGCTTTAAGGTAAAAAGTTCGGCTATGAAAATGCTGAAACCGAAAGCAAATACAAATTTCCGGTACGTTTATTATGCGATGCAACAAATCCGGTTTGTTCCCCAACAACACCAAAGACATTGGATTTCAAAGTACTCCCATTTCCAAATCCCCATCCCTTCCCTCGAAGAGCAAAATCGTATTGTGGGCATCCTCGACACCTTCACGGATTCCATCGAAAACCTGAAACAGCAAATCGCCCAGAGAAGAAAACAATATGAACACTACCGCGACCAACTTCTTGATGATGTTTCTCATACAGAAAAAAT
>JAEEGI010014106.1_pt1 | contig 16846 bp, 15 predicted proteins | sample 8958751 | NCBI WGS metagenome assembly JAEEGI01 (sample SAMN16246545, study PRJNA631951) | gut metagenome | biome: gut microbiome; feature: rumen; material: KS-attached | host: Bos | place: Iran: Karaj | collected 2018-10
AGAGAAAGCGGTGTTCCCGGCATCTCCCGGTATATCACGACCAAGAACAAGAAGAACACGAACGAGCGTCTGGAGCTCAAGAAGTACAATCCGTACCTCAAGCGCTACACCGTTCACAAAGAGATCAAGTAAATCTAACTTTATTATACTATGGCAAAGAAAGCGGTCGCAACGTTCTCCGGCGACAAATCCCAGCTGAAAAATGTGGTGAAGTGCATCAAGATGGTCAAATCTGAGCGCACGGGTGCCTACGCGTTCCAAGAGGAACTCGTCCCTACCGACGAAGTAGCCGACTACTTCAAGAAATAATAAAGTAGGTAATCATGAAAGCAAAGGCCGACGGGTTTTCCCCGCCGGCCTTTCTTTTGTTTCCTGGACATTATTCGTCATGCCCGGCTTGACCGGGCATCTCATTCATTCGACGTACACCCCGTACTTCCGCCAGTGACGGATGCCGAAGAAGGACATCACGATGTAGCAGACGTACATCAGGGCCATCCAGTACATGTGGCTGTAGATGAAGACGCCGACGGTGATCGTGTCGAGGAAGATCCAGATGTACCATTGGCACATGTACGAGCGGCCCAGGAAGAAAGTTCCGACCATGCTGCCGACGGCGATGAAGGCATCCCAATAGGGCTGGCTCGGGAAGAGCGACGCGCCGTGGGTGACGGCATACGCCTTGAGCAAGTTGGCCAGCAAGAAATAGACAGGAACGGCGATGGCCAGCGTCCAGGCGCCCGTTTTCCAGTCAAAGCGGCGGATGAGCACCTCCTTGTCCGATGACTCTTTTTTCTCTTCTCCCTTGCCGTCAGCCTTGGCGTCATCCTTGATTTCCCGGAACGCATGGATGCCGTAGAAAGCCATCACAATGTAATAGAACTGAATGACCGTCATCGACACGAAGTTGTTGTGCCAGTACACGAAGATGTTCAGCACCGAAGTCAGGATGCAGACATACCAGAGCAACTGGGACTTGCCGATCTCCAGATAGACATAGAAAATGCCCGCCACCATGGCAAAGATCTCCAGCCAGCCCCAAAGGTCCAGGCCGATGAAGTAGGCGCCGATTCCGTCCATAGATCAGAAACCGCGCAGATTGAGTACCGTTTTCACCGGCACGTCCGCAGGGAATTTCTCAATGCTGCCGAAATCCTGCAGATAGATGATGAAACTGGCGTACACTTTTTTCGGATGGAAGAAGCGGACCAGCTTGACGGCGGCATTGGCCGTTCCGCCGGTAGCCAGCAGGTCGTCGTGGACCAGCACCACGTCATCAGGCTCGATGGCGTCGGTATGGATCTCGATCTTGTCGCGTCCGTACTCCAGCTCGTATTCAAGGGACACCGTTTCGGAGGGCAGCTTGCCCGGCTTGCGGATCAGCACGAAACCGGCGCCCAGGCGGGAAGCCAGGGCCGCGCCCATGACGAAACCGCGGCTCTCGATGCCGGCGACTTTCGTGATACCTTTATCCTTGTATTCCTCGTACAGGATATCCTCGACCTCCTTGAAGGCGGCGGCGTTCTTGAACAAGGTGGTGACATCCCAGAACTTGATGCCGGGCTTGGGATAATCGGCCACAGTCCGCAGACTGGCGATCAGACTTTCTTTGCTCATTATTTCTTTTCGACTAAAGTGATTCGATACATTTTCGGCCAGTACTTGCCCGTGACATAGACGGCGCCGCTGCCCGGCTCGAAGGCGATGCCGTTGAGCACGTCGATGCCGGCTGTCCGGTACTGCGCCGGAAGGATGCCCTTCAGGTTGATCACGCCCTTGACGAAGCCTGTTGCCGGATCGATGCGGACGATCTGGTCGGTGCCGTAGACGTTGGCCCAAATCTCCCCTTTGATATATTCCAGCTCATTGAGATAGAGCACTTTCTGGCCCCGCAGCGTCACGGTGATGCTGCGCTTAACCTGGAAAGTCTGCGGATCGCGGAACGTGATTTCCGAGGTGCCGTTGCTCATGATAAGCTGCTGGCCGTCGGTCGTCAGGCCCCAGCCTTCTCCCTGATAGCGGTGCGAGCCCAGCTTCTGCCAGGTCTTGAAATCATAGACAAAGCATTCGTGTTCCTGCCAGGTCAGAATGTAGAGGCGTCCGTTCAGCACGCAGGAGCCCTCGACGAAATATTTCCGGTCGAAATCAATCCTCCGCTCCACACGGCCGCTCTTCAGGTCGACCTGCCGGAAGCTGGACTGGCCGTACTGGCCGGCCGATTCAAAGAGCACGCCGTTCTCGAAGAAAAGCCCCTGGGTATAGGAACCCGCATCGTGCGGCAGCACCTCCTCGACCTTGTAGCCGTAGGTCTTGACTGTCTGCCCGTCAGCCTTGCAGGCCGGCAGGATCAGCAGGAGACAGGCGAAAAGGAGCGGTCGGAACAGGGCTTTCATGACGGTTACAGTTGGGAATATTTGCGGTAGCTGCTGCTGGTCTTTTTCACCGGCTCGCAGCTGAGGCCCACGCCGAGTTTCTTGAAGACCTTGCGGTCGACCTCGGTGAGCATCACGGTGCAGTGTACCTGGCAGCCCTGGAGCAGTGGCAGGCAGTCGATGGCCTTGCGGCAATTTTCGTCGCTCAGGCTGAGCATGGAAATGGCCACCAGCACCTCGTCGGTGTGCAGGCGAGGATTGTGCCCGTGCAGGTACGACACTTTGGTTTTCTGGATCGGTTCGATCATTTCGGCCGGAATCAGCTTGACCGGATGCGGGATGCCGGCCAGGTGCTTGAGCGCGTTCAAAATCAGTGCCGCGCTCGGGCCCAGGAGGGGACTCTGCTTGGCGGTGATTACGGTGCCGTCGGGCAATTCGATGGCGGCAGCGTATTCGCCGGCACTTTCCTGTTTCTGCTTGGCAGCGACTGTGACGCGGCGGTATTCCGTGGCCAGGTTGGCCTGCTTGAGCAGGAGGGTGAGCTTGTTGACTTCTTTTTCGTTGTCCTCCCCTTCGGCGAGACTGCACAGTCCGGTATAGTAGCGGCGGATGATTTCGTTGTTGGCGGCTTCGCGGCACACGTCGTCGTCGCTGATGCAGAAGCCCACCATGTTGACGCCCATGTCGGTCGGCGACTTATAGGGATTGGCGCCGTAGATCTGTGTGAAGAGCGCGTCGAGGACGGGGAAGATTTCGATGTCGCGGTTGTAATTGACGGCAATTTTGCCGTAGGCTTCCAAATGGAAGGGATCGATCATGTTCACGTCGTCGAGGTCGGCGGTCGCCGCCTCGTAGGCGATGTTCACGGGATGTTTCAGGGGCAGGTTCCAGATCGGGAAGGTCTCGAACTTGGCATAGCCGGCCTGGATGCCGCGCTTGCTTTCGTTGTAGAGCTGGCTCAGGCAGACGGCCATCTTGCCGCTGCCCGGCCCGGGGGCCGTGACGACCACCAGCGGACGCGTGGTCTCCACGTAATCGTTCTTGCCGAAGCCTTCGTCGGAGGCGATCAGCGTCACGTTGGTGGGATAGCCTTCGATGAGATAGTGATAATAGGCCTTGATGCCGAGCCTTTCGAGCCGCGTGCGGAAGGCCACAGCGCTGGACTGGCCGTTGAAATGAGTGATGACCACCGAGTTGACGCTAAGCCCGCGGTTCTCGAATTCCTCGCGCAGGCGAAGCACATCCACGTCGTAGGTGATACCCAGGTCGTTGCGGACCTTGTTCTTTTCGATGTCGACGGCCGACACGACGATGATGATCTCGGCCATATCTCTCAACTGCATCAGCATCTTGAGCTTGCTGTCTGGCTCGAAGCCGGGCAGCACGCGACTGGCATGGTAATCGTCGAACAGTTTGCCACCGAATTCCATGTACAGTTTGTCCCCGAAATGCGAAATGCGTTCTTTGATGTGCTCTGACTGAATCTTCAGATACTTGTCGTTGTCGAAGCCGATTTTCATAGTCCCGTTAATCAATTAACGGGTTACAAAGGTAGGAAAAAATTCGGTACAAACCATTTTTCTTGTACCTTTGCAACCGGCAAGCTTTTCTGTCGCGCCGCGCAAGCGGTGAGGAAAGTCCGGACAGCGCAGAGCGCCTCCCTGTGGAAAGCACAGATAGGTGAAAGTTTATGGAGCGCGTAACAGAAAACAACCGCCGGACCGCCAGGACTTGATCCTGGCCCGGCAAGGGTGAAAACGTGGGGCAAGAGCCCACGACTGCGTGCGGCGACGTACGCGGGGTACGCACCGGAGGGCTGCAAGGCCAAATATATCGGCGTCTGAGGGCTGCTCGCCTGAGCCGAGGGGTAGGCTGCATCAGAGAAATGACAGAAGCCCGTCAGGGTACAGAATCCGGCTTACAGGCTTGCCTTTTTTATGACTATGGAACGCATCCTTATACTTTTCGCCGCCCTTTTCGGGCTCGTTTTCGGCGCTGCCGCCTTTGAGAAGGGCGACGCGCGCTTCACGCAGAAAGACGTGGACAATTTCAACGAAATCATGACCCTGCTGGCCCCGGACCGCGACAAGCCGCTCTCCGAGCTGGTGATCATCGTGGGCAAGCATTTCCTGGGCACGCCCTATGTGGCCGGTACGCTGGAGATCGAGCCGGAGCGCCTGACTGTCAACACGCGCGAGACCGACTGCATCCTCTTCGTGGAGATGTGCCTGGCCATGTCGCTGACGGCGAAAGAGGAGAATCCCACTTTTGAGAAATATGTGGACAACCTCCGGAAGCTGCGCTACCGAGACGGGAAAGTAGATGGCTACACCTCGCGCATCCACTATACCTCCGAGTGGATCATCCAGGGGGAGATGCGGGGCATTTTCCACGAAGTGAGCCGCGAATGCGGCGGCAGTCCGCTCGACCAGAAGTTCAACTTCATGTCGACGCATCCGGCCTCCTACAAGCAGCTGAAAGACAGTCCGAAAAACGTCGAGAAGATCAAGGCCGTCGAGCAGAATCTGGAAAGTTGGGACTATTGGTACATCCCCAAGGCCGACTTGCCGAAGTGCATCAAGAACATCAAGACCGGCGACATCGTCGGCTTCAACAGCGCCACGCCCGGCCTCGACATCGCCCACGTGGCCTACGCCTACTGGGAAGGCGATACCCTGACCTTCATCCACGCCTCCTACACCGACAAGAAAGTAGTCATAAACAAGACGCCGCTGGTGCCTTACACCAACGGCATCAAAGCCCACAACGGATTGCGAGTAATTCGTTTGAAGTAATAAAAGCAAACTTAATCCCACATCTCGGCGCTCCTGCGCAGGAGTGACAGCGTTGCTCCTCAAGGTTCGCAGCAGGGGCGGAAAGTCGCTGAATGACTCGCAAATAATCCGCTAAAACATATAGCCGATGCGGATGAAAAGTGAGTGCGGCTTCGCTGTAGGAAAGACCAGAGTACCGTCAGCATAAACATCCGTGTCTGTAAAAGACTTGTCATAATACGCCGTCAATGCCTGTTCATAGCCGACTTTCAAGACAAAGGGCTTGAATCCCATCTGGATGCCGGCCTGCCAGCCGAATGCGAAGCGATTAGGTTCCGGCAAGAAAGGCGTCCAATCCTTGTGGTTGTCGGCGACCCTGATTCCGCAATACGGACCCGCCAGGGCGGAAAGGCGAAAACCACCCGGCATATCCACGAAACGATAGCCCGCATTCGTCTCCAGCTGGGCATAATTGATCCGCAGCTCACCGCCCGTGGTATTCAATCCCGCTCCGACCGTCAAGTCCCAGCGGGAAACAGGAAAAGTGCAGTCCACGCCGCCATTGGCGAAATGCCAATGATCCAGCGGCCCTCGCTGCATCTCATTGGCACAATTGACCCCATACCACACGGTCCAGCGCTGCGCTTGGGCCGATACCGTGGCGCATAATAGGAGAAGAAAGATCATCGACTTTTTCATAGGAACTATTCATTTGCTTGTTTTGTACCACATATTAATGATGCACATTTATCGCTGAATGTTGAGTGAAAAAGTAATTAATTATAATTTGGACTAATTCCAGTTACATCTTTTCTTCGTGACGCATAATTAAATGTTGCAGTTGTGTTAAAGAAGGGACCCTCGTCGTCTCCACTAAATACGCAATTGTCTTTCGGAACAGCGAACATCGAGATCGCTGAAGCGAGCAGAAGTGTGATAAATAATCCTGATTTCATATGCATTTATGTTAACTTGTTTGTAATGTAAAGTTACGGTGCATATTACTTTGCTCGTTAAGAAAAAACCTTTCATTTGGCAAAGCGAAAACGGCCCCAGAGGTATCTCTAAGGCCGTTTTTGGGTATCGAAAGATGTCAAAAATCTTTCAATTACATAAACATCTGATTTTCATTGATTTACGGAGTTAATAAAAAATGACGCCGATAGTTATTCATAATCTGTTGATTATTAGCACGTTATCGGAGCAACGAAAGAAATTGTTCGCTATACGGGCTTTCTGTCTCACGAATCAATTTCTTCAGCCGGGATTTTTCAACATACACATTATCCTTCGATAATTCATGGATGATATTGCAGATTATGGTTGCATCAAATCCGGCGAAAAGGAAACTGGCGAACATGTAAAAACGTGGTTTTCTATTGGGGAATGTTTCTCGAAAATGCAACATAATGCCATCGAACGAATCATTGAGAATCGTTTCTAATAACTGGCGACTTTCCTCATCTGTCCGAATACTTCCTACTGCCTTTCTTAACTCTTGATAGAGATATGTTTCTCGTTCACTTGCAGAATGACGCAGTAAATAATCGATCTGCCCCGTCTGACCGAAATGAGTTTGAAACATGGTAATGTACCTGGCCCGGATGGTATCCTGATCTTTGCGGATTCTGGCATAGTCATCGGACAGGGTTCGGAAAGATTCCAACATGGATTCACGCTCCGCTATAATTCGAGTATTCCTTCTCTTTAGATAATAAATTATGGCCGTAGCCAAGGCAAGAAGCATAAATAGTATTGAAATCAAGATGATAATCCTTCGCAAAGTTGCTTTTCGGGCATCTTCATTTTCTTGCTCCTGATAGGCCATTTGTGCCCGCAAGGTCGACTGCTTAAGCACCTGGTTCACATTTCCCTGCTGAATATCGGAAGTAAGAGAGAGTCTTTCATAAGCAGATGCATAGTTACCCAAATAGGCATCAGCACGTGATTTCCATATCTTGTAAGTCAGCGCATGGTCGTTATCGATTGCATCCAACTGTCTGAAGATGGAACCAGATTTGTCTGCTTGATTTGTTCTCAGCAGGGCGTATGCATAAGCACCCCACAGGTTGTGGTTCCGCAAATATCCAGATTTCTTGATGGCTTCTCCAAATAGACGTGCGGCTGATTCATAGTCATCGTAGTGTTGCAATCGAAGAAGTGCATAATCTGAAACAATAGCCGGATATAAATTGGAGGGAATGAGATCGATCTCGTTTTCCAAAAGAAGCCGACAAACTGAATCTGCTTCCGAGTAACGTTGTAAATTGTTAAGATCCTGCGCTATACGATATTGGGATGCAATTATCCCTGCGGTATCGCAGATTTTATAGGATGCCTGCAAGGACAATTCAGAATACTTCAAAGCCTCTTCATTAAGATACGATTTACCATATGTATTTGAGAGAGACTGCCAGACCAACGACATGAAATAATCATCTGTTACGTCCTTCGCCCACTTTTCCGCTTTCAGAAAAGAGATATGAGCAGAAGGGATATCTCCTTCATTTTCTTGAATCCTCCCCAGATAATACCATGCCTTGGCACGACGGATGCCAGAGGGATGACGGTCGTAGTATTCCACGGCCGGCATCACGACGCCGACGTCGGTGGTGTCAATCCAATTCTTATCGAGCGCCATGGCGTGGAGCAGCGCGTAATGCGCGCGGAGGCCAGGGGTATTGAGCAGGGTTGTGTCTATTTCCCGGATGATGGCAAGCGCGCTGTCAGGTTGGGCAGACATGCAACACTCTGCCTGATCCAGCGCCTTCTGCACTTCACGCTTGCCGCAAGACGAAAACGAGAGCAGGACCCCTACGGTCAAGAAAAATGAAAGACATTTCATTCCGAACAGATAACTATTAATTCAAAGTTAATTAATCCATGCAAAAAGTAAAAAAAATTTTTATATCCGGGACTTTTGACTACATTTGCAGTCCCAAACAACCAGCCACTTTAGCTCAGTCGGTAGAGCAGCGCATTCGTAACGCGCAGGTCGGCAGTTCAAGTCTGCCAAGTGGCTCTAAATACAGAGAGAGGCTTTGAGGCCTCTCTCTGTATTTAGAGCCACTGATGTGGCATCTTTTTTACCGGGGCATATCCCCGGACCCCTCGCGCTCCGCGCGGCCCGCTGAAGCGGGCTGCAAAGAGAGGCTTTGGGGCCTCTCTTTCTGTTTAGAGCCACTGACGTGGCAGTTTTGGGGTAGGTCGAACGGAATGGTCGGGACCTATCCCGCAAATTGGCTCCACAGAGCATAGCGTGATGTAGGTGTCAACCATTCCGTTCGACCTACCCCAAAACATGTTCAGACCTACCCCAAAACATGTTCAGACCTATCCCAAAACATGGCCAGACCTACCCCGGAACGACAGATATTCGCATCCTGCTCTGGCCATAGTATGACGCTACCGAAGGCTATAGCCATTCTGTGGTCGGATATTTGGCGTTTTTACCCAAATCGTGGACATAGAATGTCCCTATGACATGCCAGAGTCATTCTGTGGCCAAACAAAATATTTGCATTTCGCGGTTTAGCTACAAAAGTATATATGCCGGGCAGGCTGGATAATCGAATCGATATTTTGCATATATTTGTAGGCTGAATTTAATTTTACAAAAAGATATGCAACTGATAGCTGACAGCGGTTCCACCAAGGTTTCCTGGCGGGCCATTTGCGACGACGGGTCGGTCAAGGCGATCGAGACCGTGGGCATCAATCCGGTTTTCATGGAAGATGCTGATATCGAGAAGATTCTGAATGAAAGTCTGGTTCCGGAGATCGGTACGAAAGTCGACCGGATCTTCTTCTACGGTGCCGGCATGGTGGGCGGCGAGATTTCCGCCAAACTGGAGCGCTGCTTCGGGAGAGTATTCCCGGGTTCGACCTGCGAAGCCGCATCGGACGTGCTGGCAGCGGCCCGCGCCCTCTGCGGCCACAAGCCCGGCATCGCCTGCATCCTGGGCACCGGCTCGAACAGTTGTTTCTATGATGGTGAGGGGATTGCGCAGAACGTGCGCGCCGGCGGCTTCATCCTCGGCGACGAGGCCAGCGGCGCCTATCTGGGCAAACGCCTGATCTCCGACTTCATCAAGGGCCTGCTTCCGCCGGCCATCGAGAACGAGTTCACCAAACGCTACGGCCTTGACTACATGGCCATCGTCCAGAAGGTTTATCGCGAACCCATGCCGAGCCGCTTCCTGGCATCGTTCTCGCCCTTCATCAGCGAGTTCAAGAACCATCCGCACATGGCCAATCTGCTCAAGAGCAGCTTCGAGGAATTCCTGCACCGCAACATCATCCACTACGACTACAAGAAATACCCGGTGAACTTCGTCGGCTCCATCGCCTTCTACTACAAGGACATCCTGGAGAAGGCCGTCAATGCAGCCGGCATGCGCATGGGCGTCATCCTCAGGGCCCCCATCGACGGTTTGGTTGAATATCATAAAAACGTGAAATAATGAAGGTGACTGAGCAGAGTTCGAACTATTCGAACCTCGACAAGATGAGCACGCGGGAGCTGCTCGAGAACATGAACCGCGAGGACCGGCATGTGCCCGAAGTGGTCGCCGAATGCATCCCGCAGATCGAGAAACTCGTCGACGGCATCGTCGAACGCATGCGCCGCGACGGCCGCGTCTTCTATATGGGTGCCGGCACCAGCGGCCGCCTCGGCATCCTCGACGCCTCGGAAATCCCGCCGACCTACGGCGCCCCTTATGACCTGTTCATCGGCCTGATGGCCGGCGGCGACAGCGCCATCCGGCGCGCCGCAGAAGGTGCTGAAGACAACAAGGAACAAGGCTGGAAAGACATCGAGCCCTACCGCCCGACCAAAGACGACATCGTCATCGGCATCGCCGCCTCCGGCACTACGCCCTATGTGATCGGCGCCATCGAGGAGGCCCGCAAGCGCGGCATGCTTACTGGCTGCATCACCTGCAACCCCGACGCCCCCGTCGCCGCCGCTGCTGAGATTCCCATCGTGGCCGTCGTCGGCCCCGAGTTCGTCACCGGCAGTACCCGCATGAAATCGGGCACCGCCCAGAAACTCATCCTCAACATGATCTCCACCTCCACGATGATCCGCCTGGGCCACGTGAAGGGCAACAAGATGGTCGACATGCAGCTCACCAACAAGAAACTGGTGGACCGCGGCACCAAGATGATCATGGATGAGACCGGCATCGAAGACTACGGCGAAGCCAAGGCCATGCTGCTGCATTACGGCTCCGTCCGCAACGCCGTCGATACCTATTTCGCACAGAACCCCGACAAGCGCAAGTAAGCGCTTCCGCCGATGTTCCGCCGGAATTATTCCTCCGCCTTGCTCGAAGAGGCCGTCGACCAGCTCGCCACGCTGCCCGGCGTCGGCCGCAGGACGGCCCTGCGCCTGGCCCTGCACCTGCTGGACCAGCCCCGCGAGAACGTGGAGCAATTCTCCGGCGCACTGGTCCGCCTGCGGCAGGATGTCCGCCATTGCCCCGTCTGCGGCATGATTTCCGACGACGGCGTCTGCCCGCTGTGCGGCGACAGCCGCCGCGACACGACGGTGGTCTGTGTGGTGGAGAGCCTGCGCGATGTGCTGAGCATCGAGAACACCGGCCAGTACAACGGTCTGTATCATATCCTGGGCGGCATCATCTCGCCCATCGACGGCGTCGGCCCCGGCGACCTCCGGATCCGTGAACTGGGCGACCGCCTCGCCCGCGGCGGCATCCAGGAAATCGTGCTGGCCCTGAGTACCAGCATGGAAGGGGAGACCACCGCCTATTACCTGTACAAACAGATCGCCAATTATCCCGTGACCGTGACGTCCATCGCCCGCGGCGTGGGATTCGGCGACGACCTCGAATATACCGACGAGCTGACCCTCGGGCGCTCCATCACCAACCGACAACCCTTTAAACCTTGACCTATGCGACACGAATTTCCCTTCGTATGGTTTCTCGTGGCCTTTGCTGCATATACCGCGCTCCTGTTCCTGATCTCCTGGCTCACGGGGCGGAAGGCCGGATCGAATTCCTTCTTCTCCGGCGACAAGAAAGCCCCCTGGCCCGTGGTGGCCTACGGCATGATCGGTGCGTCCATCTCGGGCGTCACCTTCATCTCCGTACCCGGTAACGTGTGGGTGCAGAATTTCTTCTATATGCCGCTGGTCCTCGGCTTCGTGGGCGGTTATATCATCATCGCGAAGGTGCTGCTGCCGCTCTACTACAAGATGAACCTGACCTCGATCTACACCTATCTGGGGGAACGGTTCGGGCCCAGGTCGCACAAGACCGGCACCACGGTGTTCATGATCTCCCGTATCCTGGGCGCTGCCGTGCGCGTGTTCGTGGTCATCGTCGTCTTCTTCGCCTTCATGCCGCACAGCCTTTCGCAGAACATGTCGCCGGTGCTGCTGTTCACCCTCATCACGGCGGTCTTCCTGCTGCTGCTCTATCTCTACACTTTCAAAGGCGGTGTGAAGACCATCATCTGGACCGACGTGCTGCAGACCACCTTCATGCTGCTGGCCGTGGGCATGACGATCTTCTATATCTGCCGCAACATGGGCTGGAGCTTCGGCCAGATGTTCTCGATCGTAGGGAATACGGTCAATGAAAACGCCGGCACCGTGGGTTACGGCCATACCTTCACCAGCTGGTTCGACTGGAACTGGAGCCACGGCACGAATGCCATCAAGCAGTTCATCGCCGGTATCTTCGTGACCATCGCCATGACGGGCCTCGACCAGGCGATGATGCAGAAGAACCTGGCTTGCAAGGACATCAAGGCAGCCCAGAAGAACATGTACACCACCTCCGTCATCATCGTGGTGGCCAACTTCTTCTTCCTGCTGATGGGCGCGCTGCTCTGCGTGTACGCCCAGCACCTGGGCGGTTTCGAAGCCCTGGGCATCACCAAGACCGACGAACTGTTCCCGACTATCGCCAGCCAGTATTTCGGCGTGGCGGCCGGCATCTTCTTCCTCATCGGCCTGATCTCGGCCTCGTATCCGAGCGCCGGTGCAGCCATGACCTCGCTGACCACCAGCTTCTGCGTGGACTACCTGAACTTCAACGGCCGGAAAGACCTGGACGAAGCACGCAAGGAAAGCATCCGCAAGCTCGTGCACGCCGGCGTGGCCGTGCTCTTCCTGATCATCATCGTGGTGCTCTTCGTCGTGAGCAACGACGCCGTGGTGAACCTCGTCTACAAGCTGGCTTCCTATACCTACGGGCCGCTGCTGGGCATGTTCTTCTTCGGCATCCTGACCAAGACGAAGGTGCGCGACGGCGCCACGCCGTGGATCGCCGTCGCCGCCCCGGTGCTCTGCCTGGTTTTCAACCTGGTAAGCAAGCATTTCTGGGGCTTCGACCTGGGCTTCACCCTGCTGATCGTCAACGGACTTCTGACCTTCTTCGGCATGTGGCTGTTCCGTGTGAAGAAAGCTTAATACAATCCGGAGTAATACTATTGCGAACGTAGCCGCCCGTGGCTCATGAACGGGAGGGGCCCAAGCTAGCTTGGGAGGGACGAGCATCCTTTGGATGCGAAGGTGAGAAATAGTATTACTCCGGATTGTATTAATCATTAAAAAGTCTTACCTTTGCAGGATATGGTGAGAATTGCTGCGATCAACTATCTGAACACGATTCCGTTCCTGTACGGACTGGAGGCCAGGATGGCCCCCGGAGAGATCGTCATGCAATACTGCACCCCTTCGGTTTCCGCCGCCCTGCTCAGGGAAGGGAAGGCCGACGTGGGCATCATGCCCGTCGGCGCGCTGCCTGACCTGAAAAACCCGTCCATCGTGGCGGATTACTGCATCGGCGCAACCGGCCCCGTGGCCAGCGTGCTTGTGGTCTCCGGCCGCCCCATCGAGGAAGTCGACGAGATCCTGCTCGACGTGGACAGCCGCACCTCCGTGCTCCTGACACAGTACCTCTGCCGCGAGAAATGGCACATCGCCCCCCGCTTCCAGGCCTTTGATTTTACGCGCGAAACCCTCGATCCCGCGCGCTGCTACCTGCTCATCGGCGACAAGGCCCTGCTCCATGGCGGCGAATTCCGCCACGTCTACGACCTGGCCTCCGAATGGATCGCCCTCAAGCAGCTGCCCTTCGTGTTTGCGTGCTGGACTGCTTCCCGGCCCCTCGAGCCGGCTTTCATCGACAAGTTCAACCAGGCCCTCGACTATGGCATCCGCCATATCCCCGAGGCCATAGAAAAATACAATCATCAGTTTCCCAGGGAATATGCCTGCAGATACCTGCGGGATAACATCTCCTTCCCGCTTGACAGCGAGAAACGCGCCGGACTGTCGGAATTCCGTCGCGTGGCCCTGGAGAAGCTGACCCCTCGAGAATGTGTGTGCTGATGCCCGGACGGGTGGTCCGGTTCACGGAATCATACACACTTAAACTCGAGGAACATGATCAAAATCTTTTATACGCTCAACGGACAGGCGGAAGTCTCCGAGACGATCGGGATCCTGAAACAGATTTCGATGGAAGACGCCCTCTGGCTCGACCTCTTCAACCCCACGGGAGAAGAGAAACGCGCCGTGGAACTCTTCCTGCACACCACCCTGCAAAGCCGCGCACAGGCCGAAGAGATCGAGAGCTCATCCCGCTACTCCGAAACCATCGACGCGATCTTCGCCAATACGAACTTCCTGATCCCGAGCGCCGAGAACTATACCATGGAGTCGGTCTCCTTCGTGCTGACCGGCCATACCATCACCTCCATCCGGCAGGTACCCCTGCGCAGCTTCACCGACATCCAGCGGCGCATCCTCTTCAATTCGAAACTCTATCCCACGGGCTTCCACGTGCTGGTAGGCATCCTGGAGAACCGTATCGACCTCGACGCCGACATGATCGAGTTGATGTCGAAGGAAATCGGCCAGTACAGCAAGCGCGTCAGCCTGGGTGAAGACGTCAACGAAGAGTTCCTGCTGGACATCAACCAGTTGCAGGAGAACACCATGCTGGTGCGCGAGAACATCGTCGACAAGCAGCGCATGATCTCCAGCATCCTGCGCTCCGACAAGACACCCGACGTGATCAACGGCAAGCTGGGCGTCCTGCTGAAAGACATCTCGTCCCTGATCAACCATACGGACTTCAGCTTCGAACGTCTCGAATACCTGCAGAATACGGTGCTCGGTCTGATCGACCTGGAACAGAACAAGATCATGAAGATCTTCACGATGGTTTCCCTGTTGCTGATGCCGCCGACGCTGATCGCCAGCATCTACGGCATGAACATCCAGCTGCCGCTGGTCGGCGGGATCTGGGATATCCTGATCGTGCTGGGAGCCATGCTGGTAATCGTGCTGCTGGTGTTCTTGTTTTTCCGCAGAAAGAACATGATGTAGTATGAAGAAGCCCGGTTTCTTCCTGTCGCTGGTGCCCGTCCTGACCCTGATCGCCCTGCTGGTGATCGGCGTGGTGATCTTCGGCGACGAACTGACGGGCGGTCCGTCACAGCTGGCGCTCTTCGGCGCGTCGGTGGTGACGGCGCTCATCGGCCTGTATTACCTGAAGATTCCCTGGCATCAGTTCGAAGAGAAGGCGGGGGAGAACTTCAAGAATACCGCTCCGGCCATCATCATCCTGCTGTCGATCGGCGCCCTGACGGCGACCTGGATGCTCTCGGGCATCGTGCCGTCGATGATCGTCTACGGCCTGAAACTCATCCATCCGCGCATCTTCATCGTCATGGCCTTCCTGCTGTGCGCCGTGGTGTCGATGCTGGCGGGCAGTTCCTGGACCACGGTTGCCACCGTGGGCCTGGCCATGTTCGGGGCAGGGACCTTTATCGGCCTGCCCGCAGGCTGGATGGCGGGCGCCATCATCTCGGGCGCTTATCTGGGCGACAAGGTCTCGCCCCTGAGCGACACCACCAACCTGGCGGCTTCGATTGCGGGCGTCAACTTGTACACGCATGTGCGCTATACCTTCGTGACGACGATTCCGGCCCTGATTATCTGCCTGGTTTTCTATACCATCGTCGGCCTGGTCGTGCCTGTGTCCTCCAGCCTTGAAGTGGATACGCAGCTGGCCGTCCTCCACGAAGTTTTCCATATCTCGCCCTGGTACCTGCTGGTGCCCTGCCTGACCATGTTCATGATCTACAAGAAGGTACCGGCCATGGTGACGCTCTTCCTGTCGGCCCTGTCCGGCGGCATCCTGGCGTATTTCGCCCAGCCGCAGATCATCGACCAGATCGTCGGCCCTGAAGCATCAACATTCCGTCGCTTCTTCGGCTCGCTCTACCAGATGATGTCGACCGACGTGTCGGTCGTGACGGCCGACCCGCTGGTCACGCGCCTGGCTTCTACGGGCGGCATGAAGGCGATGGTCAATACCGTGTGGATCATCCTCTCGGTGATGCTGTTCGGCGGCTGCCTGTCCGCCTGCGGCATGGTGGAAGTCATCACGGAACGCATCGTCCGCTCGGTACACGGCACAGGCGGCCTGATCCTGGCCACGGTGGTCAGCTGCATCTTCTGCAACATCACGCTGTCCGACCAGTTCATGGCCATCCTGCTGCCCGGCAACATGTTCAAGGATTCCTACCGGCGCTTCGGGCTTGCTCCGGAAGTGCTGAGCCGTACCCTCGAGGACTCCGCTACCGTGAGTTCCGTGCTGGTGCCCTGGAATACCTGCGCCGTGGTCCAGTCGAGCGTGCTGGGCGTGGCGACCATGGCTTATTTCCCCTTCGCCATCTTCTGCTTCATCACCCCTTTGATCGCGATAATTTTCGGTTATACTAATTTTAAGATACATCGTTTGCCATGCACCGAACCTTGAAATACCTTTCACTCCTGACGGCAGGCATCCTGCTTGCCGTGCTGCCTTTGCGTGCAGATCCTGTCGATGCGCAGCGGGCAGCCGAGGTAGCCCGTGCCTTCTTCCGCAACGACCGCAACGTAGCCCTGCGGCTGGCGCCGCTGCAGCCGGTCGAACGCGCGGCCGTGCCCTTGACCAAGGCGGCCGAGGAGCAGCTTCCTTTCCATATTTTCAACCGTGCCGGCGGCGGCTTCGTGATTGTCGCGGCCGACGATGCCTGCAATCCCATCCTGGGATATTCTTTTACGAATGCTTTCGGCCGTGGCGCTGACATGCCGGAAGGCCTGAGCGACTGGCTCGACGACCTGGCGGAACAGGTCGGCATGGCCCGGGAGGCCTCGTCCGCGGAGCGTGTGAAGGCCCTTCGGAAATGGGATGCCGTCTTCGTGCAGACCAAGGCGGGCGAGGGATACAAGCCGGCTGTGGTCCATGAAACCCCGCAATGGGGCCAGCGGACGCCTTTCAACGACCGGGCGCCCGAAGTGGGCGGCAAGCGATCGGTGGCGGGCTGTGTGCCCCTGGCCATGAGCATGCTGTCTCGTTTCTTCTGCTATCCGGAGGCGGGCAACGGAGTTCTGCCGACCTATACCTATACCACGGAGTCGAAAGAAAGCATTACCATCCCTTCCTATACTCTGGGTGAGAAATATGACTGGGCACACATGAAGATGAATTATAAAGATGGCTATACGGCCGAAGAAGCGGCTGCCGTTTCGCAACTGGTGTACGAATGCGGCGTGATGGTCCAGGCCGAGTTCGACGCGGCATCCACCAGTGCCAACACCTTCAAAATGGCGCGAATGGCCATCGAGTATCTGGGCTATGATGCGTCTGCGACGGGCTCTTCTCGTTC
>JAEEGI010014107.1_pt1 | contig 16845 bp, 18 predicted proteins | sample 8958751 | NCBI WGS metagenome assembly JAEEGI01 (sample SAMN16246545, study PRJNA631951) | gut metagenome | biome: gut microbiome; feature: rumen; material: KS-attached | host: Bos | place: Iran: Karaj | collected 2018-10
GGTTCGAAGGACGCAGAAGTATCGAAGATCTACTTCCCTGTTGAGTCTTAAAGTTACCGCTTGACATATCACGATACGAATATTAAAATTTCAAACGAAAGAAATTCTTCGGGGCGGGGTGCGATTCCCCACCGGCGGTACAGTCCGCGAACTGCTCTTGCAGCCGATCCGGTGCGATTCCGGAACCGACAGTATAGTCTGGATGAGAGAAGATTTGATTATACGATCATTATTCCCCGTGTCTTTTCGGCGCGGGGATTTTTCTTTGAGAAGGATTTCTTTTGAATAAACTCAAAGGAGAAAAAAGATGGAAAACCAGCAGACACTCGAAAACCCTCAGAACAAAGTCATGAGCCGCCGTACGGCCGCTGCACGCACGAGACTCCTCGCGGGAGCCGGCATGCTCACCGCAGCTGCGGTGGTGCTTCAGTACCTCGAATTCCCGATCCCGCTCATGCCGCCCTTCATCAAGCTTGATTTCTCGGACCTTCCCGCGCTGCTCGGCGCATTTGCCTACGGCCCCTTAACAGGCGTGATCATCGAATTCTTAAAGAACCTGATCCACTGCGCCGTATCGCAGAGCGCGACGGTCGGCGAGCTCTCGAACTTCATACTCGGCGCGGTATTCGTATTCACCGCGGGTCTGATCTACAAAAAGAACAAGAATAAGACGGCGGCGCTCATCGGCGGACTGCTCGGTGCCGTTGCAATGGGCATTATCTCGGTTCCTTCGAACCATTTTGTGGTATATCCTTTCTACTACAATTTCATGCCCGAAGAAAACGTACTTGCGGCTTATCAGAAAATACTGCCTTCGATGAAGTCGGTATTCCAGAGCCTGCTCGTATTTAACCTGCCCTTCACCGTAGTCAAGGGCCTGATCAGCGTAGCGGTGTGCATGCTCATCTACAAGCCGCTCTCGCCTATACTTAAGGGTGCCTCGAAATAATCATGAACTCTCTTCCTCTGACCATCACGGGCCGGGTACGCCACGGCAAGGCTCTCGGCAGGACCATAGGGATGCCGACCGTTAATCTGATCCCCGATTCCATCACCGACAGGGCTTTTTTAAGCCTGCCTTTCGGAGTCTATTTTTCCGAGATCACCGCAGACGGTACCGTTTACAGAGGCGTTACCAACATCGGCATCAGACCGACGGTTACCGCAGGCCGTGAAGATACCCCTTCAGTGACCGTCGAGACCTATATCTTTGATTTTTCGGGTGACCTATACGACCGTGAGATATCCGTAAAGCTGATCGAATTTCACCGTCCCGAGATGCGTTTCGGCTCGGTTGACGAGCTGTCGGCTCAGATGCACAGGGACATGGAGGACGGCCGGCGATTCTTCTCGGAAAAGGACGGATCCGGCGCAAAAAAATGATGGATTTTGCGTTCACGGTGTTTTATAATCAAAAAAACGTCACTAAAAGCTAAAGGAGAAAGAGTACATGAGTGATATGAATATTGTCTGCCTTGATCTTGAAGGCGTACTGGTTCCCGAGATATGGATCGCGTTTTCGGAAGCGAGCGGGATCCCCGAGCTGAAAAGGACCACCCGCGATGAGCCCGATTATGACAAGCTCATGCGCTGGAGGATAGGCATCTTAAAGGAGCACGGTCTCGGCCTTAAGGAGATCAAAGAGACCATCGCGAAGATCGATCCCCTGCCCGGCGCAAAAGCGTTCCTCGACGAGCTCCGTTCGATCACACAGGTTATAATCCTGAGCGATACATTCACTCAGTTCGCTGCTCCCCTTATGGAGAAGCTCGGCCGGCCCACGATCATGTGCAATACCCTTGAAGTGGCCGATAGCGGAGAGATCACCGGTTTCAGGATGAGGGTTAAGGATTCGAAACTCTCGACGGTAAAGGCGCTCCAGTCCGTCGGTTTCGAGACCATCGCGGCAGGCGACAGCCATAATGACCTCGCCATGATCAAGGCGAGCAAGGCAGGTTTCCTGTTCAAGAGCACCGATAAGATCAAGGCCGATCATCCCGAGCTGCCCGCTTTCGAAGAATATTCAGAGCTCCTCGACGCGATCAGAAAAGCATTGTAAAATAAAAGCGCAGAGCATCAGCCCTGCGCTTTTTTGTAATCATCGACCGCCGCGTCCAGATCCGCGAGTATCTGCTCGTACGCCTCCTGCGTAAAGGGATACTCTCTCGACCTGACAGTCTCCTTGTCCGTCGCTGTGTATGAATACGGCTCGGGCCAGGTCTCAACGGTCAGGTATTTTTCCTTCGGCGGCTTATCGCCTTCCTTGGCGTCCTCCGGCAGAGGCAGTTCCCTCTCCCCCTGAACGATCCTGTAGCGCATCCCGCTGCTGCTGCCTAAGAAGGCCTGTTTATAGTTGTAAAAGTTGAGCGGCATGATGCAGTCTTCGCTCAGATACTTATATTTACCGGTGTTTTCGCTCATGTTAACTCCATTCCGTGCCCGCAGACACATATCAGACGCATCCGTCAGACTGCGGTACGGTCCGGATGCAATATTCATTTTATCACAGGGAGTCTTTTATGGACAATAAGGATGAAATAAAAATCATCGAACTCAAGGAATCGATCCTCGAGGACAACGACCGCGACGCCGAAGCGCTGCGCTCGGAGCTCAAAAGCCGCGGTATATACCTGATCAATCTGATGTCCGCCCCCGGCAGCGGCAAAACGAGCACGCTGCTGGCTCTGGCGCCATATTTTAAGGGAAGGCTTCGCTGGGCGGTAATGGAGGCCGACATAGACTCGGATGTGGACGCACGCACTATTGCGGCCGCGGGTATCCCCGCGATCCAGCTGCACACCGGCGGCATGTGCCATCTCGATGCCGACATGACCCGTCAGGGGATAAGGGAGATCGAACAGGCCGGTCCCGAACTCGTCGTGCTGGAAAATATCGGCAATCTCGTCTGCCCTGCCGAATACGATACCGGTTCGATGCTGAACATGACGATCTTAAGCGTCCCCGAGGGCGACGATAAGCCGGTCAAATATCCGCTGATGTACCAAAAATCGGATATCATGGTCATAAACAAGACAGACGCTCTCCCGATATTCGATTTTGACCCGGACGCTGCCGAGGCCGCTGCGAAAAAACTCAATCCCGCGATCAGGGTCTTCAGGATCAGCGCAAAAACGGGCGAGGGAGTCAAAGATCTCGCAAACTTCATAATATCACTTGTTCGCGGCCGTTAACATTACGCCGGCTCAAAAAGGAGGATCATGGGAGAAGTAAGGATAATAAGCATAAATCAGAATGTCACGGCGGATAACGACCTGGCCGCGGATATGCTTCGCAGGCGGCTCTCCGCTCAGGGCACCTTTTTCGTAAATGTCATGTCGGGTCCCGGGAGCGGCAAGACGACTCTCCTCACCGCGCTGATAAACCGCCTTAAGTCCGATTACCGTATCGGAGAGATGGATGTGGATATCGAATCACGCATCGACGCGCAGCGTGTGGCAGACGCTACGGGCGTGGAGGCCCTGCAGATACACAACTGCGGTCTCTGCCATATCGATGCCGATATGGTAACGCGCGCGCTTACCGAATACGACACCTCGGGGTTCGACCTGCTCATACTCGAAAATATAGGCAATCTCGTCTGCCCCGCGGAGTTTGACACGGGCGCACACAAAAACGTCATGCTGCTGAGCGTCCCCGAGGGTGACGACAAACCGCTCAAATACCCTCTGATGTTTACGGTGAGCGACCTCGTGCTGATAACTAAGACCGATACGACGGGTTATTTCGATTTTGACTTCGATGCCGCCAAAAAGCGCATTCTCGCTCTCAATCCCAAAGCCGTGATCATACCCGTAAGCGCCAAAACAGGCGAAGGGATCGACGCCGTGACCGACTGGTTCCGCAGCGGGATATCATCGATAAATACCGATAAACACTGACAAAAGACCGGCAGAGCCCATCTGCCGGTCTTACCATTTTACGTCTATCACGCAAACCTCGGCATCGGTCCCGATCCTGATATTGGGGCCGTAGAGCCCGACACCCGAGGTCACGATATTGTACATATTGTCCTTTTTCAGCAGTCCCGCCGAATTCTCCCAGATAAACAGCCTGCTCGTGATATTCATCGGGAAAAACTGCCCGTCATGCGTGTGCCCGCACAGATCGATGTCAACTCCTGCGTCCGCGAGCGCCTGCAGCTCCCTCGGCTGATGGTCGATCACGATCAGAGGCTTTGACATATCCAGTCCCGCGGTTATCTCTTCGGGGGCCTTTCTTTTGCCCGTGCCGTTGCCTGGTTTGCTGTAATCGGGACGCCCATACACGTAAAAAGCATCATCTATCAGCACATGATCATCGAGCAGCAGCGTGATGCCGGCTTTGTCCAGGAACTCGTTCATCTCTTTCCCCGCGGCCTTTGCGGGATTGCTGTAGTCAAAGGTGAAACCGCCTATTATCTTTTCTTCGATGTCATGGTTCCCGTAGACCGCATAGGTCCCGTATCTGCTCTTTATCGACGCGAAAATCTTGATCAGCCGCTCCGGATCGTCGAGCGCCTCGTATTCGTTGTCAAAGATATCCCCTGCCATTATCACGATATCGGGCGATGACGCGTTGATCATATCCGCCATCTTCTCCATCTGCTCACAGCCGATGCTGTACCCCAGATGCATGTCGGCTACCAGAGCGATCCTGACACCGGAGCTGCCCTCAACCTGTTTTGGCAGCTCGATCTCATAGGTGTTAAGTTTGATATCTTTGCCGTGCGCCACTCCGTACCACATCAGAAGTACGATAAAAACGATGTTCAATACGCCCATCACCGCCCTCTTGTTGCGGTAAAGAGCCGATCCGAAGACCTGTTTGGGCTCAATGCCCTCTTTTTTCAGCTTAAAATACTCGATCAGACGCCCGATGAGTATGACAGCGAAGGACATACCCATGTAGATCAGGACTCCGAGGTTGTAATTGCCCGACTTTTTGAGCGTTCTCCTTAAGATATAGAGCACCGGAGAGCTCTCGCGGGTGACTCCCGCCGGAATGAAATAGGCGGCAAATATGGACAGCGAAAACACTGCCCAGAGGACAGCGGCAAGTATCTTTACGAACCTGCCGAGCCCGCGGGGCAGTCTGAGCGTGTCGATCCATTTGAAGCCCTCATACACAAAATATGCATGAGCCGCTATAAAAAGCGGTGAAAGCAGAAAGAATATCATATCTTTGTCTCAATCCTTTTCGTATACCAGGAGCTCGTCTCCGTTTTTTATCACGGTGTCACCGTCGGGAATGACGTTCCCGCTCCCGCGGCGTATCAGTACAACGAGCGACTGTCTCGATATCGGGATCTTCTTTAAGGGCAGTCCCACCCAGCTGTTGCGCTCTTTGATCTTAATCGAATTCAGTTTGATCCGGTCCTCTTCGTAGAACTTCTTTGCGGCGAAGATCAGTCTGTCTCCGCTCCTCAGCACGGTCTCGCCCTTCGGTACCAGCTCCTCCTCATCGCGGATTATCGCCGCGATCATCATCTGCGGCGGCATGACTATGTCCGTCAGCTTTTTGCCGCACCAGGGATGTGAAGTCTCAAGTGTGCCGGTAAGGAACCTCAGCGGTCTGTCCTCCTGAACGAACGCGATCCTGTTGAGCTTGGAGTAGCTCTCAACGAAACCTGCGGAAATGATACCTGTCGGGATAGCTACCATGCCTACCCCCAGGAACGATATCACTATGGCCATTATCTTGCCGCCGACGGTTATCGGATATATATCGCCGTAACCTATGGTCAGCAGTGTGGATGCGGACCACCAGATGCCCGAAAACGCATTTTTGAACATATCCGGCTGGGCCTCATGCTCCAGCGAATACATGCACAGCGACGACGCGATCATCAGTATCAGCACCATGATCACCGAGGAGAATATCTGCTTTTTCTTTTCATTCAGAACGTCTAGGATAACGCTGAAAGCATCATACCTCGAATTGATCGAGAACAGCCTGAATATCCTGATAACCCTGAACATCCTGAACGCAACGGCTCCTGCGGGGAAGAATATCGGGAGATAGTAGGGGAAGAATGTCAGCAGGTCCACTATGCCCGTTACCGAGAATATGAACGCGAACGCGGCCCTCACGCGGGTCTTCGTAGGATAGAGATAGTCCGATGTCCAGACTCTTAAGATGTACTCAACGGTGAAAAGTATCACGGTTACCAGTTCGACCGTCTCCAGCACATTCTCATATTTAGAGAATTCGCCGTATGTTGACATGATCGTAGCCGCGAGGCTCGCCACGATCACGACGGTCAAAAGGATGTCGAAGAGCCTGCTGGGCCAGTCTCCGACATTGCCGATCTGTATGATATCAAAAATCTTACGTTTGGAGAGACGCTTTGTATTCTGCATGATCCACCGCCGATATTAGTTTTATCCTGTTTGCCTTTGCATATATTGTACCACATACGCAGACGGTGTGTTAAAATATATTTTGGGAGTCGGGCAGGAACCGCGATGGCCGGACCCCAACGGAGGTGACAGGCGTGAATACTATCATACAGACGAAAATGGGTACTGTGAAGGGGAATGCAAAAGACGGCTATAACGAATTCCTCGGCATCCGTTTCGCGACAGCCGGAAGATTTGAATACGCTGTCCCCGTCGAGAGTTTTGACGGTGAATGCGACGCGACCGCGTTCGGTCCCGCCTGCCCCCAGTCCAGAGGCTTTTATCCCCATCTCGAGCATCCGACCAGACGCTTTTATCTGCATGAATTCCGCGAGGGTCAGGTTTTTACCTACAGTGAGGACTGTCTGCGGCTCAATATCTACGCCCCGGCCGAGCCCGTAAACTGCCCCGTTATCCTGTTTTTTTACGGCGGAGGCTTCAACGCCGGCAGCACCGATGAGTCCACCTTTGACGGCGCGATCTACGCCCGTCAGGGCATCATCCTCGTGACCGCCGCCTACAGGGTAGGCATACTCGGATATCTTACGCATGAAGAGATATATAAAAAATACGGCCGCGACGGCAATTTCGGCCTCGACGACCAGTTCACGGCCATCAAATGGGTCAAGGCCCACATAGCCGATTTCGGCGGCGATCCCGGCAATATCACTCTCGCCGGACAGAGCGCCGGCGCCATGTCGGTCCAGTATCTGTGCCTTAACGAAAAATGCCGCGGCCTGTTCGGGCGCGCGATCATGTTTTCGGGTGCCGGTCTGTTCCCGAAGTTTTCCCTGCCCCGTCCCGCCGCAGAGCGCAGGCCCTACTGGACAGGCTTCATGGAAGCTGCCGGGATCGGTTCGTTCGAAGAACTGAAGACCATGGATTTTAAGGAGATATTTGCCCGCCTCGAGCCGTATCTGGCCTCCCGCAGGGACAATGTATTCAATACGATGCCCGTGATCGACGGATACCATCTCACCGCTCCGATCGACGAACTGATAAAGCATCCGCTGCCCATCGGCTATATGATCGGTTACTCCAACAATGACATGTATGCGGTGATCATGTCGCATATAGGGCACCGCTTCGCGAAAGACAACAACGGATACATATACTATTTCGATATCGACGCTCCGGGCGATAAGCGCAACGCCGCTTACCACGCCTGCGACCTGCGCTATATATTCGGAACTTTAGACCGCGGCACACGCAAATACGGCGCTTACGACCACGAGGTTTCGGCACTGCTCACGCACTATATTTCAGCATTCGCGGCAACAGGCGATCCCAATTCCTGTGATTGGCCGGGCGCAAAACTGACGGGAACCTCGCCCGAATACACGCTGCCCGCAGGACCTCTGCCCGTATGGGAACGCGGCGGCAAAAAAGCCCTCCGCTTTGCTCCGGATATGATAGGCATGGCGCATCCGAACCGGCTGAAGCTCCTGTGGAACACGCTGACTAAGGGTGATCCCAAGATGGACTGAACGCAAAAGCGGCCCGGCCGGGCCGCACCGTGGATCGAGGTTCAGCCGAGCGCATGCGCGATCAGGGCCTCACAGCCGCTCTCGATCTGCCTGTAGACGCCCTCAAAATCTCCGGTATACCACGGATCGGCTATGTCTTCGGGATGATCCGTAAAATCCATCAGCAGGCACACCTTACCCTTGGGATCCCCTCCGAGTATCCGCTCCATATACCCGAGATTTATCTTTTCCATGCCGATGATATAATCCCATTTGTCATAATCGTCGCGCCGCAGCTGCCTCGCGGTCTTCCCCGCGCATGATATCCCGTGCTTTGCCAGCTCACGCTTTGCCGGCGGATAGACGGGATTCCCTATCTCCTCGGCGCTGTGAGCCGCAGACTCGATCCGGAACCTGTCGGCAATTCCTCTCTTCGCGACCATGTCTTTCATTATAAACTCTGCCATGGGGGAACGACAGATGTTGCCCCAGCAAATGAAAAGTACACGTATCATAATAAAATCCCCGTTTATATAAGTAAACTATTCATATCAAGTAAGAATTCTTTTATTCCCATGATCAAATAGCCTTTTTCATCATATCTTGGCTTCATGCTTCTCTCGATAATAATTATTTTCTTAAATGAATCTCCTGCTTTTTCAAATGGCTTGGTTTCTTGCTCATATTTTTCACGATCAGGAATATCAAATGCTGACTGAATATAATACTTTTTATTTCCCAAAGTTGCGATGAAATCAATCTCTCTTTGAACTCGTATGTCTTTCCCGTAAGCATCCTTTTCTCTGGATTCAACCATACCGACATCAACCTGATATCCTCTAAATTTGAGCTCATTATAAATAATATTTTCCATGATATGTGTTCCTTCAATCTGTCTGAAAGATAAACGCGCATTTCGGAGTCCAATATCCTCAAAATATATTTTGTAAGGTGTGCCTATATATTTTCTCCCTTTAACATTATATCTTTTTACTTTTGATAGAATGAAGGCCTCTTCTGCATATTCAATATACCGATCTATTGTTGCATCACATGTTTTTGTTCCGTGAACGGTATTCAATGTATTTGCAATATTCCGTGGATTGGTAAGTGTCGATATTCCGGATGCGATCACATCCATCACTTCACCTAACGCATTATCATCCACTGAATGTCTAAGTACAATATCCCTAAGGTACACGTTCTTCATCTGAGTAATCAAATAATTACTTTTCTGCTCTTCCGTGGTCATAAGTGCTACTGCCGGAAGACCGCCGTAAACAGAATAATCATCATATGCTTCACTTTTATCTCCTTGTTTATAGGCATAGTACTCAGAAAAAGACAACGGCAATACGTGAATCTCATCTCCTCGACCTTCAAACTCAGTTAAAATATCTTTTGACAAGAACTTCGAATTACTACCGGTTACATAAACATCAACATTATCCTTTCGCAAGAATCCATTAAGTACTGTCTCAAAAGCGCCTAGTTTCTGGACTTCATCGAGCAAAAGATAATACATTCCTTCTCCGGTAATTTGTGGCGATAGCCATGTAATAAATTTAGTTGGATCCACCTTATGATTTTCCTTTCCATTATCAAAAACAATTGGATCCTCGCCTATTCTTATCAAATCTTCTGCTGTATCAAAAGCGAATTTGATTATATGATCCTCCGGAATCATTTCAGATAGCAGATGATTATAAAACATTGTGTTCAATAAATATGATTTTCCACTTCTTCGAATTCCGGTAATAACCTTAATAAAACCATTGTGTTTTCTAACGATAAGTCGTTTAAGATATATATCTCTATTGATTTCCATACTGCGCTCCATCTAATTTTTTTGCCGTTTGCGTCACTTTTATAAATCCATTTTAACTCACTTGTAATGATGTTGCAAATGTCATGTCTAATTTTTTTGCCGTTTATGGCATTTTTATAACACAAAAAGCACTCTGCGTTATGCAAAGTGCTTTTTGATACAAACTTTGAAGAAATGGAATAACGTTGTTTTGCGGAGATAATATGTTCAAACCGTGAAATGCTGAAATTATATCCAATATACATGTTACCATTTTTAATTGAAGACCTATGAAAGGATCCCATATTGGGAGACTATATCTGTTGTATTGAAGTCCGGATTGGGATCCATATCAGGATCATAAATTCCTTCATTTCGCAAATTCATTATCATGACACGGCCTTGATTCCGTCTCGATCCACGCCGGAGCAAATCCGCTTCCCAATGCGATCTTCCATGAAAAAATATTGGAAAGACTTGTTCCGTAATACGGTATCGCACCTCTGCGTATGGTTTCATTCTTAAGCAGTGTGACCAGCGTTTTCCCGATTCCCCGGTCTCTGTATTCGGGCAGCACGTCTATTCCGATCTGCCACATAAGAGGAGTATCTGCCGAGCAGCCGGCCATTCCCATGATCTTCTCTCCGTCAAGTGCGATCACCGCAAGCACGTCAGGCCTTTCCGGCTTAAACCTGTCACATAACGCATTTGAGAATTCTTCCCTTCCGTAAAAAGGATGAATATCCTCCTGTTCAAGCCACTTTACTTTTATATCCGTTTTGAGATCGGAAGTATCCTTCGCGGGCAGAAACATATGATGCGTAAGCGCCATCTTAAACCCATGTTTTCTAAGTTCGCACTCAAGCTCATGGAAATTATGCTGTTCAAACAGCCAGAATCCGTTTTTCCCTTTTACCCATTCTTTAAGCCAGGGATGCAGTTTCTCGTCAGCAGAAATAACCGCATTCCCTCCAAATGTTGCCATCTGAAAGAAAAACGGAGTATCGGAAAACTTTCTTCTGTTTTCATGCAGGCAGCTCTTCGTGATGACATTATCGTCACGATCAAAATCATCAGGACGACAATTAAACTCAAGTGCAAGCTGATCTTTTACTCTATTATCGATCATTGATGATCCTCCGATAGTCCCATTCCCTCTGTAGATCGGTATTTCAGCCTTCTTTTTCAATGATCATGTCCACAGCCGTCGGAAGGTGCATCATGTGATGCGATGTCATCGGGGTCAAGATCATTCCGCCAATTGTCAGTCGTCCCCAGAATACCAACAGCCATACAGAACGGAAATCAGTTGTCACGCCACCTTCTTCCAATATACGCATTACCCATTCCTCAGGCACCATGTGCTTAATCTGTTCAAGGGACAGGTTTGATAAGATACGACGCGTATTCTTACCAACTTCCATCATATATTTACGTAATTCTTCTACATTGATTCCTTTAGCCCAGGAAGCTAATTCATCAGGTTCCAATGCATTTCCTGTATCGGTTATAGATGAGCCGATTCTTTTCTGCCAATCGTCATTAAAGATCTGACTGCCGTTTTCCATCAGTATGTTGCTGACCAAATCCTCTATCCTATATGTATGCCAAAACTGCCAGCATAACGGAACAGTTTTTGAACCGGCGTATTTCAAATCCGTATCCCATGTTTCCCTTTGAACAATTTCATTTTGATTACCCTTCATCATATAATCCAAAACAAAATCTGCTATGGTCTTTTCATCTCTCCCGGATATTTCCGCAGGATGAACCATTGCATGCAATTCTAAAGTCAGCTCACGAATTCCGGCTAGGTCATCGCCCTCGAGAGCTGTTTTTAATTCCTCAAATTTAGAATTAATTGCTGAAATCATTGTTTCTTTATCCATGTTGCACTCCTTGACCATGATCAGATGACCATGTGCGAATGTCATAAACAGGTTCTCTGTCATCCCAACTGACATAATTCAATTCTTTTGTCCATCCGTTGTTCGGATGCGAAATATCTCCAATGTATTTGTAAATTTCGAATTTGAGTTTCATAATACCCCCTACAACCGCCGATTTTGCGTCATCCCGACAAACGGTAAGTTATACCACTGTGTATCCTTCAGCAGCCAATACGTTCAATGCACACTCAAAATTTTCTTCTTTTACAAGAATATAATCTGTGTTATATGTCGATACTGCAAAGATTCCAATTTTGTGCTCTGCAAGAATACCTGAAAGTTCTGACAAAATTCCAATTAATGAAAAATCAAGAACTCCTTGAATGCGAAAACCTCGCCATCCATCATCTCGTTCCACCGTATTTATAGGAGTATCTTCTGTTTTACAAACTAACGATACCTCTTCATCTGTCTTACCAATAAAATAAAAATCCGACTCTAAATTGATACTTGATACCTCAGTTACCTTACAGACTGTTAGTTTGCAATCTATTCTCTTCAGTTCCATCTATGTTTTCCCATACAAATTCAAATTTACTTCTTCAGATAAAGACTGTATTCGTATACATCACCCTGGTACATTTCCTGCTTCCTGAGCAGAAACTCATTGAAACCGATAGACCGGTATATATGAAGTGCTTTTTCATTACTATCCTCTACACCGACAGTGAACTCCACATATCCTTTTTCCTGTAAATAAGAAATCACATCCCGGAGCAGTTTTTTACCGTATCCTTTGTTCTGATAACCTTCCCGGATTCGGAAAGCAAACAAATATGCCCGTCTCCCCCGCACCGCATAGTTCTCGTCATCGCTTTCATACATCACATGAAGTTCACCGATCAGGACATTCTGTTCATACAGGACGAAGATATCAATCTTGTGGGTTTGTAAATCCTGTGTGCATTCTCGGATCATCTGCTCCACATCATTGTAATCAAACAACTCTGTCAGGATTCGCAGATCCTGTTCCGGCAATCTCTTTATGTTCATCTCGTCCCCGGCAAACTTCGATTGTCGGTCCAGAAGTCCTTTTATTGTATGCTCATAATCAGAATATATCAGTACGACCTGTTCCCCTGCATGTTGAAAGCCATTGATGATATCTCTGTTGTCTGCTTTCAGACTATCTTTCGTACAGTCTGCATCAATCATCCTGGCTTCGATTTCCGACTCATATCCAATAATCTCGCCAAAATGGTTCTCAATATAGTTCTCGCTCATAGCGAGGCAAATGAAGCGAATAGACGATAAATATCGCTCTTCAAAATCCCGTCTCCAATCAAATGGAATATAGCAGCCTTCAATAATGAGGTTCTGTTTATTTTCGATCGCCGTCTTCACGATCTCTCGTATGATTGGCCACAGATACCCGGTCAGAGCCTCATCATCCTCCGGCGTCAATTCTGTATTACCGCTGCGGATCAGACCCATTTTCAGGTGATCGATCGACAGATACGGATATTTGTATTTTTCGAGCATCTTTTGTGCCAGAAGCGTTTTTCCGGTGTGAGATGCACCCGTAATCAGTATGATCATTTTTCCCTCGTCAAGATTAAATTTGCAGATGTTTTACTTTCCCTTCTTCAATGCTATAATGTCACAACCTTTTATAAAAACGGTACCATGTATACCGGGATATAACTAATACCGTTTTCCCTCTTATAATCTTTCGTATGAACAACGTATTTTTCGCATATACGACTCCTGAATTTATCACAAAACACATCCAACGACTTATGTCCTCTGTAATTTCCCGACTTCACCTCTATAGGACAAATCTTGTTTCCCACCGAAGTCAGAAAATCTATCTCATACAAATGATTTGATGAATCACTTTCCATCGTGTAATAGAACAGATTATTACCTTTGGCAACAAGCATCTGGGCAACGACATTTTCATAGACATAGCCCAAATTGGCTTCAAGTTTATCGGAAAGCAACTTATTATAAATTGTATTCTCGGTATAATTCTTATCCCTGAACGCAAGCGTCACAAACAAACCTACATCGGAAGTAAACAATTTATATCTGCCCGCGTCCTTCTCTAACGCCATACCGACTCCGGGATTATTTGCGTGATACGCTATATTGACCGTGTAAGAAGAAAGCATATCCGGCAACAGATCACGTACCTGTCCGGAACGTGTGCCTTCTCTCGCGCTTGATAATACATACCTCGAAGCATTGCCGCTTAAGTTTGCGGGTATCGCATCATATATGTCCCCCGCCAGACCGGAAGGATCGATTTTTGTAAAATCTTCTTCGTAAAGATCTACTATGTCTCTTTTGATCTCATCTACCGCCTGCAGATTATTCTGTTCTAAATATGTTTCTATGGCCTGAGGCATTCCTCCGATCAGCATATATAATCTAAATGTCCGCATGAGACTCCTGTGGACAGAATTCCCCGCAGGTCTCTTTTTCTCCATAAGCATTTTGATCGTCCCGGTAGAAACCTCATCACCGATTGCCCACAAAAATTCCTCAAAATCCATCGGATACATAGATATTTTATGTTCTTCGCTTGGGATCAGAATATCCTTCGTATTCTTCCTGATTGATATAAGTGACCCTGTCTCAATGTATTTATATCTGCCATCGGCTACGAGATACTTTATTGCCTGCCTTGCCTTGGGAAGCAACTGGACTTCATCAAAAATGATCACAGATTCTTTCTCAAATAATCTTGTTCCGGTCAATTGCTGCAACTGTAAAAAGAAGAAATCCAGATCATAAGTATCATCAAATAAGTCCTTGATTGCCTTGCTGGTATGGGCAAAATCAATCATGATGTATGATTTAAACTCTTTTTTAGCAAATTCTTCCGCTATAGTCGATTTACCGACTCGTCTCGCTCCCTTAATCAGCAATGCGTACTTATCACTTCGATTTTCCTTCCATTCAAGAATCTCGCTATAGATTTTCCTTCTAAATACCGGTTTTTCCATACTTCAATCCGCCCTTTCAAACCGAGTATAACGCAAATCCCCATTCGTGTAAATACATTTTTAACGCAAATCCCCATTCATTTATTTTGGATTTTTACTCAAATCCCCATTCCGCCGATCACTTGCCATCCGGGAAGCTGGTGAAGCATCCTCTCTCAACTTCCGGATAACCGTATTTCACCTTGGCATCAGAAAACGCCTTGATCATAAAGCTCATATTCCGTGCAAGGTTTCTCATGGTCTGAAGTCCTTCCAGATCTTTTTTGACATCATCCGCGGTAAATCCATGTACCTGATTCCAATAAGTTGAAGACGCCACCGGCATACCGCTGATGGTAAAGTATTTGTTCAATACATCAAAGCTTGCCGTATTGCCTCCTCTTCTGCAGCTTACTACTGCAGCTCCTACCTTCATATGCTTTGAAAAATGTGTACTGTAGAACAACCTGTCCATGAAGGAAATGATATTTCCATTTGGAGATCCATAGTATACCGGACTTCCCACAACCAGACCATCCGCTTCTTCAAGCTTGGGTGCGACTTCATTTACGAGATCATCAAACACACACTTTCCGGTTTCGCTGCATTTGTTACAGGAAATGCAGCCTCTGATATCTTTTGTTCCTACCTGGATCAGTTCTGTCCCGACTCCTTCCTCTTCAAACACTTTGATCATTTCATCAAGTGCAGTCGCTGTACAACCGTGTTGATGTGGGCTCCCGTTTAAGATGAGCACTTTATTCATTCGTTCGTCCTCCGTTTAAAGCGAATCTTTAAGGATCTGCCTGATCTCATCCTTTGTCAGCACTTTATAGCCGCCTTCAAGGATCAATGTTCCTTCCGTGATCCCATCGATCATATCCTCCTTAGCGCCAAGCTCGGATATGTTCATAGCGACACCAATCTTTCTCATCCAGTTCTCCATAGCCTTAAGACCTTCCTCTGCCACCTGTTCATCGGATGATCCATCAAGTGATACATTCCACACTTCTTCAGCAAATCTTTTAAACTTCTTCACTCCGTAAGGCATTATGTAACGATAATAAGGCAGTGAAACAGCCGATAACGTCATGCCATGCGTAGCATCGGTATAAGCGCCCACAGACTGTCCGATCATATGAACCATCCAGTCGGTGGACTTTCCTCTGGAAATAAGTGTGTTCAGCGCCCAGGTTGCTGTCCACATGATATTTGATCTCGCTTCATAATCCTCCGGATTCTCCACCGCTATGAGAGAACTATGGATCAGGGATTTCATCAGTGCCTCTGCGATATAGTCGCTCGTATTATCATCCTCTCCGGAGAAATACTGTTCGCAGATATGATTAAAGATATCATAGATGCCTGCAACCATCTGTCTCTTCGGGAGAGAAAAAGTAAACTTTGGATTCAGGATAGAAAACTTTGGCATTACCTCGTCCCCGAAAACATGTCCGATCTTCAGTTTCTGCTCATGATTGGTTATTACGGCACCTGCGTTCATTTCAGAGCCGGTTCCGGCCATGGTAAGGATACATCCGACAGGAAGGATGTCGCATGTGGGTTCCTCAAACCTGATATAGTATTTATCCCATGGATCTTCATCACAGTTCACCGATACGGAAACAGCCTTGGCATAATCACAGCAGGATCCTCCGCCTACGGCAAGAAGCAGATCTGTCTTATTGTCCCTCGCAATTTTAATCCCATCACGAAGTTTCTCTATAGTGGGATTCGGCATTACGCCCGCATCCTCTATTATGTTTTTCCCATTGTCCTTCAGGATCTTTACGATCTCATCATATATACCGTTTTTCTTGATGGAGCCACCTCCATAGATCAGCTGAACATTTTTCCCATACTTGGGAAGTTCATCATTCAGATACTTAAGGGAGTCATCCCCAAAATATAGTTTTGTTGCATTCTTGTAGCTGAAATTACCTAACATTGTTCTTCCTCCGATCTTTATTATTATTTCAGTTTCAATCCGTCCTTAAAGGCTTCGCCTGCTCTGCCACTTACATTATAGTAATTTTCTGTCAATACCAGTCATGCTTTTCGCCTCGATCCAGCAGCGAAATCTTCTCCATTTCATCTTCTGTCAGTTCAAAGCCGAACAGATCGAGGTTCTCTTTTATATGATCCGGATTTCCTGATCCCGGTATTACCACGATGCCTCTTTGCAGATCCCATCGCAAAATGACCTGCGCAGATGATACTCCGTGAGCTTCTGCGATGGATTTTATAGTCTCATCACCGAGAAGTTCTGATGTATGTCCTCTTCCTCCCAGAGGG
>JAEEGI010014108.1_pt1 | contig 16845 bp, 14 predicted proteins | sample 8958751 | NCBI WGS metagenome assembly JAEEGI01 (sample SAMN16246545, study PRJNA631951) | gut metagenome | biome: gut microbiome; feature: rumen; material: KS-attached | host: Bos | place: Iran: Karaj | collected 2018-10
GAGTTGGTAAGAAGAGAAAAAGCTGAGAAGATTCGTGAATTAGGCATGGATCCTTTTGGTCATGTTTTTGAAAGAACAGATTGGGCTGGTGATATTAAAGAAAAGTTCGCTGATATCGATCACGAAGAATTTGAAAATAGAAATGACTTAGTTACTGTTGCTGGTCGTATAATGTTTATCAGAAAAATGGGTAAAGCGTCATTCTTTACTATTCAAGATAAGACTGATAAGATTCAAATTTATATCTCAATTAATGATATTGGCGAAGAAGCATATACTTTATTTAAGAGTGCTGATATTGGTGATATAGTTGGTGTTCATGGAAAGGTTATGAAGACTAAAACTGGTGAAGTTACTGTTAAGTGTTTAGAATATACACACTTAGTTAAGGCTTTAAAACCACTTCCTGAGAAGTTCCATGGTTTAACTGATATTGAAGAAAGATATAGAAGACGTTATGTAGATTTGATAATGAATGAAGAATCAAAGAGAGTAGCTTTCTTAAGACCTAAGATTATTAGATGTATTCAAAACTATATGGATGGTTTGGGATTTACTGAAGTAGAAACTCCTGTATTAACAACTTTACTTACTGGAGCATCTGCTAGACCATTTGTTACTCACCATAATACTCAAGATATGGATATGTATTTAAGAATAGCATTAGAATTACCATTAAAAAGATTATTAGTTGGTGGTATGGAAGCTGTTTATGAAATAGGTAGAGTATTTAGAAATGAAGGTATGGATCCAAAACATAATCCTGAGTTTACTTTAATGGAAGCCTATTTAGCATATAGTAATCTTGAAGGTATGATGAATATGACAGAAGGAATGTTTACTACTATAGCTAAAGATGTATGTGGTAAGATGACATTTAATTTCGATGGACATGAAATTAATCTTGAAGGTCCATGGAAGAGAATTTCTATGACAGACGCTATTAAAGAACAAACGGGTATTGATTTTAAAGCTATAACTGATTTAGATGAGTGTTTAAAATTAGCTGAAGAACATCATATAGAATTAGAAGACCATGAAAAGCAATATGGACATATTATTAATAAATTCTTCGAAAAGTATGTTGAAGAAACATTAATTCAACCTACATTCTTATATGGACATCCAATTGAGATTTCTCCATTAACAAAGAAGAATCCTGATGATCCTAGATTTGTTGATCGTTTTGAGTTATTTATTGGTGGAAAAGAATTTGCAAACGCTTATACGGAGTTAAATGATCCAATTGATCAATTAGAAAGATTTGAAGCACAACTTGATGAGAGAGAATTAGGTAATGAAGAAGCTAATGATATTGATTATGATTTTGTAGAAAGTTTGGAATATGGTATGCCTCCTGCTGGTGGTATTGGATATGGTATTGATAGAACAATAATGTTATTTGCTGAACAAGAATCTATTAGAGAAGTAATATTATTCCCATTGATGAAACCACAAAAGGATAGTAATGAAAAACAAGAATTTAAAAGTTTTAGTGATGAACCAATAAAAGAAGAAAAAATAGATTTTTCAAATGTAGAGATAGAACCATTATTTAAAGATGAAGTAGATTTTGATACATTTAGTAAATCCGATTTTAGAGCAGTAAAAATATTAGAATGTGAAGCTGTTGCTAAATCTAAAAAATTATTAAAATTTGTTTTAGATGATGGAACTGATGAAAAACGTGTTATTTTAAGTGGAATACATGAATTCTATGAACCAGAAGAACTTGTTGGAAAAACATGTATTGCAATTACTAATCTTCCTCCTAAGAAGATGATGGGAATTGATTCTTGTGGTATGTTAATTAGTGCTCTTCATAGTGAAAATGGGGAAGAAAAACTACATTTATTAATGGTTGATGATCATATTCCTGCTGGTGCAAAATTATATTAATTTAAAAATTTAGATATTAACTAATGTTAATATCTTTTTTTGCTTTTAAAAATAAGAAAAATGTTTGATTTTTCTTGTAAAATAATAAGAATCTTATTATAATTAATATGGGAGGTTAATTATGAAAAAACATAATGCAATTAAAGTCGTTCTTATTACATTAGTAATATTTATACTACTTGCTTGGATTTTACCTGCTGCTTATTTCCAAACAGAATTAGTAGAACAAGGACGCGTTTCAGTAGGTTTATTCGACCTATCTAATTACTTCATGACAGCAATTTCATATTTTGGTTATATTGCCTTATTTATTGTTGTTATTGGAGCGTTTTATGGAATTTTATATAAGATTCCAGCTTATCGAAATATGTTAGATAAGATTGCAGAAAATTTGAAAGGAAATGAAAAGCTATATATTATTGTAACTATTATGGTATTTTCTATTTTAACTTCACTTTGTGGGGTTCAATTAGCATTCCTTATATTCTTTCCATTTGTAACTTCAATAATATTATTATTGGGTTATGATAAGATGGTAGTTGCTCTTACTTTAGTGGGATCTACTATGGCAGGAATTATGGGTACTACTACAGCTTATAGTAATGTAAACATAATAGTACAAGCATTACAACTTGATGGAATTAAAGCATCAATGCTTACAAAAGTTGCTATATTAATATTCGCAATGGTAGCAGTAATGATTACTACATTAAGATATATTAATAGAAAAGCTTTTGTTACTGGTAATAGTAAAGCAGCAAAAAAGACTATTACTACAGTAAAAGAAGAAGTAAAAGAAGATATTGCTCGTAAAGTTGAAACTAAAACTACTAAGAAAGTTAGTAGTGGAACTAAAAAGACTTCTAATAGTTCTAAGAAAGCAAATTCAACTAAGAAAAAGACTGGTTCTAAATCAAGTGGAAATAGAACAAGAAAATCTTCTACATCAAGTAGAAGAAACAATAAAGCATTTGCTGTACAAAAAGATGTTATTGTTGTTAAAGATAATGGGGAAAACAGTGGATTAATTCCAACTATAGTAGATTCTACTCATAAAATTTGGCCATTATTCTTAACTCTATTCCTAGTAGTTTTAATTGTATTTTTAGGATTTATGCCTTGGGCTGATGCATTTGGACTTAAATTTATGACTAAAGCTAATGAATGGCTTCTTGGTTTAAAATTAACTAATTGGACATCATTATTAATTGGAATTATTATTCTAAGTGCAATTAGTTTATGTACAAAAAATAAAGTTAAAAATCTAATTAGAAATGACATTATTTATGTTGTATTATCAGCTGTTGCATTCTTTGCACAATATGGATTCCATTTAGGAAAAACTGGTGCATTTTTATCAGATAAAAACACTTTATTTGGTAAATTATTTGGTACAGTTAATGCATTTGGATCATGGACTATAAATGAAATTATGCTATTACTATTTGTAGCAGCAATATTCTTAGTATTAGTATATAGAGTTAAATTTGATGATATGGTTGATGGAATAATTGCTGGTGTTAAAAAATCAGTTGTTCCTGCATTTATAGTATTAGTTATTTATACATTATTAGTTCTTGCTACATATCATCCATTCCAAACTGAAATATATAAATTTGTATTAGGATGGACTAAATCATTCAACATGTTTACTACATCATTTGTTTCAATACTAGCTTCTGTATTTAACGCTGATATGTTATATACTGGAAATAGTGTTCTTCCATACTTTACAAGCATAATTCAAGATACAGCTGTATATCCAAAAGTTGCTGTTATTGTTCAATCTATGTATGGTTTAACTATGTTAATTGCTCCAACTAGTGTTGTTCTAATGGTTGCATTATCATATTTAAATATTTCATTTAAAGATTGGTTTAAAGCAATTTGGAAATTATTAGTTGTTCTATTAATTGTATTATTATTCGTATTTGCAATTTGGAAGAATTGGTTCTCAATTGTTGTTCTTGTATTATCAATTATTTTATTCATAATATATTTAATAACAATGAAAGACTAATAAAGATATAACTGTTAAAACAATCGTTTTAACAGTTTTTTTGTGGTATAATCTAATTGGGTGATTTTATGAAGTTATATAATACATTGACAAGAAAAATTGAAGATTTTGTTCCTAATGAATCTGGAATAGTAAAATTTTATACTTGTGGGCCTACTGTTTATCATTATGCTCATATAGGTAATATTAGAAATTATATAGGACATGATATTTTAGATAAGACATTAAGATTTTTAGGATATGAAGTTACTCGATGTATGAATATTACTGATGTAGGTCACTTAACAAGCGATTCTGATTCTGGTGAAGATAAGATGGAAGTTGCGAAAAAAAGAGAAAATAAATCTGCTATGGAGATTGCAGAGTTTTATACTAATGCTTTTTTTGAAGATTTTGAAAAAGTAAATTGTAGAATGCCAGAAATAGTTTCTCCAGCTACTGAGAATATTGAAATGTATATTGAAATAATTACTAAATTATTAAAAGATGAATATGCTTATATTAGTGGTGGTAATATATATTTTGATGTTAGTAAATTAGAAGATTACTATGTTCTTACTAATCATAAAATTGATGATATGGTAGTTGGTGTTAGAGATGGAGTAGATGAAGACTCTAATAAGAGAAATCAAGAAGATTTTGTGTTATGGTTTACTACTAGTAAATTTAAGAATCATGAATTATTGTGGGATTCTCCATGGGGAAAGGGATATCCTGGATGGCATATTGAATGTACTGGTATATCAATTAAATACTTAGGAGAACATTTAGATATACATGGTGGTGGAGTTGATAATATATTTCCACATCATACTAATGAAATTGCGCAAAGTGAGGCTTTCTTAGGTCACAAATGGTGTAATTATTGGTTTCACAATGAACATTTATTAGATGAGAGTGGAAAGATGAGTAAAAGTAAAGGGGATATATTAACAATTTCTAAATTAGAAGAAGATGGATATGATCCTATTGCTTTTAGATTTATGTGTTTAAATTCTCATTATAGAAAACAATTATTATTTAATTTTGATAATTTAAAACAAGCTCAAAGTACATTAAATAAATTAAGAAATAGAATTTCTTCTATTGGTATGGATGGAGAAATTCAACAAGAAGATATTAGTAAATATATAGAGAAATTTAAATTAGAATTAGCAAATGATTTAAATACTGCGAATGCTTTAAGTGTATTATATGAAGTATTAAAAGATGATGGTTTAAATGGGAATTCTAAATTATATATAATTAAAGATTTTGATAATGTGTTTTCTTTAAACTTAATTAAAGAAGATGATGAAAATGAATTAGATTTTGATATCGATGAATTAATTAATGAAAGAAATGAAGCTAAGAAAAACAAAGATTATGAAAAAGCTGATAAGATACGTGATGAATTAAAAGAAAAAGGTATTTTATTAATTGATACTAAAGAAGGTACTACATATAAGAAAATATAGGGTGTTATATGGATGTTAGAAATATAAATGTTTTAGTTTTAGCATATTTAGGTGATACTATTTATGAGTATTATGTTAGAAAACAATTAATTAATAAATATAGTAATGTGAATGATTTACAATCTAATTCTATTAAATATGTTAGTGCTAAAGGGCAGAAAAAGTATGTTTTAGATTTGATAGAAGAAAATTTCTTTTCTGATGAAGAGTTAGATGTTATAAAAAGAGCTAGAAATAATACTAGTTCAACTCATCCAAAGAATTGTGATATTGTTACTTATAAGTATGCGACTGGTTTAGAAGCTTTAATTGGATATTTAGAATTAACTAATAGAAGAGATAGAATAGAAGAAATTATGAATAAGATATTAGGTGATGAATAATGTTAATATATGGTAAGAATTCTTGTAGAGAAGTATTAGATAAGAATATTTCTATTAAAAAAATTTATTTACAAGTAGATTTTAAGGATAATGATATTTTGTCTTCAATTAAAAATAAGAATTTGAATGTAATTTCTTTAACAAAAAACAAAATGAATGATTTGGTAGATGGAGTTCATCAGGGTATAATACTTGATGTTCCTGATTATAAATATGGAAATATTGAAGACATATTTGGTGAGAATAAATTTATAGTAATGTTAGATCATTTAGAAGATGTTCATAATTTTGGAGCAATCATTCGTACTTGTGAAGCAGCAGGAGTTGATGGAATAATTATTCCTAGTGATAGAGAAGTGTTAGTTAATCCTACAGTTATTAAAACTAGTGTCGGTACAGCGTATGATGTTAATATTATTAAAGTGGTTAATTTAGTTGATACTATTAAATTACTAAAAGATAATGGTTATTGGATAGTTGGTACTTCACTTATGACTGATACTGATTATAAAGATGTTGATTATAGTGGAAACATCTGTTTAGTAATTGGCAATGAAGCTAAGGGAATGAGTCATTTAGTTAGTAAGAATTGTGACTATAATGTTAAAATTCCTATGTATGGTAAGACTAATAGTTTGAATGCCAGTGTTGCTGCTGGAATTATGATATATGAAATAATTGGGAACAGAAAGAGGTAAGATTGAAATATAGAGTTAATGATAATGAATTGATTTATTTAATCAAAGAAAATGATGAATATTCTTTAGAGTTATTATTTAATAAATATCAACCTATAATTTATAATATTTGTTCTTGTTATTATATTAAGATGAAAAATTTAGGTATAGAGTTTAATGATTTGTTACAAGAAGGTAAATATGCTTTATATAAAGCTAGTTGTACGTTTAATTCTTGTTCTAATGTTAAATTTTATACTTATTTTTGTAATTGTATTAGAAATCATTTGAATTCTTATTATAGAGACTTGAGTGTTAAGAAACATAGTGTTCTTAATAATAGTTATTCATTAGATGATATAAATTATAATAATTATTATCGTGATGATATGAATTATATTTTTGAACAAGATTATTTTGTTAATATTAAAAATCTATTTAGTTTTAGAAATAGTGTCGTATTTGAACTTAGATATAATGGATTTAATTATAAAGAAATAGCTATTTTATTAGATTTACCTATCAGTACTGTTGATGGGAGATTATGTAAAATTAGGAATACTTTACGTTTATATCTATGAATTAATTTGTAATTTGTATTTTTGTAATTTATTATAGTATTAGGTGGTAGTATGAATGGTATTACTTTATATGAATGGTTAAAGACTAAAAGAAGTGAAGAAGAAAAAAGAGATTTATTACTAAATATGGATATTGCTTTAAAGTATTTGAATGATAGGGATATGATGGTTACTTCTTTTAATCCAAATGATATAGAAATTATGAATAATGATATTAAAGAGATCATGTTTAATAGTGTTGATCATATGAATAATACAGCTGATTCTATTGTTAGAAGAAATATATATGAAGAAGCTAAATTGGCTTTGAGTATATATTTAAATTACTTTGAAGGGTTAAATGATGATTTTCTAAAAAGTAATTATGATGAGTTTGTATTTGCAATTCCAGCTGATGATGTTAATTATTATAAAGGTATTATTGTTAATGGAAGTAGAGTTTACTTTTCTGAATTTGATTTTGAAAAAAGAAAAAGAGATATTATGAAATTGAATGGAGAAGTAAAAGATGATGAGATGTCTAATGATCTAAGTGGATTAATGCCTTTAAATAATGATTCTATTAATAATAAATTATATTCTAAGGTATTTAGAGAAAGCGCTTATGCGAATACATCTATATTACCTAAGATAATGATATTATTTGGATTTATTATTTGTTTTGTATCCATAGTTTTATATGTATTTGGATTATGATTGATATTTAAAGAATGAATATTCATTCTTTTTCTTTTTATATGATATACTTTGTGTAGAGGTGATTTATATGAGTATTATTGGTGGTGTTGTAGTACCTCATCCTCCTTTAATTGTTCCTTCTGTAGGAAAAGGAAAAGAAAAAGAGATTATTAATACTATTAATTCATATAAAGAAGTTGCAAAATTAGTTAAAGAAGTTGAACCTGATACTATTATTATGATATCTCCACATAGTAGAAGTTATTCTGATTATATTACTATTGAAGATGGCGATGGTGCGAGTGGAGATTTGAAAGATTTTGGAGCACCTTTTGAAAAAATAAATGTTTCTTATGATAAAGAATTATTAAAAATATTATATGAAGATTTAAGAAATATTGATTTTCCTGCAGGTAGTGATAATAAAAACAGTGATTTAGATCATGCAATTATGGTTCCGTTATACTTTATTAATCAAGAATATAAAGATTATAAATTAATTAGAATATCTATATCTGGACTTAGTTTATTAGATCATTATAAATTAGGAATGTATATACAAAAAGCGTCTACATTATTAGATAAAAAGATTTTTGTAGTAGCTAGTGGTGATTTATCGCATAAATTAAAAAAAGATGGACCATATGGAATATCAGATGAAGGTCCTTTATATGATGAAAAAATAATGAATGATTTAAGTACGGGTAATTTCTTGAATATTATTAATTATAAAGAAGATTTTTTAGAGAAAGCAGCAATTTGTGGACATAGAGGTTTTTGTATAATGGGTGGTATATTTGATGGATATAAATTATCTGTTAAAAGATTATCTTATGAAGGACCTTTTGGTGTTGGATATGGTATTTGTACATATAAAGTTATTGGTGAAGATGATAATGCTCATTATTTAGATATTTGGAAGAATAATAAATTAAAAGAAATAAAAGAGAAAGATGAAGATTTATATATTAGATTAGCTAGAGAAGCAATTAATAATTATATTAATAATCATATTTTGATGGATATACCAAATTATGTATCTGAGGAAATGGTTAATAATAAAGCAGGAGTATTTGTATCAATTCATAAAGAGGGTAAATTGAGAGGTTGTATTGGTACTATAAAGGGTACTCAAGATAATATAGCTTCTGAAATTATACATAATGCGATTAATGCAGCTATTAGAGATTATAGATTTGAACCTATTACTAAAGATGAGTTAGATGAGTTGGATATTAATGTAGATGTTTTAAGTGATAGTGAACCTATTGAATCTAAAGATGAATTAGATGTTAGAAAATATGGGGTTATAGTTTATAATAGTAGTAAGAGGGGATTATTATTACCTAATTTAGATGGGGTAGATACTGTAGAAGAACAAATACAAATAGCTTTAAATAAAGCTGGTATAACAAAAGATGAAGAGTTTTCTATGGAGCGTTTTGAAGTTATTAGACATGAATGAGAGGTTTATATGGAGAAGAAAGAATTAAAAGATTTATTGATTAATAATAAAAGAATATTAGACGAGTTATGGAGGAATCTTTGACATAGATAAGAAAAAAGAAAAGATTAAAGATTTAGAAAAAGAAGTTAATAAGAGTGATTTTTGGAATGATACTAATAAGGCTCAAGATACTATTAAAGAATTAAATGAAAATAAAGATTTAGTTTCAAATATTAGTAATTTAAAAGATAAAGTTAATGATAATATTGAATTATTAGATATAGTAGAAGATAGTGAATTAGAAGATTTAGAAAAAGATAGTTTGGAATTAGTTGAAAATATTGATAAATTAAACTTATTACTACTATTTAATGGACCTTATGACAAGAATAATTGTATAGTGGATATACATAGTGGTGCGGGTGGTACTGAGGCTTGTGATTGGGCTAATATGATATATAGAATGTATACTAGATGGTGTGAGAAGAAAGGTTTTAAAATAGAGGTTTTAGATTATCAAGATGGTGATGAAGCTGGGATTAAGAGTGTATCTTTCTTAGTAAAGGGTAATAATGCATATGGATTATTAAAAAATGAGAAAGGTGTTCATAGATTGGTTAGATTATCTCCTTTTGATTCTAATAATAGAAGACACACTTCTTTTGCTTCTTTAGAAGTTACACCTGAAATAGAGAAAGATAATTCTATAGAAATAGATGATAAAGATATAAAGATTGATGTATATAGATCTAGTGGTGCTGGAGGACAAGGAGTTAATACTACTGATTCTGCTGTTAGAATTACGCATATACCTACTAAAATAGTAGTAACTTGTCAAAACGAGAGAAGTCAAATACAGAATAAAGAAACAGCATTAAGTATATTGAAAAGTAAATTATTATTAATTAAATTAGAAGAGCAAGAAAAACAATTAAAATCAATTACTGGAGAACAAATGGGTATAGATTTTGGTTCTCAAATTAGAAGTTATGTGATGCATCCATATTCTATGGTTAAAGATCATAGAACTAATACAGAAACTAGCGATGTATATGGTGTATTAGATGGAGATATAGATAAATTTATAGAAGATAATTTAAAAAATAATTTAAAATAGTGTAATTTTACGTTAAATATAAAGGTATTTTAGTTATAAGATTAAAATACTCTTTATTGTATGGTATAATTTTTATACTGAGGAGATTGATTAGATGGATTTAATAAGACTTAGAAATGTAGATAAAAAATATCCTAATGGAACTACTGCGATTTATGATTTATCTTTAGCAATAGAAAAGGGTTCATTTACTTTTGTTGTAGGTGGATCTGGTAGTGGTAAATCTACTCTAATTAAAATGCTTTATAGAGAAGAAAGACCTACTAGAGGTAAGATAATAGTAGGTGGTTTAAATGTGGCTAAAATTAGAAATAGTAAGGTATATAAATTAAGAAGAAAACTGGGTATAGTTTTTCAAGATTATAGATTATTACCTAAAAGTACTGTATATGAAAATGTTGCATTTGCTTTAGAAGTTATAGGGACTCCTCGTAAGGAAATAAGAAATAAAGTTTTAATTGCGTTAGAAGACGTTGGATTAAAGAATAAAATTCATGATTATCCTGATCAGTTATCTGGTGGTGAACAACAAAGAGTTGCGATTGCTAGAGCTATAGTTAATAATCCTAAATTATTGCTATGTGATGAACCTACTGGTAATTTAGATCCAATATTAAGTATGGAAGTTATGAGTGTTTTAGATGGTATCAATAAAAAGAGAGGTACTACTATAATAATGGCTACTCATGATAAAGATATTGTTGATAAAATGAAAAAACAAGTTATAACACTTAAGGATGGTCATTTAGTAAGTTTTAAAAAGAAAGGTACATATAGCGATGAAGATATTTAGAATGTTAATTAGAAGTATTAGAGATGCTTTTAAAAGTGTCGTTAGAAATTTCTCTTTATCTTTAGCTTCTATATCTTGTATAACTATTACATTAATAATAGTTGCGATTGGAATTATTGCTTCATATAATGTTGAGCATTTTACTACTGAGATTGAAAGTGATTTAACTATTGTAGTATTTGCGGATAATAAAACTACAGCTGATGAGATTGAAGTGTTAAAATCAAAAATTAATGGTATGAAAAATGTTGATAGTTATGAATTTGTTTCTAAAAAAGAAGTAAAAGAACAGATGCAACAAGAATCTGAAGTGTTAAATACAGTATTAGAAGGATGGGATGAGAATGAATCTCCATTAAAAGATACTTTTAAAGTAAAAGTTGTAGATGTATTAAAGATTGGTGAAACTGCTGATAATATTAAGAAATTAAATCATGTTTCTACTGTAAGATATGGTGAAGGTATGGTAGATAAAATGATATCTGCATTCTCTTCTATTGAGAAGGCTACTTATGTTGTAGTTATTGCATTAGTATTAGTAACTGTATTCTTAATTATAAATACTATTAAGTTAACTATATCTGCTAGAAAAAGAGAAATAAGTATTATGAGATTAGTAGGAGCATCTAATTTCTCCATTAAAACACCTTTTATAATAGAAGGTATGATTTTAGGAGCATTAGGATCTATTGTTCCAATTGTTGTTAATATTGTTGGTTATACTAAATTTTATCAACATTTTGATGGATATTTATATTCTCATTTAATTAGGTTAATTAGACCTGAACCTTTTGTATATCAAACATCTTTAATAATACTAGGATTAGGTATATTAGTTGGTATGACAGGTAGTGCTGGAGCAGTAAGGAGATATTTAAAAATATGAGAAAGTATTATATATATACAATTATCTTATTATCTATCTTCTTTATTCCATTATGTCCTAAAGCTGTTACTTTGGGTGATTATGAAGCACAAGTTAGTAAATATGAGAATGATATAAATAATAAAAATAGTGAAATAGCAAAAAATAATGCGAAGATTGAACAAATTGCTGGAAAGATATTAGAAACACAAAATAAAATTCAACAAACTGAAAATGAAATAGCAAAGTTAAAAAAAGAAATAGAAGAAGCTAATAAAGAAATAAAGAGAAAAGAAGAAGAAAGTAAGAAAATTATTGAATATTATCAATTAGAAAATGGTGAGAATGTTTATTTAGAATATGCATTTGGAGCTGATTCTATTACTGATATGATTTATCGTATGAGTGTTGTTGAACAATTAACTGAATATAATGATAATTTAATGAAAGAATTAGAAGCACTAATTAAAAAGAATCAAGCAAGAACTGTTGAATTAAAAAAGAAAACAGAAGAATTAGCTAAATTAAAGAAAGAATTAGAATCACAAAAGAAAAAATTAGAGTCTGATAATTCTAAAATTGAAGGATCTTTAGTTAATGTTAAAGAAGATTTAAAAGTAGCAAAAGCACAAGTTGCAAAATATAGAGCTAAAGGTTGTAAATCTAGTGATAGAATTGGTATAGATTGTGCTAGACCACCTAAAGTAAATGGTGGTGGTGGAGCTAGTGATATCATTGGTGCAAATGGATTCAGAAGACCTGTTCCTGGCGCAAATATTAGTTGGGGATATGGTGGTGGACATAAAGGAGTAGATTTTACTAAATATTGTGGAGCTCCTATTTATGCTGTTGCAACTGGACAAGTATATTATGTTGGTAATACATTAGATTATTATGGAGCTAAAATGATTATGATAGTACATAATGTTAATGGTAGACTTGTATTCAGTCAATATGCTCATTTAGCTTCATATGCAGTATCTACTGGACAAGTAGTTACTCCTAATACTGTGATTGGTTATATGGGTAATACTGGTTATTCTACTGGATGTCATCTACATTTAGAAATGAGTCGAGATTATGGATGGAATTATAATACAGGTTATTATTCTTATATCAATTATATTATTAGTCCATTTAATTATATTCCATAAGAAGTGTTTAACACTTCTTTTTTTATGTTATAATTAGATAGAAGGTGATTATATGAATAATTTAGATAAATTTAGAAAACTAATGGTATATTTTTTATGTTTTTCTTTTATAGGGTGGATATATGAAGTTATATTGTTTTTAGTAGAAGATCATATATTTGTTAATAGAGGCTTTTTATATGGACCATGGTTACCAGTATATGGATTTGGTGGAATTGTTATTTATTATTTGTTTTATCGTTTAAAGAATAAAGCTGTTAAAATTAAAAAAATAAATATTAGACCATTATTAATTTTTATATATATTACTATTACTTCTATGATAGTTGAATTATTAACTACTTTAATTTGTGATTTAGTTAAATTTGATTGGAGAACTTTATGGTACTATGGGGATGATATTATTAATTTTCAAGGTAGAATATCATTATTTCCAGGCCTTAAATTTGGTTTAATTGGATTACTAGGTATATATGTTATTGTTCCATTATTAGATAAATTTTTAAATATTAAGAAAAAGCCAATTATTAATTTAACATATATTATAATTATTATATTTTTTATTGATGTTATTGTTCATATATTTACTGGTAGTACTTATAATGGACCAGTATAATTAAGGTGTTATTATGGAGATTAATCAAAATATAGTAGAAGAACTATTTAAAGAATCAACAGAATTTGTGGATAAAAAGTTATCTCTATATAATTATTCTTCTGATATTAAACATTTATTATATATTATTATTCCTGCTTTTATTATTAAATATGATTATAAAAATAAAAATAAAATATATAAAGTATTTAGAGATGTGTGTTTAATTGAAACTAATGAAGAAGATAAGAGAATACAAGCTTTTTATACATCTGTTCCTAAATATATTAATAATGAGTTTATTACTAATAAATTTATTATTATTAAACATTACACTGATAAGGAATTAATGGAGTTGATTGATAATATTATTCATGAATATAATCATGCGGTTAATTCTTATGAGAATGAGATAAAAATAGGTAAGACTAAGATATATATTAGGACAGGATTATCATATGCTAGATATGATAAAAATAGTTTAAAACCTATGGGTATAGATAATAAAGAAGTATTAGAAGAAATACTTAATACTAAACAGACTGAGGAAGTTGTTAATATTATTAAAGATTTTACTAACTATAAGTTTTCTGATAATACTATCAATAATACTCTATATTCAATTAATAATTATATTGATAAGACATATAAATCTAAAGCTTATTCATTACAGACATTATTTACTAATGATTTAACTAATAATAAGACTTTATTTAATGTATTATCTAATATGAGATTTAATGGGAATGTGGATGATATAAATAATTTCTTTGATAATGTTATTGGAAAAGAAGGATCTTTTAATAGATTTATAGAAATATTAAATAATACTAAGAAGTTAGAACAAGAATATATTAGTACTAAGTTATTTAAGAAAATTAAATTAAATCAAATTAAAACTAATTATAATGAAGCAAAAGATATTATAGATACTTTTAATAATAATTATCATTTTAAATAGAAAGAGCATATATATGCTCTTTTATGTTATAATAAGTGTGTTTGTGAGTGATATTATGAATTTTAGTAGTATTAAAAGTCCGATAGAGTTATATAAATTTATGGAAGATAATATTGATTATGGTATTAATATTAATAATAAAATATATACTTGGGATTTAGATGGAGAATTTCAAAATACATGTCGTGATAAATGGAGATTAAAGAGTAGTGAAGACATAATTAATTCTCATTATGGTATTTGTTTTGATCAAGTAGAAATAGAAAGAGATTGGTTCTTAAATAATAATTATGAGTTTAAAACTATATTTATTTGGTTTTTATTTGATTATTCTAATACGTATCCTACTCATACATACTTAGTATATAAAGATAATGATAAATATTATTATTTTGAACATTCTGATGGTAATAATAAAGGTATATATGAGTTTGATAGTTATGAAGATGCGATTAGATATCAATTAGATAAACATATAGAAATGACAAAAAATTATAATAAAGTGGGAGAAGAAGAGATTAAGCATATACATATATATGAGTATGATAAACCTGTGATTAATAGTAGTTTTGAGGATTATTTAAATCATATATTAAATTCTAAAGATATAACAGATAAGATAATAAAGTAGGTGATTAGATGGGTGATTTTAAATTAGTTAGTAATTATAAACCTTCTGGGGATCAACCTAATGCGATTAAAGAATTAGTAGATGGGGTTAAATCGGGAAAGAAGGAACAAGTTTTATTAGGTGCGACTGGTACTGGTAAAACATTTACTATTGCGAATGTGATTGAACAGACTAATAAAACTACTTTAGTACTTTGTCATAACAAGACTTTAGCTGGACAATTATATTCAGAGTTTAAAGAGTTGTTTCCTAATAATCATGTAGAATATTTTGTTTCATACTACGATTATTATCAACCTGAAGCATATGTACCATCTAGTGATACATATATTGAGAAAGATTCGTCTATTAATGATGAGATAGATGAGTTAAGACATAGTGCCACATCATCATTAATTACTTATAAAGATACTATTGTAGTATCTAGTGTTTCTTGTATATATGGTATTGGTGAAGTAGAAGATTATAAAGATAATATGTTGATTTTGAATCAAGGTGATTCTATTGATAGAAATACTGTTATTAAGAAGTTAATTGATATGTTATATGAGAGAAATGATATAGATTTTAAACGAGGTACTTTTAGAGTTAGAGGTGATATTTTAGAGATTATTCCTTCTAATATTAATGATAAGGGTTATAGAATAGAATTCTTTGGGGATGAGATTGATAGAATTAGTCAAATTGATACTTTAAATGGCGTTGTGCTTGAGAATTATAAAACTGTATCTATTTACCCAGCTTCTCACTTTTTAGTTAGTGAGAGTAGATTACATAGTGGAATAGAACGTATTAAGAATGAACTTAAAGATAGATTAGAGGAATTAAGAAATAATAATAAATTATTACCAGCTGAGAGATTAGAACAAAGAACTAATTATGATATAGAAATGTTAGAAGAGACTGGTTTCTGTAGTGGTATAGAAAATTATAGTGCACCACTTGCGGGTAGAAGTAAGGGAGAAACTCCTACTACTTTGATGGATTTCTTTCCAGATGATTATTTATTAGTAGTAGATGAATCTCATGTTACATTACCTCAAGTTAGAGGTATGTATAATGGAGATAGATCTAGAAAACAAAATTTAGTAGATTATGGGTTTAGATTACCTAGTGCTTTAGATAATAGACCTTTAAAGTATGATGAGTTTGAGAAAAAGATTAATCAAGCTATATATGTATCTGCTACACCTGGAGATTTAGAATTAGAACATACTAATAATAAATATATAGAACAGATAATTAGACCTACTGGATTATTAGATCCAACTATAGAAGTAAGAAAAAGTGCTGGTCAAATAGATGATTTGATTAGTGAGATTAGAGATAGACAAGAAAAGAATGAGAGGGTATTAGTTACTACTTTAACTATTAGAATGGCTGAGGAGTTAACTAATTATTTAAAAGAATTAAATATTAAAGTGGCATATCTACATACTGAGGTTAAGACTTTAGAAAGACTTCAAATAATACATGATTTAAGAGTAGGTAAATATGATGTGGTAGTAGGTATTAACTTATTACGAGAAGGTTTAGATATACCTGAAGTTAGTTTAATCGCAATAATGGATGCGGATAAAGAAGGTT
>JAEEGI010014109.1_pt1 | contig 16845 bp, 15 predicted proteins | sample 8958751 | NCBI WGS metagenome assembly JAEEGI01 (sample SAMN16246545, study PRJNA631951) | gut metagenome | biome: gut microbiome; feature: rumen; material: KS-attached | host: Bos | place: Iran: Karaj | collected 2018-10
GGGACGGTAAAGGTTGTCCTGTACCAAAGGGCATCATCAGCCGTAACGGTACGTCCTACTCCAGAAAGGGATGATTCGACTGCGAAAGGAACGAGTATCTTGCCGTCGAAAGCACTGGGGCGGGCACTGGATTTAGGAGTGATAGCATAATCCCAAAGTCCATTGAGGGATTTCCATTCACTGCGCACCATCTGGGGACGCGGATACTCCGGATGAGCGTTGGCTGGGGAAACCTCCTCAGCCCATTTTGTCCTTATCCTGTCTCCGGCAGGAGCCCACTGCTGGGCAGATGCACTGACTGCAACCGTCATGACGGCTACTATAAAAGCGATAGCATTTGATTTGGTCATATGTAAAGAGTTAGTTATATGTGTCAGTTCTTTATACAAATATAATAAAAACAAGCCTAATAGGAAAGCCATGGGATTATTTTACTATTTTTGTTAAAATCGAGAAACGATATAGTAAACTTAGAAACGATAGACAATGAGAAGAATCCTTTTTTTACTGGCCATGTCAGCCTGTATCCTTACGGCGAAAGCCCAATCCTATGAATCACGCCGCCCTTCACCTGAAGACAGACTATTCAGGAGCGAGGCAGTGGAAGCAAAGATCAAGGAAGTTACAGCCCAACTGACAAATCCCAAGCTTGCCTGGATGTTCTCGAACTGCTTCCCCAACACCCTGGACACCACCGTCCATTTCGGAAAGGATGAGAACGGTAACTGGCGAACCTTCGTTTACACCGGTGACATCCACGCCATGTGGCTCAGGGATTCCGGAGCACAGGTCTGGCCTTACGTCCAACTTGCCAATGAGGATGAGCATCTCAAAAACATGCTCGCCGGAGTGATCAACTGTCAGTTCAATCTGATCTGCATCGACCCATATGCAAATGCATTCAACGATGGTCCGACTGGAACAGGATGGCAGAATGACCGTACCAAGATGAACCCCAACCTGCATGAACGCAAATGGGAAATCGATTCCGATTGCTATCCTATCCGACTTGCCTATCATTATTGGAAGACCACGGGCGACACCTCTGTCTTTGGAGAGACATGGATAAAAGCCATCCGGAACATTCTGACCACCTTCAGGGAGCAACAGCGCAAGGAAGGACACGGTCCTTATCGCTTTCAGCGTGAGACGACAACCCAGACCGACACCAAATCCAATTATGGTTTCGGCAATCCTGTCAAACCCGTAGGACTGATCGCTTCGGCTTTCAGGCCCTCCGATGATGCCACTACCTTTGAATTCCTGATTCCGTCCAACTTCTTTGCAGTCACTTCCCTGCGCAAAGCCGCCGAAATCCTTGAAACAGTCAACAGGGAAAAGGGCCTGGCTCTCGAATGCCGTACCCTGGCCCATGAAGTCGAAGATGCGCTTTGGACCTATGCCACTGTCGAGCATCCTAAATACGGAAAGATCTACGCTTATGAAGTTGATGGTTTCGGAAACAAACTGATGATGGACGATGCCAACGTGCCGAGCCTTTTGGCCATGGCCTACCTGGGCGACGTCTTACAACAGGATCCTATCTACCTCAATACCCGTCGTTTTGTATGGAGCGAGGACAACCCTTATTTCTTCAAGGGTACTGCGGGCGAGGGAATCGGTGGACCGCATATCGGTTATGACATGGTCTGGCCGATGAGTATTATGATGAAAGCCTTCACCTCACGTGACGATGCTGAAATCAAATGGTGCATAGAAACCCTTCTCAAGACCGACGCCGGCACAGGCTTCATGCATGAATCTTTCCACAAGGACAATCCCGAAAAATTCACCAGGGAATGGTTTGCATGGCAGAATACCTTGTTCGGCGAACTGATCATCAAACTCATCGGGGACGGCAAACTGCCGCTTCTGAACTCAATCACACAAATTTGACAAAAAGACGCTGGATTCTACTCTGAAGTGCAACGCTTTGAAGCGTGACAGTATAACTTTACTGTCATAACCAGAAAAGCGACAGAGGATGGGATACAAGCATTTGACAAAGGAGCAGCGATATACAATCGAGGCGATGGCGCTTCTCGAACTTAAAGATATCGTATGAATATAGTTTTTGCTATATTTGTATAATATGATTTCTCTGATCCTAAGCCTTGTCGCCCTCATTCTGGGCTACTTCTTTTACGGAAAATTCGTAGAGAAGATTTTTGGGCCGGACAGCGGCCGCCAGACACCTGCCATTTCAAAGGCAGATGGAGTTGATTTCGTTGCCCTTCCCACTTGGAAAGTATTCATGATCCAGTTCCTGAACATAGCGGGAACCGGACCAATTTTCGGAGCTATCATGGGGGCCAAATTCGGTCCTTCCGCCTATCTCTGGATCGTTTTCGGCTGCATATTCGCCGGTGCTGTCCACGACTATCTTACCGGTATGCTTTCCTTGAGGAAAGGAGGAGTAGGGCTCCCCGAAATCATTGGAGACTATCTCGGTCAGGGTACCAAGAAGGTAGTCCTCGTCTTCACGATGCTCCTTCTTATACTGGTTGCGGCCGTGTTCGTCTACAGCCCTGCCATCATCCTGGGAGACATAGCAGGAGACGGTTCCTCCACCTCGATGATGATCTGGGTCGGAGTGATATTCGTGTATTACTTCATCGCCACGATGCTCCCGATCGACAAGATAATAGGCAAGATCTACCCTCTTTTCGCCTTTGCCCTTATCTTCATGGCTGTGGCGCTGATGGTCGGCCTGTTTATCAAATGGCCTTCAATCCCAGAGTTCTGGGATGGTCTTGCCAACAGGGGGCCTTCGGTAGGAGTCAATGGTCAGCCTATCTTCCCCTGTCTGTTCATTACCATTGCCTGTGGCGCTATCAGCGGTTTCCATGCCACTCAGAGTCCCTTGATGGCACGCTGCCTGAAAAATGAAAAATTAGGGAGGCCGGTTTTCTACGGATCTATGATCACTGAAGGACTTGTTGCCCTGGTTTGGGCAGCGGTCTCCTCCTACTTCTTCTTTGACGGGGGCGCCGCTGAATGCGGTTCCGACATTACTGCTGCTGCTCCTACCGTGGTCACAACGGTGTCAAAGACATGGCTGGGAATCCTTGGAGGCGTCCTTGCAATTCTCGGAGTTGTTGCCGCCCCTATCACCAGCGGTGACACTGCTCTCAGGAGTACCAGACTCATAATTGCCGACTTCCTGAAGTTTAACCAGAGACCAGTCCGGAACCGGCTTATGATAAGCATCCCTCTATTCGTCGCCACTGCCCTTCTGCTTTGGTTCAACATCTCCGACGCAAACGGGTTCAACACGATTTGGAGGTATTTCGGATGGGCTAACCAAACGCTTGCAGTGTTCACCCTCTGGGCTGTCACAGTCTATCTCATCAGGAGCAAGAAAGGCCTCCGCTATCTGATAAGCGGAATTCCGGCTGCCTTCATGACTGCAGTCAGCATCACCTTCATCCTCGTTGACAAGGTCGGTTTCCGAGTCAATGCAGCCGCCGCCCCATGGATAGGCTTGACAGTGTTCGCAGTTGCAGCCTGCGTCCTCTCAATCATGAAAATGCGCCAAGGCACCAACCTGGAAGACAATAAATAATATACAAGAATATGTTCGACTCAACCCACGGGCTTTGGATAGCCCATTGTGACAAAGGTCCTCTCTCGATAGTCGGGAAGATGGCAAACAGACACGGACTCGTTGCCGGTGCGACCGGTACCGGAAAGACCGTCACCCTGCAGGTAATGGCTGAGAGTTTCTGCCAGGCGGGGGTTCCCTGCTTCATGGCGGACATGAAAGGAGACCTCTCCGGTATCTCCCAACCAGGAAAGACCAGCGGTTTCATCGAGAAAAGGATGCCTGAGTTCGGAATAGAGAATCCTGAATTCCAGAGCTGCCCGGTACGCTTCTACGACGTGTTCGGTGAGCAGGGACACCCGATGCGGTGCACCATCTCACAGATGGGTCCCCAACTCCTCACCAGGATCCTTGGCCTGACTGATGCCCAGGAAGGAGTGCTTAACATAATGTTCAGAATCGCAGATGAAAGAGGCCTGCTGCTCGATGACATAAAGGACATGCGTTCCTGCCTCAACTACATCTCCGAGCATGCGGCAGAGTACTCCCAACTCTACGGCAATATAGCCACAGTGTCCGTCGGAGGCATCCAGAGGGCTCTTCTAACTCTGGAAAACGAGGGTGCGGATATGTTTTTCGGGCAGCCGTCATTCGACATCCTAGACCTTCTTGCAACAGAAGGTGGCAAGGGTGTAATGAGTGTCCTTGCGGCTGACAGGCTGATGCTGAAGCCGAAACTCTACTCAACCTTCCTTCTTTGGCTGCTTTCCGAACTCTACGTCACCCTTCCGGAAGTCGGCGACATGGACCTTCCAAAGCTGGTGTTCTTCTTTGACGAAGCCCATATGCTCTTTGACGACACCTCAAAGGCTTTAACAGACAAGATCGAGCAGGTTGTCAGGCTTATCCGAAGCAAGGGCGTAGGTGTCTATTTCGTCACGCAGAGTCCTACAGACATACCTTACAATATCCTTGGCCAGCTCGGAAACCGTGTGCAGCATGCACTGCGCGCATTTACTCCCAGGGACCAGAAGGCCGTCCAGGTCGCGGCTGACACCTTCCGGACCAATCCTGAATTCAATACCTATGAGGCCATTACCAACCTCGGGACTGGAGAAGCGCTTGTTTCCTTCCTTGACGAGAAGGGAGCTCCCAACATCGTACAGAAAGCAAAGATTCTCTTCCCGCTGAGCCAGATCGGGGCCATCGACCCCAGCCAGAGGACACAGATCATTAACAGGTCCAGAATCTACGGCAAATATGACAAGACTCTTGAGAGGGAAAGTGCTTTCGAGGTCCTGATGGCAGAAAGGGAAGCGCAACTGAAGGAGGCTGATAAGGAAGAGGCCAAGGCCGGATCCGCAAAAGCTCCGGGCAAGTCTTCAACAAAGGCTGCCAAGGTTCCCAACACATCTTCCAAGAAAAAGACCGGAGTTCTAGGCAAGGTCACCAAGGCCGTGATCACTGCGGTTACCGCTACTGTCGCTACAGCCATCGGAAACGAGGTGTCCGGAAGAGTGACAGGAAAAAAGAAAAACACTTCCGCGAAGGACAGTGCCGGAAAGGTCGTAAAGAGTGCTACGAGTGCCGCTACCCGCACCATTACCCGCGAAATCACCCGATCGATTCTTGGCAATCTCGGGAAGTAGTCATATTTACCAACTGGATTATTCGAAGAAAGAGAAGTGCACGCGACCGTAGCGCTTCTCTTTCTTGAAGCGCGGATGTGCAGTGAATGAGTGCTCGTCTCCGTGCTCGAGGATGAAATAACAGCCAGGGTGCAGGATGTCCTGGGCGAAAACCTTGTCCGGGAGGGTCTCAAGGCCTTCAAGGGCATAGGGAGGATCAGCGAACACCAGGTCGAATTTCTCGTGGCATATCGGCAGGAAATCGAAGACATTGTCCCTTACCATCGTCACGTTGTCTAGGCCGAGGCGTCGGGCCTCGGTCTTTATGAAGGATGCGTTCTCCCTGGCCATCTCAACGGAATAAACCATGGAAGCTCCCCGCGAGGCAAATTCAAAAGCGACGGCGCCGGTGCCGCCAAATAGGTCAAGGACCTTCAAGTCCTCGAATTCATATTCATTCCCCAATACATTGAAGAGCCCCTCACGGGCAAAATCCGTGGTGGGTCTGGCCTTGTAGGAGGCAGGTGGGTTGATAGTCTTGCCCTTAAGTCGTCCTCCAATGATCCTCACGGCTGTTCAACGGATCTGAAATAACGGTAAAGAGACATCTCCTCTTCCGGTGAAAGAGGAGTCATGAAATGGATTGTGGACACCTCCGGATTGAGTTGAAGCTTCCGGACAGCCATGAAGATAAAATACTCGGCAGTGGTGAAATCAGCTGCCTCGAACACATTTGCAAGTAGGAGGTCACTCCCCTGTGCTATAGCAAGGGAAAGAACTCCGTCACCATAGGAGGCTACTATCTTATTGTGTTCAGCAACACCGGAAATAGCTTTCAAGACATTGTAAAGCTCCGGCATATTGTCTTCATCAGGATCGATGTCCATAGAAAGAGAATACACCAGCTCAGCGGAAAACTCCGGCAAGCTGATGTATTCAATTTTATCGTCCTCATCCAGAAGGACAGTCCGGGACAAGATCTCTCTTGCAGATGCCGCGTCAAAAAACGCGGACGGAACCAGGGCTGCCTTTGGAGTGTGACGTGACATGCACAGTCCTACTCCCAGTTACCTGCGTTGTTGTTAGGAGCGGTGATGCTTCCTACCTGAAGGCCCTCATACTGGCCGAGATCCTCGCGCTCTGCGATCAGGTTGACGATGAGTTGGTGGTCAAGGCCGTTCAGGAGGGACTTATAAGGCATCTTGGCCTCGAAGAGAGGCACATCGACACCGGATACCTTCTTCACGATAGCATCCATCTCGACATTCTGGACAGCTGCGCTTCCTTCCTCACTGACAGCGAAGGGGATTCTGTCGATGCTGTTGATGTCAAAATCAGTTCTGCTGCGGAAAAGAGTATCCCTGACGGGAATCTTATTCTGGATGGCGAAGACTAGATTCTTGTCTCCATTCTGGTAGAGCTTGTAAAGATCCATGTCAGTAAGCCTGCCCTTGGCAGCCTTCTTTACCTCATTGGTGTGAGCAACGGCCAGGGAGTCATCCTTGGAACCGACCTGCATAAGGACAATCATCTCGCCGGTCTTATAGAACTGCTTGAGGGTGTCGAATGATGCAGTGAACTTGTCGTTGACGCTCTTGTACGCGACCTGGAGATCGCGGATGTCCTTGAGCTGCTGGATGGCTACTTTCTTTCTGGCATTAACATCCTTTTCAAACCTTACAGGCTGCATGACGCCGTCGTAGATCTTGTAAACGAGGAACACGCAGAGGAGTGCAAGTACGATGGTGAGGATCGCTTTCAGTGTCTTGTTCATTATCCTTAGAATTTTATGATTTGCAATCAAGTGGAATGACAAAGTGTCAATTCTGGACAAAGTTAGAAAATTGATTTATGAAATGCAATATAATATTTGTAATTTTGCTGCTGCAAATGGACAAGATCGCATTACTTGACACCCTGATTTCCGAGGCTTCATGCATCTCGGCCTCTGTGCACATCCATCCAGACGGGGATGCGCTCGGCAGTGGCCTGGCCCTTATAAGCTATCTGAAGTCTTGCCGTGGGAAGGATGCCGTACTGCTGGTTCCAGACCCTGTCCCTGACTCCCTTTCATTCATGCTAAAGGATTATAGCGAAAGGGACGTTATCGTGGCTGCGACTGCTCCGGAAAAGGCTTTTGAACGGATTCAGGAGAGCGACCTGCTCTTCTGCCTGGACTGCAGCTCATTCACCAGGGCTGGTGATTTGATGGAACCATATCTGCGGAATTCATCCGCACGAAAGGTCATTATCGATCACCATCTCAATCCGGAGCGGAATTCTTTCGAATTGGTTTTTTCCGAAACGGAAATCTCATCAGCATGCGAGCTTCTCTACCGTATCCTTAAGGAAATGCCAGAGATTGGGGGTATTACAGAAAAACTCCCAAGACCTTGCCTGGACTCCCTGCTTACCGGGATGACCACGGACACCAACAATTTCGCAAATTCTGTCTTCCCTTCAACCCTCGCCATGGCCTCCGAACTGATAGCTGCTGGAGTGGACAGGGACAGAATCCTGTCCGAATTGTACAACTGCTACAGAGAGAACAGGCTGAGACTGATGGGATATCTTCTGAACGAGAACATGGAAATCACTCCTGAAGGAGTTGCTCTAATGATACTCAACAAGGATATCCAGGGACGGTTCGACTTCAGACAAGGAGAAAGCGAGGGATTTGTCAACCTCCCTCTTGCGATTAAAGAGGTCAGGATGAGCATTCTTCTTACTGAAGAGGACGAACGCTTCCGGGTGTCGATCAGGTCCAAGGCCGGCACATCGGCAAACAAGTGTGCCTTGCGGTACTTCAACGGAGGCGGTCATGAGATGGCTGCCGGAGGAAAATTGTTCTTCCCCGAGAATATCCCCTCACCAAAGGACGCAAAGGCATACATATTGAAGGTATCTGAAGAGTATTTTGCGAAATGAACAGAACGACTCAAATATTGATGGCCGTGCTGCTGGTATTTGCCGCTTCCTGTGGCAAGAAACAGATGGAGACCACTTATGACAGGCAGGAATCCAACATTGAAGCCATCGTGGAGTCCTTGACCAAATCTAACCCTGACGCCACTACCGAGTACAACAACGGCACCGTCAAGGTAACAGTTGTACATGGGGATGGGGAAGCTTTGGAAGAGGGTGGTGCTGTTTCTTTCTACTACGCAGGATTCTTCATTTCCAGTTCAAATCTATCCAACAGCAATCTCTTCGCCACCAACTACGACACTTTCGCAAATTCTGCAGGATGGGCAGTCACAGACAGTTCCACCTTTACGATCAGCACTGTCAAACTAGGAGAAGACAACCTGGTCGAAGGTCTTAGGAACGGACTCATAGGAGTGAAGGGAGGTGACGAATGCTATGTGATGTTCAGTGGGAAGCATGGTTTCGGGAAAAAGAAAATAACCAGCATCCCCTCTAATTCAGCATTGGCCTACCGTTTGTGGATCAAGAGCGTCAGCAACAATTAATCGGAATTCAACTATCATGAACATATCAGTAAAAAAGATCATCCTGACTGGAGGCATAATTGCTCTCATCGCCGGTTGTGCCAAGGAAGTGTCTGTTGACACAAGCCACATGTCAAAAGAGTATTTCGACGCCTGGATGAGCGTCAACTATCCAGGGGCAACCCCTTCCGGGCTTGGGGTCTACATAATAGATGACACTCCTGGAAACGGTCCGGCAATTACCGACAATGACTTCATTATTTTCGCAGACTACACTTCCACGGACATGGAAGGGAACGTCAACAGAACAACCCAGGAGAAACTCTCCCAGCAACTCGGGACATATAGCGCCGCGAACTATTATGGAGCCGATATCATAGTTAATGACAGGTCTTATACCGAAACCGGAGTTCTGGAAATGATCAAAGGGATGAGAGTTGGAGGCAAGAGAACCGCTATCATCCCCAGTTGGCTTTACGTTGTGAACGACTTTGACACGGAAGCCAAGTACATAAAGGCAAATGGTGGGTCCACTACTATTTTCACCATAAGCATTGTCGATAAGGCAAAAGACATCGTGGAGTGGGAGATCGACTCCCTGAAGAGGTTCGTATCCAAGAACATGGGCATCAATCCTGCTGATTCCGTGAAATTCGGCTTCTACAGCAAAACCCTGGTTCAACCAACAGATACCGCCACTTTCTCGAGCGATACAAACTTCTACATCAATTACACCGGCCGCCTCCTCAATGGACACGTGTTTGACACTACTATCGAAGACACGGCCAAAGTCCATGGTATTTATTCAGCATCCAGGACCTATGGACCGATGTACGTAACGATGTCCCCTGAAACAAAGAATATTACGATAGCGGCAAATTCATCAGAGTCTGGCAGCACTACGATTGACGGTTTCTCATTCTGTCTCTCAAGGATGCGCCCCATGGAGAAAGTCATCTGCGCCTTCTACTCAACCCTGGGCTATGGCTACAGTGGGAGCGGGTCATCCATACCCAAGTACTCTCCTCTGATGTTTGAGATAGAAGCTGTTGAAACCCCCAAGGAAGAATTATTATAAAACGGGAGGAAAACCGATGGCCATTGAGCGCAAAGCTCCCACCGAATTAGGTACCGAGAGTGTAGGAAAACTCTTGAAGAAATACGCGGTCCCTGGCATTATCGCCATGACCGCGTCTTCTTTGTACAATATGGTGGACAGCATATTCATCGGTCATATCCCCGATGTCGGCTCCCTGGCCCTGGCCGGTCTGGCTGTGACCTTCCCCTTGATGAACCTCAGTGCTGCTCTTGGCACTCTTGTGGGTGTTGGTGCAGCCACACTTACTTCAGTCCTGCTTGGCCAGAAGAACTACGATGCCGCCAACAAAGTTCTTGCGAACGACATAAGCCTCAACTGCATCACCGGAGTCATTTTCGCGGTTCTCTGTCTGGTGTTCATCAACCCCATCCTCTACTTTTTCGGTGCCAGTGACAATACTCTCGTTTTCGCCAGGGAGTACATGCAGATAATCCTGGTCGGAAATGTGATCACCCATCTGTACTTCGGTCTGAACGCGCTTTTGAGGTCTTCCGGGAATCCAAGGCTGGCGATGCGCCTGACTCTTTTCACGGTTATTTCCAATACCATCCTGGACCCTATTTTCATCTTCGTACTTGGTCTGGGAATCCGAGGAGCAGCTATCGCCACCGTTCTCTGCCAAGCTCTCGCCTTGTCTTACTCCCTGCGTTACTTCATGCGAAAGGATAATGTCCCGCATCTCCCTAAAAAAGTATTCTCGCTTGACTGGAGGATCGCAAAGGATTCCCTGTCAATAGGCATGGGACCGTTCCTTATGAATTCGGCATCATGCATCGTGACCATGTTCATCAACCAGCAACTTCTCCGCTACGGCGGTGACCTAGCAATTGGATCTTATGGAATCGCGAACAGGATCAATTTCATGTTCATTATGGTCGTGATGGGATTCAATCAGGGAATGCAACCAATTGCGGGATACAATTTTGGCGCGTTGAAGTATTCAAGAGTCCGGAAAATCTTCAAACTGACCGTAATGTGGGCCACGTTTATCTGCGTGTTCTGGTTCATTGCCTCTGAACTGTTCCCCGGAGTGATGGTTTCGATCTTTACGAATGACACGGCTCTTAAGGAAATGGCCGACAAAGGGCTCAGGATCATGAATCCCCTTGTCCTGATAGTGGGGTGGCAGATGGTGTCAACCAACTTCTTCCAGAGCCTGGGCATGGTGAAGAAATCCATCTTCCTTTCACTCAGCCGACAGCTCCTGTATCTGGTACCTCTGATCTACATACTACCCTCTTCTATGGGCATCAATGGAGTGTTCCTTGCTTTCCCCTGCTCTGACCTCCTTGCATGCATCACCACTTTGATACTGATACGTAACCTGTTCCGCAAGTTCGACAAACTTGAGGACGGTGACGAACCTACAATTCTTGGAAGCAACATTAAACGATAAGCACAATGGATGCAAACAACATAATAATCAACATCGGACGCCAGTTCGGAAGTGGAGGCAAAGAGGTTGCGATGAAGATCGGCGAAAAACTGGGCATCAACGTCTATGACAATGAACTGATCTCAAAAGCTGCGGAGGAAAGTGGCTTCAGCAAGGAACTTTTCGAACGAAGCGATGAAAGAAGGAGTATGTTCAACATTTCTTCATTCTTCGGCGCCGGCAGGTTCGGAAGTGCCCAGAATTACGTGGGTGACAACGAGCTTTTCAAGATTCAAAGTGAAGTAATCAGAGGAATAGCAGAAAAGGGCTCTGCTATCTTTGTGGGTCGGTGCTCGAACTACATCCTAAGGGATCTCAAGTGCCTTGACGCCTTTATCTCTGCTCCCATTGAAGAAAGGGTAAAAAGGGTGATCGAGAGGACAGGACTTGAAGAAGAGGCGGCAATTGCCAGGATCGAACGTCAGGACAGGACGCGCCAGACCTACTATAACTTCTTCACATTCGGCAACTGGGGAGCTGCTTCGGACTATGACCTGTGCGTGGATTCCTCGATACTCGGAATAGACGGTACGGCGGATTTCATTATTGATTTCGGCAGGAAGGCTGGACTTATCGGATAAAAACAAATCTTATGCGGTTAGACATCTCCAGGAAAGGTAAGATCGCTGCGGCTGCTCTGGCCGTTGTCGCAATCACAATGGTAGCCCTGGCATCGACCTCCAGAAAGAAGGGTCACGAAGAAGTGACGAAGATTCCCATCAACCTCAACGCGACCCTGGTCAACGAAATGTCAGACACCTCTGTCCTGGCAGGTTTCGACAACCAGGTCAACAACTACATGACCCAATGGGGGCTGAAGGGTGTTTCTCTGTCGGTTATGCGGAACGACTCCCTTCTTTTCGCCAAAGGTTACGGTGTCGCCGACTCCAAACAACCGATGCAACCAGGCAACATCCTCAGGATGGCTTCCGTATCGAAGCTAGTCACAGCTGTCGGAATCATGGTGTTGGAAGAAAAGGGACTGCTGACTCTCGATGACCAGGTCTTCGGTCCAGGAGGTATCCTGGATGATTCCCTGTATAATGCGGCGATAGAGGACCCACTGTACTACAAGATCACTGTCGAAGACCTCCTCAGACATAAAGCCGGTTTTTCGAAGAAAGGCGGGGACCCTATGTTCTCCACCAGATGGATTATGCTCCAGAACCATTGGAAGACAGTCCCTACGAAGGAGCAGCTTACAGTTGTACAACTCCAAAGACCCCTTGCTTTCGAGCCGGGGACATGGCAGGATTACTCCAATTTCGGTTACCTCGCCCTGTCCATGGTCATAGAAAAGATAAGCGGAATGTCCTACGAAGACTTCATTCAGGAGAAAGTCCTTCATCCTGCCGGATGCGTAGGGTTCAAGCTGGGAGGCAACTACTATGTGGACAAGTACCCCGAAGAAGTGAGATACTACGTCCAGAAGGATGACGAACCTGCCGAGGAATTCAATAACAGCGGACGCAAGGTTCCCCGCTGTTACGGGGGCAATAACATAGAAGGGCTCCTTGGCGCCGGAGCATGGGTTGGATCCACTCCGGAACTCGCATTATTTGTAGCTTCCATAGACGGGAAGTCCGAAGTCCCTGACATCATTACCAAGGAGAGCGTGGATGCGATGACTGAATATTTTGACCCGGACACCTTCTCCCTCGGCTGGAACGACACCAAGCCTACCGGAGAATGGACACGTACTGGCACCTTTGCAGGTACAAGTGCCCTGGTAAAATACTTCCCTGATGGAGAATGCTGGATATTCATATCCAACACCAGCACCTACAAAGGCCCCGCTCTTGCGAAACACACTACCGAACTCTTTGAGACCCTCCGCGCCCGCTACTCGGACAAGTTCCCCAAGAGAAATATGTTCTACGCAGAGTAATTATCAAGACGTATTTACTGAAATGCAGTGTTATTAAGATGTATGGACAAACTTGGTAAGCATATATTCAAGGTAATAGGAGTCTTCCTTCTTGGGATCCTGGGCTTTCCATCATGCAGCAAGGAGGAACCGGATCCCATGAAATTGCGATTTGATCCCGGTGCGATGATGACTGCCTATGGGGTCCCGATAGCCAAGTATAAAGTGTCCGGCAAGGTTTTTACTAACTCAGGGAAGCCGATAGCGGGCATAAAGGTGGATGTTTCGTTCTCATCAGGTTGGTTATATGACTTTGATGGAAAGCCCACGACGATCCTCACGGCGTCCGACGGTTCTTTCTCGGCAGACTTCAGGAACTATCCACGGGACAACGTGACAATTACTTTTACTGATGTGGACGGTGAGAAGAATCAAGGCGACTTTCAGACCCAGTCTATCACCGTATCACCGAAACAGGTCGAAAAGGGTGATGGGTTTTGGTTCCAAGGGACCTATTCAGTTTCCACAACTGTCAGGATGGATAAGAAATAAAAAACAGAAGGTGGATTTCCCTCCACCTTCTGTTTCTATAATTATTCCTGTATGATTATTTATTGACGAACATCACCGCCTCGGCGATGGAGTTCAGTTTGGTGTCAACGCTGTCTGCACGGCTGGCGAGGACACAAGGGGCTGTCGTTCCAACCAACATACCTGCCTGGCGGACACCGGTGGCAAGTTTGGAGTTGGTCTTCCAGAAGACATTCGCTGACTCGATGTTCGGGAACTGGAGGCAGTCGGCGTCTCCGGCAACCGGGCTGACGAGTTTCTTGATCTCCACGGATTCCTGGTCGATTGCAACATCCAGTGCGAGGGGACCGTCAGCGATACAACCCTTGATCTGGCCACGGTCGCACATCTTGGCAAGCTGGGCAGCCTCAACACATGCGGGCATTGAATCAAGCATCTGCTCGGAAGCGGCGATAAAGGCAAGTTTCGGCTTTGCAATGCCGAAGGACTTGGCGACACCCACGAGATAACCTGCGATCTTGACCTTCTGGCGGAAGTCAGGAAGAGGAATCACTGCCATGTCAGAGATGAACATGAGCTTGTGGTAATTGGGATTCTCGATCACTCCCACATGGCTCAGGACACCCTTCGGAGGAAGAAGGCCTGTCTCCTTGTTGAGGATTGCGCGAAGGAACTTGTCGGTAGAGCAGAGACCTTTCATAAGGACATCACCCAAACCGTCATGGACCATCTGGACAGCCTTGGCAACAGCTTTCAGTTCCACCGGCTCATTGACTATTTCAAACTGGGCGACATCGATCCCCAACTTGGTGCAGGTCTCATTGATCAGGTTCTCGTCACCTACAAGGGTAACCTTGACGAAACCCATTTCAGAAGCCTTGGCGCAGGCCTCGATAGTGTGCTCATCCACGGCCCAGGCCGCGATCATTCTCTTGCAAATACCCTTTTCCTTGAGTTCTGCAAAAACGTCTGCGAATTTTGTAATCATTGACTATGCTGTTTTGGATTATTCTTCAATGCTCTGGACAAGGTGCATGGTGTCACGTGCGATGACGAGTTCTTCGTCGGTTGTAACAAGGGCGGCCTTTACCTTTGACTCAGGAAGTGAGATGATGGTATCCTCTCCCCATGCGGTGTTGGCTTCGTAGTCAAACTCAAGCCCGAGATAGGTAAAGTTCTCGCAGACCCTGCGACGGAGACGGCTGTTGTGCTCACCGATACCTCCCGTGAAGAAGATGGCGTCCACTCCGTTCATCTCGGCAACATAGGCTCCGATGTACTTTATCATCTGGAAAGTCAACATCTTGAGGGTAAGCTTCGCCTTGAACTCACCACTGTTGGCCAGTTCGTCCATCTCACGGGCATCTGAAGTCTTCTGGGAAACTCCGAGGAAGCCGCTCTTCTTGTTGACAAGGTCATACATCTGGTCCGGAGAAAGACCTTCCTTCTTCATGATGTAGAGAATGGCGTTCGGATCGACATCACCGCAACGTGTACCCATGATAAGTCCCTCAAGAGGGGTCAGACCCATCGAAGTGTCAACCGATTTGCCGTTCAGGATGGCGGTTATGGAACTGCCGTTGCCGATGTGGCAGGTGATTATCTTGGAATTGTGGACATCTATGCCAACCATCTTGGCTCCCTTGTCAGCAACAAACTGATGACTTGTTCCGTGGGCACCGTAACGACGGATGTGGTACTTCTCATAGTACTCATAAGGAAGGCCGTACATGTAGGCCTGAGGCTGCATGGTCTGATGGAAAGCAGTGTCGAAGGTCACGACCTGGGTGACGTTGGGCAGAACTTCCTGGCATGCCCTGATACCAAGGAGATGGGCCGGATTGTGAAGGGGTGCGAAATCGCAGCAGTATTCTATCTTGGAGAGCACGTCATCGTTGACAATTGCACTTCCGGAGAAGAAATCAGCACCCTGGACGATCCTGTGTCCGACAGCCTCGATGTCCTCGAAAGACTCCAGGACACCATAGTCCTTGTCCACGAGAGCGTCAAGAACCAGTTGCATACCCATAGTGTGGTCAGGAATGGGAAGATCCTTCACAACCTTGTCCTTACCTGCCGGCTTGTGCTGAAGCCTGCCACATTCGAGCCCTATCTTTTCGACTATACCTTTGGCGAGAAGGTCATAGACGTCATTGTTCCTCATGTCAAGCAACTGGTACTTGATGGATGAACTTCCGCAATTGATAACCAGAATAATCATTACTTGCTAGAATAATTAAGTTTCAGAATGACAAAGGTAAGAAATTAATAGCTATTTTTACGAAAAATATAGCAGATTGGAATGGAAGGGGCGGCAGACATGAGGGCGATAGGCATTCCGTTCGCGATTGGGACCGCGGCCGGTGCCATTCTTTTTCCTACCGCTCTCTCTACGGGGCCCTCTATGTTTCCAGCTGCGACAGCATCAGTCCTCTTCATCCTGACCCTTTCTCCATTATTGATTTTCCGTGGGGACTCCCACCATATTATTGTCATAGCATGGGCTGCAATCTCATTTTGCCTTGCCGGTCTTTTCTGTTCCGCCAACCATGCCCTGACCTCAGGGATACAACTCCCTCCTAACTATCTTGAAAGGATATCCGGCAAATGCCTTGAAAGACTGTGCCGGAGTATCGATTCAATCCCTTATCAAACTCCAGGCACGGCTCCTTTGGTCAAGGCCCTTGTCACAGGAGACAGGAGTGGTCTTTCGAAAGAAACCGTTGAAATATTCAGGGCAAGTGGGGCCTCTCATATCCTGGCTTTGTCAGGGCTTCACCTGGGAATAATCTACCTCATTGTCACCAGGATAACGACACCTGTCGGGAACAGCCCGAAAGCAAAAGTGGCAAGATATTCATTGACAGTGGGAACAGCAGGGTTTTACGCCTTGATGACAGGAATGGCTCCGTCAATTGTCCGTGCTTTCCTGTTTATACTGATCGGAGAGACAGGCAAACTTATCGGGAGGGTGAGGGATCCTTCCAGGACACTCCTGGCAGCCCTCACCATACAGCTGGCGGTGAAACCGGAAGTCATCTCGACCACAGGATTCCAACTTTCCTACCTTGCGATGCTCGGAATCTGTACCCTATTCCCTGCTCTCGATAGAATCTATCCCGATTCAAAAGGAATATGGAGTTGCATCAACCCTTTCCGGAAGATCTGGAGCGGAGCATCCCTGTCTGTTTCCTGCCAGGTATTCACGGCTCCACTGGTCTGGTTCCGATTCCATTCATTCCCCAGGTATTTCCTCCTAACCAACCTGATCGCATTGCCGCTGACAAGC
>JAEEGI010014121.1_pt1 | contig 16837 bp, 9 predicted proteins | sample 8958751 | NCBI WGS metagenome assembly JAEEGI01 (sample SAMN16246545, study PRJNA631951) | gut metagenome | biome: gut microbiome; feature: rumen; material: KS-attached | host: Bos | place: Iran: Karaj | collected 2018-10
GGAACTACCTGCAGGCCAGCGACCACTTCTTCTACATGTCCACCAAGCACAACGACGACGGCTCGGTACACTCGCACTACAGCCCGTATGACTCGCCCTACACCGCGTTCACCAACTACATGAACGTGCTGAGCGACTTCATGACGCGCGTCGAGGAGCAGTACCCCACCAGCATCGACAACGAGGAGCTGAACTCGCTGCTGCTGACCATCCGCAACCAGGAGCAGGAAATCGAGAGACTGCACCGCGAGGTGGAGATGATGCGTAACAACATCGTCCAGGACACCACCGGCGACTTCCCCGTTGACGAGCCCGTCCCTGCCCCCGTAGTTGAGCAGCCGGCACCAGCTCCCGAGCCCGAGAAGAAGCCTGCGCCCAAGAAGAAAGCTCCAGCCAAGAAGCCCGCTGCAAAAAAAGCACCGGCTAAGAAGGCTGAGCCTAAGAAACCTGCTGCCAAGAAGACGAAATAACGCCGTCTAGCACAGGGGAGCAATCAGCAATGATTGCTGTACTCCAGCAGCACATTCAACAACAACTAAAACAACTCTGGCAACTATTGATATCATTGCCCAGGTTGTTTTAGTTGTTTTATCATTATACCATAAATATTATGAGAAAAAGTAGCGGTATGGGGTTGCTTGAGATTGAAAAAAAAAGTATCTTTGTCGGTTAATAGCATTTTGAGCACAAAACAAACTAAAATACACTTAATGATTATGGCAAAATTCCGTTACTTCTTGCTCGTGTGCCTGTGTGCACTGATGGTTGTTCCCGCCTTGCGCGCCGAGCACCTGATGATTATCGCTGTTAATGACACCCACAGTCAGATTGACCCTGCCAGCGACGGCAAGGGCGGTGTGGCACGTCGCCGCGCCATCTATGACAAGCTGCGCGCCGAGAATCCCAACACGGTGCTCATCCACGCCGGTGACGCCGTTCAAGGCACGCTGTTCTTCTCGCTCTACCGCGGCGAGGTGGAATTTGCGCTGATGGACACGCTGCGTTATGACGCCATCATCTTGGGCAACCACGAGTTTGACAACGGCATGGAGGAACTGGCAGCCCACTACCGTGATGTCGATGCCGTGAAAATTAGTGCCAACTATGACGTCAGCGGCACCCCGCTCGAAGGCATGTTCCAGCCCTACTGGATCAAGGCCGTGGGCAACAAGCGAGTGGCCTTCTTCGGCATCAATGTCAATCCCAAAGGTCTGATTGCCGACTCCAACTGCGATAACCTGCGTTACCGCTTTGCCCCTGACGTGGCCGACGCCACCGCACGCTACCTCAAGGAGGTGCAGGGTGTGGACTACGCCGTCATGGTCTCGCACATCGGCTACAGCAGCTATGAGCCCACCGAGCCCAACGACTCGCTCATCATCGCCAAGAGCCACTACATCGACCTGGTCATCAGTTCGCACTCCCACTCCACCGTCGTGCCGGGTAGCGGTGCCGACCGCATCGCCAATGCCGACGGCAAGCTGATTCCCATCGGTCAGAACGGCAAGAGCGGCAAGCTCGTGGCAACCTACGACCTGGACCTGGAAACCGGAAATATTGTCTATAACCACATTACCGTCGATGCCAGCTGGGATGCTGCAGCCAGCCGCTACACCGCCATGAACAGTTGGCTTGACAAATATCGCCACGGTGTGGACTCGATCATGAACAACCCTGTAGCCACCAGCGCCCGCTTCCTGAAAGGCTCCAGCGACGCCATGCAGAACTGGGTGAGCGATGCCGCTATGGACATCATCAAGGATCTGTCGGGCATCAAGAACATCGATTGCGCCATCATGAACAAGGGCGGCATCCGCACCGATATGCCCAAGGGCACGATTACCGAGGGTGTCATCGGCTCGATGTTCCCGTTCGACAACCGATTTGTCGTGCTGGAGATGCCGGGTAAGGAGTTGCTCGAGAGCATCCAGCTGATGTGCGGCCGCGGCGGTGATGCCGTGAGCAAGGAGCTGCGCGCCACCTATAATGCCAAGGGCGAGGTCACCAAGGCCACCATCCACGGCAAGAAGATTGACCCCAACAAGACCTACATCGTCGCCACCATCGACTATCTGGCCAACGGCGGTGACTACATGGAGCCGATGAAGCGCTGCAAACGCCTGTTTGTCGACACCCAGAAGTATGGCAACCACATCCTCACCTACGTTAAGGCTCTGCAAGCCGCCGGCAAGAAAATCGATGCCAAGGACGAGGTGAGAATTAAGAAGAATTAGGTTTTAGGTTTTAGGTTTTAGGTTTTAGGCTTTAGGTTTTAGGCTTTAGGTTTTAGGTGATTGAGGCCGAGGCTTTTAAAATGTAATCGTGAAGAAAGATTTAAAATAATGACCAAATTCAAACGAATCACAACGGTGATGGCTGCCGCGCTGCTCAGCCTGCTTGCTGCAGCGGTCGGTCCAGCCAAATCACCCCACCTGTTCAACAACATCGACCAGGTGGCCATGAACCAGTGGGTGGATAGTGTATTCAACAGTTTGTCGCCCGAAGCCCGCATCGGCCAGCTCATTGTGGCAGATATTACTCCCAAGAGCAACGATGCGGTGCGTGACCAGGTGCGCCGACTTGTGGAAAAGAATCTGGTGGGTGGACTCATCTATGAGAAGAGTACCATTGCCGAGCAGGCCGAGGTGACCAATCTGGCCCAGTCGCTGGCAGCCGTGCCACTGATGATTACCATCGACGGCGAGTGGGGCTTGGGAATGCGCCTCAAGGAGGTGCCCAACTTCCAGCGCAACCTCATCCTGGGCGCCCTGGACGACGACCAGCTGCTCTATGAGTACGGCCGCGAGGTGGCACGCCAGTGCCGCCGCATGGGCATCCAGGTGAACTTTGCCCCCGTGCTCGACGTGAACGACAACCCGTTGAATCCCGTTATCGGTGACCGCTCGTTCGGCGAGAGCCCCGAACTGGTGGCCCGCCATGCCATCGCGTTTGCCCGCGGGCTTGAGGACGGCGGTGTGATGGCCGTGGGTAAGCATTTCCCCGGTCATGGCTCATCCAGCGAGGATTCCCACAAGACGCTCCCCGTCATCAAGAAGACGATGCAGGAAATCAACACCTGCGAACTGGTTCCCTTCCGCAAGTTCATCGAGGCCGGACTCAGCGGCATCCTCACGGCCCACCTGCTGATACCCGCCATCGACGGCGGCAAGGCCCCTACGAGCCTGTCGGCCGATTGCGTGACCAGTGTGCTGCGCGATGACCTCAACTTTGACGGACTCATCTTCACCGATGCACTCAACATGCGGGGCGCTACGCAGTTGCTACATGGCTCGGCATGTGTCAATGCCTTGCTTGCCGGCAACGATGTACTGCTCATGCCCGAGAACGTCGGCGACGAGATTGCGGCTGTCAAGGCTGCCATCGCCCGTGGCCAACTCAGCCAGAGCGACATTGATGAGCGTTGCCGCAAAATCCTGCGCTACAAGTATGCCCTGGGCCTGACCAGCCCGCAGCACGTGAGCACCGCCCATCTCGAAGATGACATCAACTCGCAATGGGCCAGCGTGCTCAAGCGCCAGCTCACGGCAGGCAGCATCACCGTTATCAAGAACAACGACGCGATTCTGCCCATCCACAACCTGCAGAGCCGCCACATCGCCGTGGCCACCATCGGCAACGAGAACGGTACCGCCAGCGACTTCACGCGCCGTTGTGCCGACTATGCCGAGGTCAGACGTTACGACCTGGCCAAATCCGGCTCGGCGAGCGACCTGGCTGACAAGCTGCATGACGGACACTTCAACACCATCATCGTCGAGGTGGATGGCGACAATGCCGAGAACCGTGCCGCCCTCGATGCAGTGGTCAAGAAATGCAAGAACGTTATCGTCGTGCTCACCTGCAAACCCTACGAAATCCAGAACTACGGCAGTGCCATCACCCACAAGCATGTCAAGGCTGTGGTACTCACCTACGAGAATTCAGCGCTGGCCGAGGACTATGCAGCACAGACCATCTTCGGCGGCAATGCTGCCAACGGCAACCTGCCCGTTTCGCTCGCCTTCAAAGGCAAGAAGACACGCTATGACGCCGGTCACGGCATCCACTATCCCGCCAGCCGTCTGGGCTATACCCTCCCCGCTGAGGTGGGCCTGGACAACCGCTTGACGGCCCAAATCGACTCGGTGTGCCGCCTGGGAGTCCTGCAGCATGCCTTCCCCGGTTGCCAAGTGGTCGTGGCACGCCATGGCAAGGTGGTGTACAAGAAATCGTTTGGAGCCATCGACTACGGCAACCCTGTCAAGGTCGATGACAACACCCTGTTCGGGCTGGCCTCGGTGTCCAAGGCCACCGGCACCATCAGTGGTGTGATGAAAGCCTTTGACGACGGCAAATTCCGTCTCGACGACAAGGCAAGCGATTATATTCCCGGCCTGCGCGACGGCGACAAGCAGGACATCACCTTCCGCGACCTGCTGTACCACGAGACCGGTATGCCGGCGTCGCTCAACATGTGGTACATGATGATGGATGCCAACACCTATAGCGGTAACCTCATCGCCAATGCCGAGGATGCCACCCACACCGTCAAAATCATGAACGGCGCCTGGGGCCATAAGGACGCCAAAATGCGCACCGACATCCTCTCGCCCGTCAAGACCGACAAGTTCAACATTGCCATCGCCGACGGACTGTGGGGCGGCAGGGTAACCTACGACTCCATCATGAACCGCATGTACCACGCCAAGCTGGGCAAGAAGAAATACCTGTACAGCTGCTGCAACTTCTCGCTGCTGGCCGATGCCGTGCAACGCATGACGCACTCACCGCTCAACTACTATGTGAACAACTACATCTTCGCTCCATTGGGCGCCTATCACACGATGTACCGCCCCCTGAGCAAGTTCCATCGCGATGAGATTGCCTACACCGAGAAGGACACCTACCTGCGCCGCCAGCACATCCACGGCTACGTCCACGACGAGCTGGCCGCGTTCTCGGGCGGTGTACAGGGCAATGCAGGCCTGTTCAGTAACGCCAACGACCTGGCCAAACTGCTGCAGATGTGGCTGAACGGCGGCACCTACGGTGGTGTACGCCTGCTGAAAGCCTCGACCGTCGAGACCTTTACGACACAGAAGAGCCCCAACAGCCACCGTGGTCTGGGCTTTGACAAACCCGTCGTAGGTAATCCCGATGCCAGCAACACCTGTGCCGAAGCAACACCCGAGACCTATGGCCACACGGGTTTCACGGGCACGTGCTTCTGGGTAGATCCCAAGAATGACATGTTCTACATCTTCCTGAGCAACCGCGTGTGCCCCACCAGGAACAATCCTAACTTCGGCCGCATCAGCGCCCGCAGCCATATCCAGTCGCTCATCTACAAAGCCATCCGCGACAAGGAAGAGCAACCAACGAAGTCCAACAATTAAAAAAAGACCGAATACGAGATGAAAAAGTTAGCATTTATTTTCACTGCACTGTTGCTGCTGGCATCGTGCAGCAAGGGCTATAAGGTGACCGTCACCTTCCCCGACGACAGCAATAACGGCGAGACCGCCTTCCTGACCAACTATGACACGGGCGACACCATCGCCACGGCTACTATCGAGAACCGCATGTGCACCTTTGAGGGCACAACCGACAAGGGATTCTTTGCCCGCATGTATGCCGGAGGCAATCCGCTGGGATTCGTCGTTGAACCCGGTGAAGTGAAGCTGGACATCGCTGCCGGCACCGCCATCAGTCCCCTTAACGACAAGTTAGCCGCATGGAGCAAGGAAACACAAAAACTTGCCGATGACACGACGCTCACCGAGGCCGAAAACGAGGCCCTATATGCCGAGGGGCTGAAGCAACTCTACGAGGAGAACAAGGACAACGCCATCGGCCCGTGGGCATTCTGCAACTACTTGATGTACAAAGATTTCAACGAAAAGGAGATTGACGACCTGCTCAAGACCGCTCCCGCCGAGTACGCCCAGCTGGTTCGCGTGGCTAAGGCCAAGAGTGCCGCCCGCCAGCTCACCGTCACTGCCGAGGGCAAGAAGTTCACCGACTTTGAAGTCGTGGCCGAGGACGGTGCAAAGCAAAAGCTGTCGGACTTCGTGGGCAAGGGCAAGGTGACCGTGATCGACTTCTGGGCCAGCTGGTGTCCTCCCTGCCGTGCCGAGATTCCCAAGCTGCAGGCTCTGAAGGCCAAATATGGTGACAAGTTTGACGTGCTGGGCGTTGCCGTTTGGGACAATCCCGATGACACCCGTAAAGCCATTGAAGAACTCAGCATCACCTGGCCTGTCATCATCGGCACCCACAAACTGACCGAGCCCACCGACCTTTACGGCATCAAGGGCATCCCCCACATCATCATCTTTGGCCCCGACGGCATCATCATGTCACGCGGCCTCAGTGGTGACGACCTCGCCGCCCGCTTGGCCGAAATCGTGGGCTAACTCTTTAAAAGAAAACAAAAAACAGGAAGCGCAATCGGTTGATTGCGCTTCCTGTTTTTACCTCATGCCTAGATGTTCACGGATAGTTGCTGTGAAGGTCCACCAGTACTTCTGACACTTGACGTCACCCACGCCATGGATGGTGCTGAACTCGGCCTGAGTCGTGGGTTTCTCGGTGGCCATGGCGGTCAATGACTTGTCGCTGAAGACCATGAAGGGAGCAATGTGGCTTGCAGTAGCAAGCGCCTTGCGCAGGTCGCGCAGTTTATCAAACAGGGCACGGTCCATCTGCTTGGCCGGTGCATCGGGCTCGGGGATGGCCAGCGGTGCGGCCGCAGGCTTCTTCTGGCTCAAGTCACGGCGCTCATAACGGCTCAATTCTATCGTCTGCCGTCCATAGAGCACCTCGTTGCCGTATTCGGTGATTTTCAAGTGGTTGTTCTCATCATAGGCAACGTCAAACAAGCCCATCTGCAGCATTTGCAGCAGGTAGGCATTCCACTCGGCTACTGAGTAGCCACGTCCCACCCCGAAGGTCTTGAGGAGGTCATATCCCCGCTCGATGATTTCGGCCTTGCGCCAACCGCGCAGGATGTCAGTCACGGTATACATGCCCGCCTGCTCGTCGGTGCGCTTAATGGCACTGAGGGCCATCTGAGCCAGCTGCGTGCCGTCGAAACGCTGGGGCGGGTTGTCGCACACGTCACAGTTGTGGCAGTCGTGGTCAAAGCGCTCGTTGAAATAGCTCAGCAACATGCGGCGACGGCAAACGGTGCTCTCGGCAAACTGCTGCATGCGCTGCAGTTTGTCCATGTTGACCTGGACCTGTCCTGACTGCTTGGCAAACTGCTGGAGGGTAACGACGTCGCCATAGGAGTAGAACATCAGCGCATCGGCAGGGAGGCCGTCACGCCCAGCGCGGCCGATTTCCTGATAATAGCTCTCGATGTTGCGCGGCATGTTGCTGTGAATGACAAAACGCACGTTGCTCTTGTCAATTCCCATGCCGAAAGCGATGGTGGCGCAGACCACCTTCAGGTCATCGTTGATGAAATCGCGTTGCACCTGTTGTTTCTCGCTCACGCTCATGCCTGCATGGAACGGTGCCGCGCTGATGCCGGCCCGCCTCAGGTTGGCAGCCATGTTCTCGGTGTTCTTGCGGCTCAGGCAGTAGATGATGCCGCTCTCGTCGCGGTGCAGATTGATGAACTGGATGATCTGGCGGAGCTTCTGCTTGCCACTGGAGCCACGCACGACACTGAGCGAGATGTTAGGTCGGTCAAACGAGCTGATGAACAGTCGTGCATCGGGGATGTGCAGCTGGTGGGCGATGTCGTCACGAGTGATGCGGTCGGCCGTGGCAGTGAGTGCCATCACGGGAATGTGCGGGTAGCGCTGCTTGAGGGTGCCGAGTTGGGTGTACTCGGGGCGGAAATCGTGTCCCCACTGCGAGATGCAATGCGCCTCATCGACCGCGAACAGGCAGATGCGGTCGATGATGGACGTTGACCAGCGGTCAATCTCGCTGAGGAGTTTCTCGGGCGATATATACAGGAGTTTGACCTTGCCCTGCAACACCAGGTCAAGCGTCTGACGATTCTCGGTATCGCTCTTCTCGCTATTGAGCGCCAGTGCGGGGATTCCATTCTGCTGCAAGGCATCAATCTGGTCGTTCATCAACGCCAACAACGGCGAAATGACAATGGCAAACCCATCGCGGCTCATTAGTCCGGGCAACTGGTAGCACATTGACTTGCCTCCGCCCGTGGGCATGAGCACAATGCTGTCACCACCATCAAGCGTGTGGTTGATGATGTCCCACTGCTGGCCACGGAAACTGTCATAGCCATAACAGCTCCTCAGCAGTGCCAATGCATATTCCTGACGAGTCTTACTCATGGGAAAAATATATCGTATTGAATAGGGAGATCGCTCCTGCAGCCAGCAGCCGTTGGCTTAATAGGCGTTAGCCTCGCCCTTGAGGGCATTCCAGACCGTGCGGACGATGATTTTCACATCCAGGAAGAAGGTCCAGTTCTCGGCATACCACACGTCGTACTCGACACGTTTCTCCATCTGCCACAACTCCTCGGTCTGTCCACGATAGCCGCGCACTTGGGCCCAGCCCGTGATACCCGGCTTGATGGTGTGGCGCAGCATGTACTTGTCGATAAGTTCGCTGTACATCTCGGTCTGCGCCACCATGTGCGGACGGGGGCCCACGATGCTCATGTCACCCAACCACACGTTATAGAACTGCGGCAGCTCGTCGATGCTCGTCCGCCGCAACAGGTTGCCGAAACGCGTCACACGCGGGTCGCCCTTGGAGGCCTGCAACGTGTCGCTGTCGGCATTGACGCGCATGGTGCGGAACTTGTAGCAGTTGAATGCCTGCCCGCGGTAACCAGTGCGTTTCTGCACAAAGAAAATCGGCCCTGGCGATGAGAGCTTAATGCCGATGGCCACAGGAATGATGACCAGCGGCGACAGGATAAGCACCACAGTGGACACCAACAGGTCAAAAGCCCGCTTAATCAGTCGGTTAATGGGGTTCTTGAGCGGATAAGGGTGGACGGCCAGGATGGGCACATCGCCCACCGAACTGAGTTCAAACTGGCGGGTTACCGTGCGTCCGAACTGCGGCACATAGTAAAAATCGACTGCATTGTTGTCGGCAATGCGTATCATGCGTGACACGTTCTGATTGTCCTCGATGTCGGGCACGGCACAGAACATCTCGTCGACCTGATGCGTCTTGACGAACTGCTCGACATCGTCGAGTGTGCCCTGATAGACTGCCGAAGCCGAACGTGCCTTGGGGTTGTTGTCAAAGAAGCCCACGATGTGGTAACCATATCCCTGGTCGCCAAGCATCTCGTTGATAAGGCGCACGCCTACCGTGCCACCACCAATGACGATGACTCGCTTGAAGTTAAAGCCCTGATTACGGTACAGTTTCACCAGTTGGCGGGAGACAACCCACCATGTTGACAATACCAGGAAAAAGAGGACATAGAACAGCAGCATGTTCCACCACGGGGCACCATAATAGCCCAGGAACGAGGTCAGTGTGACAAACAGGCCCGCATGGGTAAGCACCAGTTTAAGGGCCTGCCCAACTACCCTATCGGCATAGAACACGCGCCTCTCGTGTACATCGTTGTAGAAATAGATGCACACCAACATGGCAACGTTGAGCACCAGCCAAACGGGACGGGAATACAGCACACTGGCACCCTCGGCGTGGTTCCACAGCATGCTGCATGCATACACGAGATTGACAATCAGCAAGTCGATGATGCTGAACACCCATCTCACGAATTGTCCATATCGGCCTTTACTCTTCATTGGGTATCTCTCAGGTTAAGCTTGAGACACTATCATTAAATGCGCAGGAGGGAGAAACTCGTGACCCCTCCCGCGCATGGTATGGTATTAAACGTAGCGTGTTTCCACAACGGAACGATTACTCGTTGTCGAGATCCTTGATTTTCTGCTCCAACTCGGCAATTTCCTCCTTGAGGTTGTTAATGCGACGCTCCATCTCCTGGACCAGCGAGTTGCCGCTCTTGGTGTTGGCGGTCAGGAAGCCCATGTTGTTCTCGAACGTCTTGAGCTCGCCCATGCGCTGCTCATAGGTGCGCACCAGGCGGTCACGCTCGGTCATGCCGCGATCGCTGCCCGACTGACGACGACCGCGTGAGCCACCCTCGCCGGGACGGGCGCCACGCATGTTCAGCGTCTCGAACGCCTTGTCGATGAGTTCGCGGTATTGGGCATAAATCTTATCCTTCTCCTTGAAGGGCACGTAGCCGATTTCCTGCCAGCGGTCCATCAGGTCGCGCACGGTCTGGGCGGCATCATCGGCAGCCTCCTCGATAGTGGCTTTGAGGGTGGCGATGACCTCCTTCTTGGCCTTGAGGTTGTCATGCTCCATGGCATGTACATTGCCGTTCTGTTTCTTCTTCTGCTCGAAGAAGTGGTCACAGGCGGCGATAAAGCGTTTCCACACGCTATCGCTGGCCTTCTTCACCACCGGACCGATGGTCTTCCACTCCTTCTGCATCTCAACGAAGCTGTCGGTGGCCTCCTTCCAGTCGGTGGAGTCCATGAGCGCCTCGGCGCGTTCGCACAGTTCAATCTTGCGGGCCAGGTTGCTGCTCAGCTCCTCCTTCATCGTCTTGAAGAACTCGGCCTTCTTGGCAAAGAACTCGTCACAGGACTTGCGGAAGCGGGCAAACAGTGCAGCATTGGCCTTGCGTGAAGCATAGCCCAACTTCTTCCAGTCGTCCTGCAGGGCGATGATCTGCTTGGTCACCTCGTCCCACTGTGCATAGGTCTTGAGGCCGTCGGTGGAAATCTGCTCTATCTTCTCACACAGGGCAGTCTTGGCGTCGGCATTCTCCTTCTCCTTGCTCTTGCGGTCCTCGAAGTAGGACTGATACTTCTTGTTGATGGCGCTGGAGGCAGCCTTGAAGCGAGCCCAAAGCTCCTCGCGCAGTTCCTTGGCCACGGGGCCTATCTCACGCCACTTGGTGTGCAGTTCCTGCAACTTCCTGAAGGCGGCTACGACGTCGGCTTCCTCGTCGAGAGCCTCGGCCTCCTCACACAGCTGCTGCTTGAGCTCAAGATTCTTCTTGAAGTCATAGTCACGCAGCTCCTTGTTCATCTTGAGCACGTCATAGAAGCGCTCGGTTGCGCGCTGGAACTCCTTCCACACCTCGGTATCGGCAGTGGCGGGCACCTCACCGGCGTCCTTGAATTCCTGCTGCAGCTGCTTCACGCGGCTGAACTGGCGGTTGATGTTGTCGGGATCGTTGGCGATCTCGTTGATCAGGGCGATAATCTGGCGCTTCTTCTCCAGGTTGGCCTCACGGTTGGCTTCCTGGGCGGCGTTATACTCGGTACGGCGCTCCTTAAGCACATTGAGCAGTTCCTTCAAGTTGTTCTCGTCCTCGTCCTCCTTGGCAGTGAAATCACTTTCCTCGTTGCCGTTGGCCAGGAACTCCTCACGTTCCTTGTCCACCTCCTCGCGGCGCAGGGCAAAGAATGCGGCCTTGATGGCCTGCACCTCGTCCTTCACCTCCTCGATGGGACGGGCAGCGACCTCGCGCATCATGTTCACCAGCTCACTTTTGGTCTTGCCAGCCAGTTCCAGGCGGGGCTCGGCCTCAGGGTCTGGAGCCTCTTCGGGGGCGGGCTGTTCCTCAGCGGGAGCCTCAGGAGCGGGTTGCTCCTCAGCCGGGGCCTCGGGGGCAGGCTGCTCTTCGACGGGTTGTTCAACTTTAACTTCTTCACTCACAACTTCCTGGGCCTCGTTCTGGGGCTCAGTGCTCAGGATTTGATCCTTCTCGAGATTGTTCTTCGATTCAGATTGTTCACGCGGTTCCATCATAATAACTAGGTTTTAAAAGAGCGCCAAATGACCCTCCATGTTTAATTCAAACTCCAAATTTACGCATTATTTCGCAATCGCAAAGGCATTTCGCCGATTTTTTTCTTTTTTCATCGATTTTTCCAAAAAAAACAAGGCAAACAGAGCCTCATGGCCCCGTTTGCCTGTTAAATTGGACGAAAATGCGGTGGGTTATTTCAGCACCTTTGCCTTGATGATCTTGACGTCATCGATGGGACGGTCCATGCGGCCCGTGGGCACCTCCTGGATCTTGTCCACGACATCCATGCCCTCGAGCACCTCACCAAACACGGTGTACTGCCCATCGAGATGGGGCGTGCCACCGATGCTGGTATAGGCATCAAGCTGCTCGTCGGTGAGTTTGAAGGGCGTCTTGGCGGCTTCTTCCTCGGTGCGTTGGATGAGTTCATTCTGCAGCGCCAGCATAGCCTCGTTGTTCCCTGCCTGCTGGAGTTCCTTGATGCGGTCGTTGTTCTCCATCACCAGACGGCGGAAGATGTCCTGCTTAGCCATGTCGGCCATGCGCTTGGTCATCATCTGCAAGTCGTCGCTGCTGTAGATCTTGCCCGTCACAATATAGAACTGGCTGCCACTGCTGCGGCGCTCAGGGTTCACCTGATCACCAGTGCGTGCGGCAGCAAGGGCTCCACGCTTGTGGAAGTACTTGGGATAGACAAACTCGGCCTCGATGGTATAACCGGGATCGCCATCGCCCAGAGCGGTCTCGGGGCCTGCGGTCTTGGAATTGCCGTCACCGGTCTGAATCATGAAGTCCTTGATGACACGATGGAAGAGCACACCATCATAGTAACCTTCCTTGACCAACTTAATGAAATTGTCACGGTGCTGGGGAGTCTCGTTGTAGAGTCCCACAACGATTTTGCCCAACGATGTCTGCAGTTCAACTCGTGTCATCTTGTTGTCCTTAGCTTTGGATTTGGTGGCGGCATCGGTGTCGGCACTGCTGGCCGAACACGAGATCAGTGCCATGGCCACCATCATGATTGAAAATAATAAATTCCTCTTCATTATGTAATTTCAGTTTTCAGTCGGCAGCCGGCAGCATCTGATTCAATATCCATGAGAACCGATGGCAGGCGTTCAACGTCATTAACTATAATCGATTATTTAACGGCTTAGATGCCAACGCGATACAAGCGCTTAAAGATGCGGCGGAAGTTGTCGTCGGTGGCACTCAGCTCTTCAGCATGCTCCTTGTAATCGGCACCCCACAGCGACGTGGCCAGATAGCCCAGATAGACGTGGTCGCGGTCCTTGGCGATGGCGGCCTTGACCAGCAAGTCGATGCTGGCGGCATACTTCTCGCGGTCGATGGCATTGAGATAACGCGCCGTGCTCACGACAAATTGGCCCGTGCGGTCCTTCAAAATCATGTTATCCACCAGCTCGGGCATATCGTCATCGATGCTGCCCATGTTGTTGGCAATATACTCATAGGTCAACAACCCATTAGAGTCGCTTTCGAGCATTTTCTTAATATTGGTATCCATGTTATAATTCAGTAATGCTGTTTGTTTTCAACCCGCAAAGATAATGCTTTTTTCATTCACGCCGCTTTTTTGGCTGGAAAAATTGGGTATGCTGCTACAAAGCCAAGCTGCTCATGTGGGTTGCAAATGATGCCGAAGTTGCAATGTGTAACGGCATGAAAGGTGTTGTAATCGGGCACTGTAAGCGCAGCAGAGGACTGTGAAAGAAGATGATTGTCAATAATCTGTAACAAAAAATAGGGCTTTTTCTTGCAGAATATTAAAGAATGGCTAAAAACGAGTATTTTAAATAAAATAATGTGTTTTTTGCGGTCAAATGTGCTACAAAATCGGAGTAAAATGACTACCTTTGCACCGCAAAAATAAAAATAATAAATATTTGCAATATATTCAAAAAACACTAACGTAAATGAAGACGATTTACACTTTTGGTAACGGTCAGGCAGAAGGCCGTGCCGACATGAAGGATCTGCTGGGTGGCAAAGGTGCAAACCTTGCCGAAATGAACTTGATTGGTGTTCCCGTTCCCCCGGGCTTCACCATTACTACCGAAGTTTGCCGCCTCTACAACGAGAAAGGTCGTGAGGCTGTTGTGGCTTTGATCAAGGACGATGTGATGAAATCTGTTGCACACATCGAGAATTTGACCGGCAACAAGTTCAATGACCCCAGCAACCCCCAGCTGGTATCGGTTCGCTCGGGTGCTCCCGTGTCGATGCCTGGTATGATGGACACCGTCCTCAACCTGGGTATCAACGACGCCGTAGCCGAGACCATGGCACAGAAGTCGGGCAACCCCCGCTTCGCATGGGACAGCTACCGCCGTTTCGTACAGATGTACGGTGACGTTGTGCTGGGCATGAAGCCCCAGAACAAGAACGATATTGACCCGTTCGAGGCCATTATCGAGGAGATGAAAGAGAAGAAGGGCGTTAAGCTGGACACCGAACTTGATGTCGATGACCTCAAGGAACTGGTAGTTCGCTTCAAGGCCGCTGTTAAAGAGAATACCGGCAAGGACTTCCCCACCGATGCCTACGATCAGCTGTGGGGCGCCATCTACGCTGTGTTTGACAGCTGGAACAACGAGCGCGCTATCCTGTACCGCCGCATGAACCAGATCCCCGAGGAGTATGGTACGGCAGTCAACGTACAGGCCATGGTCTATGGTAACATGGGTAACAACAGTGCTACTGGCGTTTGCTTCTCGCGTGACGCCGGTACTGGTGAGAACCTGTTCAACGGTGAGTACCTGATCAATGCTCAGGGCGAGGACGTTGTGGCTGGTGTACGCACCCCGCAACAGATCATGACCGTGGGCAGCCGCCGCTGGGCCGAGATGCAGGGCATCAGCGAGGAAGAGCGTGCCTCGAAGTATCCCTCCCTCGAGGAGTCGATGCCCGAGTGCGCTGCTGAGCTCGTTAAGATCCAGCACAACCTCGAGGAGCACTACCACGACATGCAGGACATGGAGTTCACAATCCAGGACGGCAAGCTCTGGCTGCTCCAGACCCGCAACGGCAAGCGCACCGGCGCCGCTATGGTGAAGATCGCCATGGACCTGCTGCGCGAAGGCGCTATCGACGAGAAGACCGTCATCAAGCGCATGGAGCCCGGTAAGCTCGATGAGCTGCTGCACCCCGTATTTGACAAGGCTGCCGTTAAGAGCGCCAAGGTGATGGCCAAGGGTCTGCCCGCCAGCCCCGGTGCCGCTACCGGTCAAATCGTATTCTTTGCCGACGATGCCGAGGAATGGGCTTCGCGCAAGAAGAAAGTCATCATGGTGCGCATCGAGACCTCTCCCGAGGACCTGCGCGGTATGAGCGTGGCTCAGGGTATCCTCACCGCCCGTGGCGGTATGACCTCGCACGCTGCCGTTGTTGCCCGTGGTATGGGTAAGTGCTGTGTGTCGGGTGCCGGCACCATCAAGGTGGACTACAAGGACCGCACCGTAGAGATGAACGGTAAGACCTACAACGAGGGTGACTGGATTTCGATCAACGGTAGCACCGGCGAGGTTTACGACGGCGCCGTTGCAACTGTAGATCCCGACCTGGGTGGCGACTACGCTGCTGTAATGGCCCTTGCCGAGAAGTACAGCAAGATGGACGTTTACACCAATGCCGACTCGCCCCGCGACGCCCTGAAGGCTCGCGAGCTGGGTGCCCACGGTATCGGCCTGTGCCGCACCGAGCACATGTTCTTCGAGGGTGACCGCATCAAAGCCATGCGCGAGATGATCATCGCTCCCGACGAGGAATCGCGCCGCGTCGCTCTGAACAAGCTGCTCCCGCTGCAGCGTGGCGACTTCGAGGGTATCTTTGAGGCCATGGACGGCTACGAGGTAACCATCCGCCTGCTCGATCCTCCCTTGCACGAGTTCGTACCCCACCAGCTCGAGACCATGCGCGAACTGGCCGAGGAGACCGGTCGCAAGCTCGAGGAAGTGAAGCTCATCTGCGACGGCCTTGAGGAGTTCAACCCCATGCTGGGTCACCGTGGCTGCCGCCTGGGCAACACCTATCCCGAGATCACCGAGATGCAGGCCCGCGCCATCATCGAGGCTGCCCTCAACGTCAAGGCTAAGGGCGTTGATGTTCACCCCAAGATCATGGTTCCCCTGATCGGTGTGAAGCCCGAGATCCAGATGCAGGCCGACATCATCAACGAGACCGCCAAGAAGGTATTTGCCGAGCGCGGCGAGACCGTTGCCTACAAGGTAGGTACCATGATTGAGATTCCGCGTGCAGCCCTCGTTGCTGACCAGATTGCCGAGGTAGTTGACTTCTTCTCCTTCGGTACCAACGACTTGACTCAGATGACCTTCGGCTACTCGCGCGACGACGCCGGCAAGTTCCTCTCGATCTACAAGGAGCTGGGCATCCTCAAGGAGGATCCGTTCCAGGTTCTCGACCAGGAAGGTGTTGGCCAGCTCGTTGAGATGGCTACCCGCAAGGGCCGTGCCGCTAACCCCGACCTCAACGTCGGCATCTGCGGTGAGCACGGTGGTGAGCCCAAGAGCGTGAAGTTCTGCAACAAGCTCAACCTTGACTATGTATCCTGCTCGCCTTACCGCGTGCCCATCGCTCGCCTTGCAGCCGCACAGGCAGCCGTTGAAGCCGAGTAAGACAAGGTTTGATACGACACATTACTTAACGACAGCGGTCGAGTCGCTATGACTCGACCGCTGTTGCATTAGTCTTAATTGGCCAAGGTGAACCAGCCTGCAGGGCTTATCGCCTAAGGCTCATCAGAGGATGCCCGAGAGATAAAGGAAGATGAACAGGATGGACACTGGAGCCACATAACGCAGGCAGAAGATGAGATAAGGCTCCATCGCGCCCTTCAGACGGCCGTTGTTGGTCAGCTGGTCGCGAACAACCTTGCGGTCCAGAATCCAACCGACATACACCGCCGTGAACAGGCCGCCCAGCAGCATGAAGATGTTGCTGGCTGAATAGTCCATCGCGTCGAAGATGCTCTTGCCAAACACC
>JAEEGI010014123.1_pt1 | contig 16834 bp, 13 predicted proteins | sample 8958751 | NCBI WGS metagenome assembly JAEEGI01 (sample SAMN16246545, study PRJNA631951) | gut metagenome | biome: gut microbiome; feature: rumen; material: KS-attached | host: Bos | place: Iran: Karaj | collected 2018-10
AATTACAATCAATCTATAGTGAACTAAATTATAAACCAATAAAATAATGAAGAAACTATCACGAATTCTGATGATGATGCTGGTGCTGTCTGTCGGCACGGGCATCACAAGTTGTGACGAGATTGAAGACATGATCGACAATCCCGTAGTACCAGAACCCACGCCGACGCCAACGCCGACGCCAACGCCGGCACCGACGCCCCAGCCGACGCCAGAGGAAATCGAAAACCAGCGCATCGCCGAGGCCCAGGCCCTGCTTGAGGAATCACGCCAGGAGGGAGCTCTCGTCAATCTCACCTACACCATCAACGGCGTAGAGCGGGTGGCCTCCTTCAAGCGGGTAGGCGACAAGTATGTGCTCCAGAACCCCAGCACCACCCGTGCCGACGGTGCTGAAGGCGACGAGTATGTGCCCTATCTCATGGACTACGACACCGATGAAGATCCGGAAAACGACCAAGAACTTGACGATGCCGACTTGGACAAGGACATCGAGGAAGAGTTTGAATACGAAGACGGAGACGACGATCTGGATGACGATGATCTGGATGACGACGATAATCTGGATGACGACGACACCGAAAACTTGGACAACGATGCCATCGCAGACCAGCTGGAATGGGATGACACTACCGACGATGATGACGATGCTGCTGACGGCGAAGATGATGACGAGGCTACTGCTGGCACCAGGGCGATGAAGCAAGAAATACCGTTTAAATACTGTTGTTCGATAGCGGGATTTAGAGGCATAACCACGTTGGCAGATTGTACACAAGCCCTCCTGATGCCGAGAACAGCCACCTTTACTCAGAGTTTTGCCATTGTTGCTGAAAGACTTAGAACACGTAGTCAAGAGCCCGTTATGGCCTTCACCGGTAAAATCGAAGTGAACGGCAAGACCTTCACTTATAAACCCTCTGAGGCTGGCACCAGGGCTGTAACTCTTAAGGTGCCGAAATCTGGAACCCTGAGAATAACGAAAGTAGTATTCAAGAAGTGTAAGAATCTCATTTTGGGAAAAGGAAATAAAATGCAGGTGCAAGTGCTGCCCACAAATGCAAAGGTCAAGAAAGTTACGTGGAATGCATCAAGTAGTAGCTGTATTAAATTGGCGAAACCCCGTAAAAAAGGAGATCACCATAATATTATCTCAACGTGCGTGGTGACTCCTAAAAAAAAGAAGACATTCAAAATAACATGCACTGCAAAGGGTTATGGTAGGTATATTAAGTCCTATAAAGTGAAGACGGTCTATGCTGATGCGAAAAAGGTAGAAATCAGTTATAATAATACAAAAGTGGAATCGCTCACTTTCACTGAAAGCGATCAACCCAAGCAACTGAAGGCTACTGTCACACCAAGTAATGCGAATCCGGATGTCATATGGACATCGAGTAAAGAAGACGTTGCCACCGTTGATGATAATGGCAATGTGACACCCAAGGGAGTAGGCACAGCCATCATCACCTGCACTGCTAAAAATAACAAAAAAGCCACCTGCACAGTCACCGTCAATGCAGCGGAGAAGTCCATCTCATCCGTGACGATCAACAACTCGAAGCTCTCCGAAAACAAACTCACGCTGGTGGCGGGCAGTTCGGAGGCGTTCACCGCTACTGTTGGCCCCGAGGGCACGACGGAGACGGATAAGACCGTCAAATGGTCGGTGACAGACGAATGGGCTGGCGGCGATGTGGTCACCATCACCACCGCTGATGACGGCACCTGCACCGTGACGGCCAACCACGAGGGCACGGCCACCCTCACCGCCACGGCCGGCAAGGACAACGTCTCGGCCTCGGTCACCATCACCGTCACCGCTCAGACGAACACCGTCAGCCCCTCTGGCGGCTACAAGAATGGTGGCGACCCGACCAACCCTGGCGGTGGCGCATGATAACGCAGATGTAGAACCTATTAAAGAAGAAACGCATTATGAAGACTTCAATCAAACATATATTCAGCCTTGCAGTGCTGGCCCTTATGACGGTCGCCTGCAGCAGCGAAGATATCACCCAGCAGCAGACAGCCTCGGAGAGCGCCCTCTCGCTGCCCTTCCGTGCCACCATCGGCAGCCCCGCAGGCACCCGTGGCCTCTCAGCCCCCGCCTCTGACGCTGCCGACATCACCGCCAAGTGGATGGCAGGCGAGAAGATCGCCCTCGTACATAACAATACCGTCGATGCAATGAAGGTTGCCAGTGTCGATAACGACGGCAACGCCACCATTACTGGTACCATCACCAACTACGACGAAAACGAGACAGCCTACCTCGTCTATTACGGCTGCGATCCGGCTATTAACGACGATATGACCGACTATAAAGGTATGCTGACAAATGCTTTAGGCGAGGCCGCTGCCTATACCCCTGAGATTATTGCCAAGACCTTTGTCGCAGCGGTTCAGGGGGGCACGCTGGAGTCTCTCTCTAAAGAGTCTGACTTCCGCCTCGGCACGAGCGCCCTCACGAAGAAGGGTGACTACGTGACGCTGACGACAAGCCCCACGCTCGAATCCCAGTTCGCCATCTGGCGACTCACGCTGACCACCGATGGCACCAACGCCCTCGCTGCCACGCAGCTCGACGTCAAGGACGCTGACGACAACACCATCGCCTCTGCCACGATCGATCCTGCAGCCTCGGAATTCTACGTCCTGCTGCCCCCGACCACCAGTGCCACCAACTACGTTTTCTGGGCCACGGCTGCCAGCGGCAACTACTCCTGTACCGCCAGCAACGTCACCCTCGGAAAGGGCAGCTTCTACCTCTCCAAGCTCACCGTCAAAAAGAAGGACGGCAGCATCAGCTTCGGCCAGACCAGCGTCGAGAAGACCAACGCTGATACAGCCTTCAAAAACGACACCTTTACCATAACCGAGGGTAGCGACGGCACGGTGACCTACTCATCCAGTGATACTAAAGTGGCGACCGTCAATGTCAATACCGGCGAAGTGACCATCGTTGGCCCGGGCACCGCCACGATTACTGCCACCGTGACCGACGGGCCGTACTATACCTACGCTGTGAAGACCGCCGAATACACGCTGACGGTGAAACCCACTACGGATATTCAGGACTATACCTCTGGCACACAGAACTGGTAATTAACGCTTAAAATAATGAAAACGATGACAAACAATCATATATTGAAGAGCATGGCCGCCCTCGCATTGGTGGGAGCCATGATGACAGGCTGCTCTAGCGATGACATGTCCGCAGAGACCCCGCAGCCCGCAAATACAAGCAAGACCGTGACGATGGCTATCACCGTCAGCCTCGGTGAGAATGCATCTACCCGCGCCCTAACCGAAGCAGGCGTGAAGACCTTCGCCGTGAACGATCAGATAGCCGTGATTTATAAGAATACGGCTGGCGAAACTGTGAAAGCAGAGAGCGCTAAACTCACCTCCACCGATCTCATCACCCCCAAAAAAGCCACGTTCTCAGTTGCGCTTACCAATCCGAAGCCCAATACAGCCGTGCGCTACGTCTATCCAGCCTCGATGGCAGCCGGCATAGAAGCAGATAAGGCTACTAATGACGACGCTGCGACGATTGATTACTCCCTTCTCAACACTCAGGACGGCACGCTGGACAAAGTCTCCAGCGATTTCGACCTCGCCACGTTCGACGGCAATTTAACTGACCAGGGCGTGCTCCCTGCTGCCACACTCACCAACCGGCTCGCCATCGGCAAGTTCACCATCTATAATAATGATGGCTCCAGCGACCTGACCAGCAAAGTCACCAAGCTGACCATCAACGACGGTACGAACACCTACACCGTCAATCGCACGGCAGCCGCAGGCCCCATCTACGTGGCCATGCAGCCCGTGAGCAGCAGTCAGACCGTCACTCTCAGTGCCACCGTTCTCAATGCTACCGAAGAATATTACTACAAGAGCGTCACAAACAACGCCTTGGCAGCCTCTAATATCTACGACATCAACGTGAATGCTATCAAACAAGTCGACCTTTCAAGACAAACCGCCGCATACGAAGCTAAGAATGGAGATGTGCTGACGGGCGAACTCGACGTGACAAATCATCCAGTGAAGATTTCTATTGCCGACGGTGCCGCCGTGACGCTTAATGGCGTGACCATCAACGGCGTGGACAACTCCAGCTACTCATGGGCTGGTATTACCTGTTTAGGCGACGCCACCATCATCCTGGCCAACGGCTCGACTAACACCGTGAAGGGCTTCTCGAGTAATTATTCCGGCATCTTTGTCGCTCACAATACTTCAGGTACAGAATATACACTCACCATCGATGGCGACGGTTCGCTCAACGCCAGCAGTAACAACAACTATTACGGCTACGGTGGTGCTGGTATCGGTGGCGGGCTATATATCAACTGCGGCAACATCATTATCAACGGTGGTAATATCACCGCTACGGGCGGTGGTCAATCTCCCGGTATCGGTGGTGGAATTGGAGGAGATTTTTCTTGCGGCAACATCACCATCAACGGTGGTACTATTAACGCTACGGGCGGTTCGGGTGGAGCTGGCATCGGTTGCGGTCAGGGCGGATCAGCGCCATCCTCTTGTGGCAACATTACCATCAGCGGTGGTACTATCACCGCTACGGGCGGTTATGGGGCTTCTGGCATCGGGAATAGCTCTGCGGGTATTTGCAGCAACGTTACTATCAACGCTACCGTGACCAAGGTGACAGCCAGAAGGGGGGATTACGGCGCTACCATCTTCGCCGAAAATAAGGTGACCATTGGCGGCACGGTTTATAAGGATGGCGATGTCTACCCGCTCGGAGATTCTTATCTCTACCAATCCGAGTTCATCTATCCGGAGCCGCAGCCTAAACCATAACGTGCTCACAGAGGGTCTGACCCTTTGTGAGGTCTGACTCCCTAAAACAGGGACCCACTTCCAAAGCACCATCGCGATTTGCGATGGTGCTTTTTTGTAGATGCCCGTACGAAACATACGGTCATAACCATAGGGTAACGATTCGTGACGTCAAGCGCACAGCACCTGACCGTGTGACATACTAAAAACAACTAACTGCCAATCCCTTCTGTGTGTGCGCCAAAATTTGGCAGAAAAGTTTGGCTTATTGGAAAACTTGTTGTATATTTGCAGCCAGAAAGATGATGATATGGATGTAGCATTATTCTGGATAAGTATTTCAAGGTTAATAATATTATTGTATGAGAAAAATGAAGAAATGGATGCAGGTCACCGTTCTGATCCTGGGCCTTACAATGACCTCTTGTCAGGGTTTAGATGCTGTTTCGGGCACTGAAGACAATCCGGTTCCAACAAAGGAAGTCACACTTGAGGATGCCCTGAACGACGGGACTATTGTGGTTTTGGCTTTCAACCTGAACGGCGAGGACTTCTACGTCGCCTTCATGAGAGTGGGTGATACCTATGAGTTGCTGGACTATGACAAGGCGCCGACACGTGGTGACGAACCGGCAGAACCGGCAATCACAGAGAAGGATTGTGACTTTAAAATGGAGCACGACAAGGCTAACAACGTGATCAAATTCACAGTTACTGAGAAAAAGACTTCCGACCTTGTGCTGACCGCTTTCATCGACATCAAGACGAGTACCATGGAGGTGATACCAGGCGATCCGAAGTACAAGGTGACTGGTGTGAAGATGAAGGTTTCCAACGTCGAGATTACCAATCTGCTGAAGGAGAAAGGCGAAGGTGTTACCTTGACCGACGCACTGGTGAAAGGTGCAAAGGTGGAGGTGGCCTATTACTGGGAAGGAAGCAAAGAACCGACCCTCTTCACTTTCACCAACGAAGGTGGAACGTTCTCCTGCAAGGTCACGGGGCACAAAGATGATACCTTTGCAAAAGGCAGTCTGAGGTCGGAGGGCAACTTGCTCCGTTTCAGTGCTATCAACTACGTTGATTTTGAATGTTCCCTCGAGATCGACTTCAATGTAGTGGCTAAGTCATATAAGTTCTTCACGGTCTTTCATGACTATTACGACTCCTTCAAAATCAGTGTGAATGACACCGACATCACATCGACACTGACCAAGGAGCCAGGCTAAGGACACAAGGGATAAAGTTATTCTTGTTCTATAGTAATAATCTGTGGTTTATTAGAATCCCGATTTGGCACCGCTGGCGCAGCAAAAGCGGCGCACGTTCCTTTTCTGTGAAGAAATCTGCCTAAAAGCTTGCAGATTACAATTATTTGTCGTATCTTTGCCCTCGAATATCAACAAACAAGAAGAATAACCATTAACAGATATGAAAAAGCGACTTTATCAATTGTTCATGATGCTGGTGCTGACAGTCTGCACGGGCCTCACGAGTTGTGACGAGATTGAAGCGATCTTCGACAATCCTGTAGAACTGACCCACACGGTCAGGATCAACGAGTTTAAGATCACCGGTCCGAGCACGGCCGACATAGGTCAGGTGCTCGTCTTCGGTGTGGATAAGAAGGCTTGGTGCCTGGTGACCGTCGATGCCGAGTCGTACTCCATCACCGGTACGCAGGCCGACATCCCGGAGGCGGTGAGACCTTATATCGACGTCATCTGGACATCGAGCAACCCGGAGGTGGCCACCGTCGATGCCAACGGCACCGTGACCGCCATCGCCCCGGGGCAGACCACCATCCAGATCACCGTGAAGGCCAAGGACGGCTCGATCAGCAAGAGCGCCTCATACGGCCTCACCGTCAATGCGCCAGCCCCGGATCCTGACCCGGAGCCCGACCCGGAACCTGAACCGGAGCCCGAACCGGAGCCAGTCTCTGATACGACCGACGGCAGCGGAAGCATTTACGACAACGATGACTACACCGTCGGCGGCAACCCGTTCTAACTAACGACATTAAAACGAAACGACAATGAATACGAAGAAGATACTGACAACCGCTGCGCTGGCCCTGATGATGTCCGCCTGCAGCGAAGAGTATAAGGAGACCGTGATAAAGTCCAACGGCGGCAACGAGATCACCATCACCGCCACGATCGATGCCGGCAGTGACAGCACACTGACGCGCGCCGTGGCTGAGAGCGGAACGACCATCACCTCCAGCCTGACAGTGGATGAGCAGATTGCCGTGCTGTTCAGCGACGGCACCAATAACCTCAATCGCACCGCCACGGTGAAGAGCGTCGCCGACGGCACGGCCACCATCGAGTTCACCATCCCCTCGACACTGGCGAATAACACCGCCTGCACGCTGGTCTATCCAGCCACCGCCGCCAAGGCCGACAATACCGACGTGAAGACCTATGCAGAGCTCTTCGCCACGCAGACGGGCACTCTCAGCGACGACCTCGATGTGCGCCGGGGCACGGCCACCATCCAGAACAATGGCACCACGGCCAGCCTCTCCGGAGCGACGATGCTCGAAGCCCGGAATGCCATCGTGAAGTTCTCACTCACTGACGGCGCCAACGCCCTCGCTGCCACGCAGTTCGTGATTAAGGACGGCAGCGACAACGTGCTCACCACCGTCACGCCCGCCACCACCGACGGTGCCAGCGACCTCTACGTAGCTATGGCCCCCGCCGATGCCAGCGCCTTCAAATTCGAGGCCACCGTTAACTCAATTTCCTATTCTTATGAGAAGTCCACTGCAACACTCGTCGCTGGAAAGTACTACCAGTCGCCGCTGACGATGACAACGGACGAACCCATTCTCACTGACCTCACTTCCGCCCTCGAAGAAGGCGCCATCGTCGCCATCACCTACACCATCGAAAGCGTGGAATACACCTCCACCTTCAAGAAAGAAGGCGACGAGTACATAGAGCAGAGCACCACCGCTGCCGCCCGCGGTATGACGAGGGCGGAAAGTAGAGGCCGCTATGATGTTGACTTGTATTCTCGTCCAACCACAGACGCGAATTTACTCGGCTTTACGGTGGTTGAGAATGGCAAGATGCAACTGGATGCGGCGATAAACGTGGCCACTTGCGAACAGGCGACGAACTATGCGTCTGATGAGGGAACGACCCTGAAAGTGGTATCGGTCAATGGCGTAAAGGCTCGTACGAAAGAGAATAAATTGGGTGTCGTTTATATTTTGCTTAAGGCTGCAGCAGGAGATGGAAGTGACGTAATATTGGGTGTGGTGAATTATTCAGAAAGTTCTAATTGGAAAATTCTGAATAATATTGCCAACAAAAATGGTAGTAGGTACCTGGAAATAGATCAAACCAACAATCGTGTAAACTTTAGTGTAAACAACTATTCCGGTTACCTGATATATGGAGATGAAACAGATGTGGTACAGCCCAAAGATAAAGTGGGGATGAAATCGAATGCGGCTCATAAAAATTATTACCTGAAGCAGTTTGACGCTGTGACATACAAGGAATTGTCTTGGGATGCTGCTAATCGTCAGGTTGTGACGACAGATAAAGCTGCCAGCTCTTTTAATCACGTTATTTCCTCGTCGACGGGCGTGACCTGGAACGATGGTACGTACGTGGTCAATAACAACGTAACCATTAGTGGCAGTATCACTTGCTCTGGCAATGTCAATCTGATTATCTGTGACGGCTGTACATTGAATGTCGGAGGAGCGATTAAAGGAAATATTTCAAGTAATAATAAAACTGTGTTTACCATTTATGGTCAGGCTGATGCTACCGGTCAACTGGTTTTGATCTCTTCCACGCAAGGTTTCCGTGGGTTTTCCGATCTCGTGATCCATAGTGGAGATATAAAAGCTACTACTGTCAAAAGTAATGAAAAACTTGGTATTACGATGTATGGCGGCAAGTTTACAGCATCGGTATCTGGCTCAACCCCCGCTATTCAAACAGGAAAAGATAGAAATATAACTGTTTATGGTGGCGAGATGGAGGTTGTTGGCGGTAAGGGTGATGGTATTATGGTAGGCGATGATAATACCCCGGCCTCTCTTACCGTTTATGGTGGTAAGGTGACGTCGAGCGCGCCGAATGGCAAAGCCTTAGTTGGAACCTATGCTAGGGGTGATGGAGCCGAGGTAGTCTTATTTGAGAGTACTGATGGATCCAATTGGACCGAAAACTATGGTATCCCCGGTAGCCCCACTATCACTACCGACGCCCCATACATCAAGATACTTGTTCCTACTGGAAATTAAGATAACACACTGGGCCCAGGTCCCGGTGTGCGTTTATTCGTTATGTAGTTTATGTTTTGGTTTTAATGGTTCCTTCGTCTGTCGTGAGATCCACGAAGGTTTGGTTAATTTAATTAGGTGTTTCTATCCTCGTTGCTTGCGAAAGCCGCGAGGATTTTGCAAAACAAATCCCTCGCCGAGTGGCGGGGGATAAGTTTAGCGGCGGAGCCTAGCACCCTGTTGTGCGATTTTGTTTTCCCCATTTCTCTGCGGGACAAAAACAAAAATAGTACTATTAGTACTACTGTTCGATTTATGTTATTGATAGTCAGACAATTATTGGTAGGTCTATTGTAAATTATCGATCTACTTTTATACTACTATTGTACTACTGCTTTTATGAGCTTTTCTATTTTGCCTATAGCCGTAAAGCCTTTTGGCTATAGCCACAAGGTCTTTTGGCTGTAGCCGTACGGTTGTTTAGTGCCTTGTTACTCCCTGTTTACTAGGCAGTTAATACCATTTTAAGGCCTTTGCATTACCATTAACCCCTATCAGAACAATGCAAAGAAGGCATCTTTAAGTCAGATAGGGGTTGTAACGGAGTTCGTAGTCGATGGTCGATTGCGGGCCGTGACCCGGAAGGATGACGGTATCAGCGGGCAGCTTCGCCAAGACATTGGCGAGGCTGCTCATCAGTTGTGTATAGCTGCCGCCGTCGAAGTCGGTGCGGCCGACGCTCATGCGGAAGAGGGTGTCGCCGGTGAAGGCGGTGCGCTCCTCGGCACAGTAGAAGACGACGCTGCCGGGGGAGTGGCCGGGCGTCTTCAGCACCTGCAGGCTGTGGTGGCCGAAGCGGATCACCTCGTCGGGGGTGAAGAAGCGACCCACGGCGGGGTATTCGCGGCGCAGCGGGGCACCGATGATGCTCTGGAAGTTGTGGGGGATGTCGGAGATGATGAACTCGTCTTCCTTGGCGGCCTCCACCCGCAGGCCGTAGGTCTGGTAGATGGTGTCGATGCCGAGGTTGTGGTCCCAGTGGCCGTGGGTGGCGAGGAGACGGACGGGCTTGAGACCCTGACTGCTGATGTAGTCGGTGATGGCGCGGCGCTCGTCGTCGTAGTAGGCGCCACAGTCGATGATGACACATTCGAGGGTGTCGTCGCTCACCACGTAGGTGTTCTCCTGAAGCAAATTAAAAGCGAAAGTCTTTATACTAATCATATTTATATTTTTTCAACAACGGATTGCACGGATTTCACAGATTTATGGGCAAATAGATGACATATTTGCCTTTATACCAGTCTTCGGTGAAGAAGGTGCTGATGTCGGTGGTCTCCACGATGTTGCGGAAGGGCTGCGTCTCGGCCTGCAGGTCACCGCCCTTGAGGCAGAGGATGCCGTTGGGCAGTGCATTTCGTTGGGGCTTGGCAATGTTCTTGCGCACGATCTTCACGAGGTCGGGCAGGGGCATCACGGCGCGGCTGACGACGAAGTGGTACTGTCCGCGCTCGTCCTCGCCACGCAGGTGTTCGGGGTGGCAGTTGGTGAGGCCGATGGCCTGGGCGACCTCCTGTGCCACGCGGATCTTCTTGCCCGTGCCGTCGATGAGCTTGAACTCGCAGTCGGGGAAGAGGATGGCCAGGGGGATGCCAGGGAATCCGCCGCCGGTGCCGAAGTCGAGGATGCGGGTGCCGGGACGGAAACGGATGGTCTTGGCGATGGCCAGCGAGTGGAGCACGTGGTGCTCGTAGAGCTGGTCGATGTCCTTGCGGGAGATGACGTTGATCTTCGCGTTCCAGTCGTGGTAGAGGGCGTCGAGGGCCTCGAACTGCTCCTGCTGCCGCTTCGTCAGCCCTGTAAAGTACTTATGGATGAGTTCAGAGTTCATAGTGCATAGTTAATATTCAAACATTGAACTGAGTATCCTGTCAACGGTCGCATAGGCGATGGTCAGCTCGATGCTGCCGACGGTGTAGGGAGCAATCTCGTCGGGGTTGTAAACGAAGGTGATGGCATCGCTGCCGAGGATGAAGTTCTCGGGCACGTAGATGTCAGAGTTGTTCAGGTAGCCGTTGTCGTGGAGGGCCTTCATGGTGTCGTGACCGGTCTTCTCCTGAAGGGCTTTCAGCAGGAGGGGTTTCAGCTGTTCCTCGAAGCCCTCGATGAAGACGTTCCTGATGTTCAGCAGGCGGCCGGTCTTGGCTTCAAAGTTCATAACGACCTGCTGGTTGACGGCATGGTCGCCGCCTTCGCGGTAGTTGATGTCGGCCAGATAGACCAGCGTGCCCTTGCTGCCTGTCTGGGTGTGGCAGTTGATGATGTAGTGGTAGTGATACCACGCCAGTTTGTGCTGGTCGTCGCTGTCCTGGTTGTAGAGCGGCAGCAGCGACCGCAGGTAGTTGCTGGTATAATCTTCGGCAAAGGCCTCGGCAGACTTCTGCATGTTGTCGTCGTTACGGTCGAGCAGTCGCTCGATGACAGTGGTGTTGATGATCTCTCCGGCTCTGCCGCTACTGGGAGTGGCTTGTTCGAGTCGGATGTCCACGCTGCACGTCGGTGAGAGGCTGTCGGCGGTGAGGGCAACGGTTTTGTCGGCACTGACGGTCTCGAAAGTGATCGTCTCAGATTCCTCGCTGCAGGCACAGAGCAGCAGGACAAGGGCAGAAGTGAATAATAGTCGCATATACATAAATCATGAAATCACGTGCAAAAATACACTTAATTTCGGAAATGAGCAAATTTCTCGCAGAAAATCAGTACCTTTGCACCCAAATTCAAGGAAATAATCGTAAATCGTAAATTCGTAAATCGTAAATGAAGTTATTCAAGGCAGCTCTTTTTGACCTCGACGGCGTGGTGTTCGACACCGAGCCGCAGTACACCGTGTTCTGGGGAGGCATCTGCCGTCAGTACCATCCTGAGCACCCGGGACTGGAGCATGAGATTAAAGGTCAGACGCTGACGCAGATCTACGACCGCTGGTTCTCGGGGCCGTTGCTGGCCGAGCAGGAGAGCATCACCAGCCGGCTGAACGACTATGAGCAGCAGATGCGCTACGACTATATCGCGGGCTTCGAGGCCCTCATCGCCATGCTCCGCAGCCATGGTGTCAGGACGGCGGTGGTGACCAGTTCGAACATCCCCAAGATGGAGAGCGTCTATCGGTATCAGCCGGGGTTCAAGGCGCTCTTCGACGCCATCCTGACATCGGAGGATTTCGACCGCAGCAAGCCCGATCCAGACTGTTATCAGAAGGCGGCACAACGGCTTGGGGCTCAGAGTGATGAGTGCATTGTGTTCGAGGATAGTTTTAACGGCCTCCGTGCCGGTCGTGCGGCTAAGATGGCGGTGGTCGGACTGGCTACGACGAACGCTGAGGAAGCCATCCGTCCGCTGTCGGATATCCAGCTGAAAGACTATGAAGGGCTGACTTTCGACCGTCTGCAGACGCTGTTGTCGCAGGCGAAATAGAGATTAAAGATGTAGTTATGAACGCTCAGAATACTTCCGTACATATCCGTCTGTGGCAGTATGAATTCTGGTTGCTGGCCATCTCAGAGTTCCTGCTGTCGATGTCGGTCTATATGCTCTTGCCGACGATGCCTATGTGGCTGCTCGGCGACCAGAATCTGAGTGGGGTGGAGGCCGGTATCGTGATGGGTGCCTTCGGGGCAGGACTGTTTGCCCTGGGTGCCTTCGTGAGCTACCTGATTGAACGTTATCGCCGTAACATCGTGTGTGTTGTGGCCATCGCGTCGGTGGCGGCCCTGTTGGCGCTGTTGTATTACCTCGACAGCCTGCGCTATCAGTTTGTGGAGTTCCCAGTGCTGTTGCTGTTGCGCTTTGCGATGGGAGCAGCTTTTGGTATGTCGCAGATGGTGCTGTGCAGTACGCTGATCATCGATACCTGTGAGAGTTTCCAGCGCACGGAGGCGAACTTCGCCACGGGCTGGTTCGGGCGCATTGCCCTGGCCCTGGGACCGTTGGCGGGTCTGCTGTTGCTGAGATATACTGACTATTCGGTGGTCTTCCTCGCTGCGACGGGCTGTGCCGTGGCCAGTCTGGTGCTGGTGCTGATGGTGAACTTCCCATTCCGCATCCCGGAAGATGATGTGTCGTGCTTCTGTCTCGACCGCTTTTTCCTGCCTCACGGAACCGTCTTGTTTATGAACCTGCTGCTGGTCACGGTGGCGTTCGGCCTGCTGCTGTCGATGCAGTTGCCGGTGCGCTTCTATGCGATGATGATGTGCGGGTTCTTGGGGGCGCTGCTGTGCTGGCGGTTCGTGTTCCGCGATGCAGAGCTGAAGAGTGAGGTGGTCACGGGACTGATCCTCCTCGGGGCGGCACTGATCATGCTGATTACGCGTAGTACGCTGCCGGTCGTGAGTTATGCCGCACCGATGTTTTTCGGACTGGGTATGGGACTGATCGGCTCGCGGTTCCTGCTGTTTTTCATCAAACTGAGCCGGCACTGTAAGCGCGGCACGTCGCAGAGTACGTTTATGCTCGGGTGGGAGAGTGGCATCGCCCTCGGTATCGGACTGGGACTCGGTTGTTTCGAGGATGCTCCTCAGCCACTGATGTTCACGTCGCTCTTCCTGACGGTCTTGGCCCTGGCCGCCTATCAATTCTCCCACAGCTGGTTTATGAAAAACAAAAATAGATAGAAAAATAACAACGGAAATAATAACAACAACGGATTTCACGGATTAAACGGATTCTCCAGACTGTTAATTATCAGTATAGATATAATCCGTGAAATCCGTGAAATCCGTTGTTTTAACCATTCATCGACATAAGGAACTCCTCGTTGTCGCGGGTGGTGACGAGGCGGTCGCGGATGGCGTTCATGGCCTCCACGGGGTTCATCTCGGCAATGAACTTGCGCATGATCCACATACGGTTGAGCGTCGTCTCGTCGTGCAGCAGATCGTCGCGGCGTGTCGACGAGAGCACCAGGTCGATGGCCGGGAAGATACGCTTGTTCGAGAGTGAGCGGTTGAGCTGGATCTCGGAGTTACCTGTACCCTTGAACTCCTCGAAGATCACCTCGTCCATCTTCGAACCGGTATCTACGAGTGCGGTGGCGATGATGGTGAGCGAACCGCCGCCTTCGATGTTACGGGCGGCACCGAAGAAGCGCTTGGGCTTCTGCAGGGCGTTGGAGTCGACACCACCGGTGAGCACCTTTCCGCTGGCCGGCGACACGGTGTTGTAGGCACGTGCCAGACGGGTGATGGAGTCGAGGAAGATGACCACATCGTGACCGCATTCGACCATGCGCTTGGCCTTCTCGAGCACGATGCCGGCGATCTTCACGTGACGGTCGGCGGGCTCGTCGAAGGTGGAGGCGATGACCTCGGCATTGACGGTGCGGGCCATGTCGGTGACCTCCTCAGGACGCTCGTCGATGAGCAGCATCATGATGTAGGCCTCGGGGTGGTTGGCGGCAATGGCGTTGGCAATGTCCTTCATCAAGACGGTCTTACCGGTCTTGGGCTGGGCCACGATGAGGGCACGCTGACCTTTACCGATGGGCGAGAAGAGGTCGACGATGCGCACGCTGGGGTTCGTCGTGGCCCTGTCGCCGCAGAGGGTGAACTTCTCCTCGGGGAAGAGCGGTGTCAGGTGCTCGAAAGCCACGCGGTCGCGCACCTCGGAGGGCTCACGGCCGTTGATGAACTTCACGCTGCACATGGCAAAGTATTTCTCATTCTCATGGGGCGGACGGACGGTACACTCTACGACGTCGCCGGTCTTCAGGCTGTATTTCTTGATCTGCTGGGGCGACACATACACATCGTCGGGCGACGAGAGGTAGTTGTAGTCCGAGCTGCGGAGGAAGCCGTAGCCGTCGGTAAGACATTCCAATACGCCGTTGGCGGTGATGATCTCCTCGAAATCGAATCTCGGCGAGCCAGTCTCCCTGACATTATAGACGGGCTCTGGCTCCTGGACCTGATGACCGGTAGGACGGTCGAACATATCGAGCGTGGGGATGGCGGCGTTGTCCTCGATGGGCACATCGACGATGGGGATGAAGTCGGTACCGTCGCCGGGGTCTCCCATCCACACGCCTTCGGCGTCGACCTCGTCGGTAGTGGGGTCTTCACGGCGGGTGGCCATCTTCTCACGCAGTTTCGCAATGGCATCGGCCGTATCGGCATCAGCCTCCGGGGCGAAATCGGCAGCTTCGGGGATGAAGTCGGTAGCCTCGGGCACAAAGTCTCCTTCTGCGGCAGCCTCCTGCGGCTGTCCGGCCTCTGCGGCCTGTTGGGCCTCGAGTGCAGCCTGGGCAGCAGCCTCGGCTTCCTTCTCGGCCTTCGACTTCCTGCCACGGCGCTTTGGAGCTGCCTCCTCGGCAGCAGGCTCTTCGACGGGGGCAGCCTCTTCGGCAGCAGGCTCTTCGGCGGGCCTTAATGGCAGGTCGCTGAACAGCGACGGGGCCTCCTTCGCCTTCCTGCGGTTACTCTTGCTGTCCAGGTTCTCACCGTCCTGGCCTTTCACCGTATACACCTTACTGGTGTCCTTCTTGGCGATGCGTGTGCGTTTCCGTTTGACGGGCTCACCGGAAGCAGCGCTCTCGGCAGCCTTGTCGATGATGGCATAGATGACATCAGACAGTTCGCTGTTCGGCGTCACCTTGACGCCCAACTGGTCGGCAATACCCATCAACTCGGGTATCTCCATTGATTCTAATTCTTCTTTTGTATACATAATATATGCAATAAATTCTGAGTTGGAATTTAAATTTTGAGATTAGGAAAGTGCTCGACGGACGTCAGCACAATTCTGAAAAACGCTGCAAAGTTACGCATTATTTCTGATATTACCAAATTTTTCCAAAAAAAAGTTGTACTTTGGCTTCGCCGAAGGGTACTTCTGCTCGGAAATACTCAAATATATTTGGTATTTCGCTCGCTTATTCGTACCTTTGCACCCAAAATGATAGAAAGATGGAGATCAAGAAAGCAGAATTCACACTGAGCGCCCCCATGGTGTCGATGTGTCCGGCCGACAACAAGCCCGAATACGCCTTCATCGGCAGGTCGAATGTGGGCAAGTCGAGCCTTATCAACATGCTCACCAACAACAAGAAGCTGGCCAAGACGTCGGCCACGCCGGGAAAGACCCTGCTCATCAATCACTTTATTATTAATAATGAGTGGTACCTCGTCGACCTGCCGGGCTACGGCTATGCGAAGCGGTCGAAGAAGGAGATCGACAAGCTCGACCAGATGATCCGAGGCTATATCCTGCAGCGGGAGCAGCTGGTGAATGTATTTGTGCTGGTGGATATCCGCCTGGAGCCCCAGAAGATCGACCTGGAGTTCATCGAGTGGCTGGGCCTCTCGTCGATACCCTTCTCCATCGTCTTCACCAAGGCCGACAAACTCTCCGCCTCGAAGGTCACCCAGCAGGTGGAGGCCTACAAGAAGGTGCTCTTAGAGTCATGGGAGGAACTGCCGCCCCTCTTCGTTACCTCGGCCGAGAAGCGCCAGGGCCGCGACGACGTGCTGGACTACATTGATAAAATTAACAAGGAAATTAATGAATAAGACAACGAATTACACGAATTTCTTGCGTCCCTTCGGTGGCAAGCGGCAAAGCCGAGCGCACGAATTGGCTGCGCACAGAAATAAATTCGTTTAATTCGTTTTAATTCGTTGTTGACAAAATAAATAATGGCAAAGGACACTCCATATCTCGATGTGCAGCAGCTGACGAAGTCGTTCGGCTCGCTGGTGCTGTTCCGCG
>JAEEGI010014125.1_pt1 | contig 16832 bp, 16 predicted proteins | sample 8958751 | NCBI WGS metagenome assembly JAEEGI01 (sample SAMN16246545, study PRJNA631951) | gut metagenome | biome: gut microbiome; feature: rumen; material: KS-attached | host: Bos | place: Iran: Karaj | collected 2018-10
ATGGCGGACCATACTCCAACTGACCCTGTGAAGGAAAACGTGATCCCCGCTACCTGTACAACCCCGGGACGCTATGATTCTGTGATTTATTGCACGGATTGCGGCTGTGAACTTAGCCGCAGGCAGTATCAGCCGAGCGCGACAAATCACCCGAATTATGCACCGGTTGAAAAAGAACTGCCGACTGCAACCAAGCCGGGACACGAGGCAGGCATACAGTGCGTGGACTGCGGTCATTGGCTTTCCGGCGGCGAAGTAATCGCACCACTGGCGGATCACTGGGGCTACTGCGGCGGTGAAGGCGACGGCACAAATCTCGTCTGGTGCATCGACAAAAACAGCACGCTGACCATCAGCGGCACGGGCGCCATGGCGGACTACAGCGAAAGCGAGCCCGCGCCGTGGAACGACTGCTTCGCCGCCCCGGGCGCTTCGATCACCGTTGTGCTCGAAGAAGGCGTCACCACGATCGGCACAAAGGCGTTCCCCAACACCGGCCTCAACGAGCTGATCGTCCTGAACAAACAATGCGACCTTGATGCGCTCGAGATCCGTGACCCGGCGATGCTGCGCGGCTATCTTGAATCCACAGCGAAAGACTATGCCGACAAATACGACAAGCTCAGCACTTTCAAACCGCTTTGCGATGTGGATTACCGCCATACGGTCGAAGTGATCGAGGGCGTGGACTCCACCTGCAGGGAACCGGGTCATACGCCGGGGCTCCGCTGCGTCGAGTGCGACAAGTACTTCTACGGCTGTGAGGCGCTCCCGCTCGAGAACCACGCCTGGGGAGACTGGGTCACCACAAAGCAGCCGACGACCGAGACTGAGGGCGTCAGGACCCGCACCTGCACGACCCCCGGCTGCGGCGCAACGGAAACACAGACGATCGAAAAGCTGACGCCGACCGACAACGGCGGCAATGACAACAACGACAGCAACGATAACGGCGGCGGTTTCTTCGGCTGGCTCCAGCAGGCGATGAAAGGGCTTGTCGCCTGGTTCAAAAAGCTGCTGCAGTTCTTTAAATAAGAATCCACCGCAAAAGGTAAACGAACAGCCCGCCGGGAGACCGGCGGGCGTCGTTGAAAAAAGGCTCTTTTGTCTGTTGACAAAAGAGCCTTTTTCTGGAGGTACCACCCGGATTTGAACCGGGGAATAACGGTTTTGCAGACCGTTGCCTTACCACTTGGCTATGGTACCGTGGTGAGCAGATATAAAAATGGAGCGGATGACGGGGCTCGAACCCGCTACCTCCACCTTGGCAAGGTGGCGCTCTACCAGATGAGCTACATCCGCACGTGGTGCTTCCGGTCGGAATCGAACCAACGACACGCGGATTTTCAGTCCGCTGCTCTACCAACTGAGCTACAGAAGCAAAAATGGCGACCCGGAACGGGCTCGAACCGTCGACCTCTAGCGTGACAGGCTAGCGTTCTAACCAACTGAACTACCGGGCCACTTTTTCAGCGAAAGCTGCTGCTTTCGAAGACACTGCATGTTTGCCTCGCAGCGACTTACATACTATACCAAAATAAAACGCGTTTGTCAATGACTTTTGAAAAAAAGTTTCATTTTTTTGCGCGCGCTCAAAGCAGCGGGAAATCCCGGCCGAACAGCTGCCATTCCGGCACCTTCTTTTCTTCCTCTTCCGGCTCTTCCTCGCCCTTGGGCAGGAATTTGGAGATATACCGCATGATGAAAATCATGAACACCAGGATCGCACGCATCGCTCCGAATGACACTTTTCATCGCCCCCGTCTCATACACGTTTCGCTATATGGGAAATGATACAACACGACCTTTCGTTCCTTGTCAAAAAATCGTAAACAAATTTTGAACAATCCCGCGGCCGCACAGAAAGCGGCAGACGGATTGCTCCGTCTGCCGCTTGATCCGTGTTCGGTTATTTTGTGCCGAAAATCCGGTCGCCGGCATCGCCGAGGCCGGGCACGATATAGCAGTTTTCGTTCAGCTTTTCGTCCAGCGCCGCGCAATAGACGTGCACGTCCGGGTGCGCCTTGGTGAAGGCCTCAATGCCCTCGGGCGCCGCGATCAGGCACATGAAGCGGATGCTTCTCGGGTTGCGCTGCTTGATCTGCGAAACGGCGTCGATGCCGGAGCCGCCGGTGGCGAGCATCGGATCGACCACGATCACGTCGCGCTTGTCGATATCCTTGGGCAGCTTGCAGAAATATTCCACCGGCTGCATGGTCTTCTCGTCGCGATACAGACCGATATGGCCCACGCGTGCCGACGGCACCATGCGCAGCATGCCGTCCACCATGCCGAGGCCGGCGCGCAGGATGGGCACCACGGCCAGCTTTTTGCCGGCAAGATGCTTCACGGTTGTTTTGCAGATCGGCGTTTCGATCTCCACGTCATCCAGCGGCAGATCGCGGGTCGCCTCATAGCACATCAGCATGGCGATCTCGCTGACAAGCTCGCGGAAATCCTTGGAGCTGGTATGCTTGTCGCGCAGGATGGAAAGCTTGTGCTGGATCAGCGGATGATCGAAAATCGTTACGTTGTTACTCATGATGCCAAGTCCTTTCTTTGCCACGTTTATTCTATTATACACCCGAAGCAGACAGGTGTCAATTTAAAACTTGATGCAGACCGGTTTCGTGCCGGGCGAAAGATATTCCGTTCCTTCATACTCCCGCGCGCAGCGGATGCGGTACCACGCGGTCTTTGCGTCGGCGGGCGCCTTGTCGGTCAGCTTGAGGTCGAGGCCGCTCTTGCTGCGGAACACCTCCCGGTATTCGCCGTCTTCGGTTTCGGCGCGGCACAGCACGTAATGGTCGATCGCGGCGGTGACGCGCACGAAGAACGTGATGCTGCGGCCGGCGCGCTTCTGATGCAGAATTTCGGTTTCGTCCAGATTGACAACCATCAGTTCGTTGCCGGCATGGCTGAAGACCAGCTCGTCGTCCTCCGCCTTGCGGAACGACTGCACGCTGTAGTAATAGATCTGGCCGGAGACCAGCGTGTCGTCGCGGAACGTCAGCGTCTGCCCCTCCAGATAGGCCAGCGGCAGCGGCACGGACACGCCAGACGGGCGGCGGCTGATGCGGTAGCCGTCGGCTCTGTCGTCGCGCTCCCAGTCCAGCACGGCCACCCCGAACGCGGGATGGTCGGCGCTCTTCATGAAAACCTGATGGGGGTCAGAGAGCGAAACGTTCTGCGCGGCGCCGCGGCGGATCATGAGCGAGCCGTCGTTTTTGACGCGCTTGGCGGTGATGCGGTAGGCATAGACCTGCGCCGCCTCCACGTCCGTGTCGATATAGCTGAACACGTTTTCCGGCACGCGGGCGATCTTGTCGAACAGGCCGGTTTCGCGGTTGAGCTTTTCAATGATGAATTGCTGCGCGCCGGGCGTTTCGCGCCAATAGAGCGCAACAAAGCCGTCGTCGGTTTCGCAAAGGCGCGACAGCTCCGGTTTGCCTTTGATCCGGTCGGTCAGTTGCAGTGACAAAGCGTTCCCTCCTCAAAGCAGACGCGCCGCAGCGCGGTCCAGAAAAACGGTGACGTCCGGGTGTGTTTGCAGCGCGGACGCGGGGCAATGCGGCGTCACGCCGCCGTGCTCCATGGCGCGGATCGCCTGCGCCTTGCTGTCGCCCATGGCAATCAGCAGAATCTTTTTTGCCGCAAGAATATCGCCGATCCCCATGGTCAGCGCAAACCGCGGCGGGCTTGCGTTTTCAAAAAAGCGGGCGTTGGCGTCCAGCGTGCTCTGCGCCAGCTGCACCATGAACGGGCCGTCGCTGAACCGGTCGCTCGGTTCGTTGAACCCGATGTGCCCGTTGCGGCCGATGCCCAGCAGCTGGATATCGATGCCGCCGTGCGCCTCGATCGCCGCGCGGTAGGCGCGGCAGGTGGCCTCGTGGTCTTCGGCAAGGCCGGACAGAAAGTGGACCCTGTCATAGCTGAAGCCGGCCGGATCGAACAGCTGCGTTTTCATAAAGGCGTAGTAGCTGTGCGGGTCGTCCTGCGCCAGCGAGCAGTATTCGTCCAGATTGAAGGTCGTCACACGCGAAAAATCGGCCTCGCCCGCCCGGTGCGCTTCAATCAGCAGCCGGTAGGTTTCCAGAGGCGAACTGCCCGTGGCAAAGCCCAGCACGCTGTCCGGTTTTTTTCGCACCTGCGCAAGCAGAATGGCGCTGACCTGCCGCGCAATCTCAAGCGCGGTGTCCGAAACGACGATCCGCATGGCAGCCACCTCCTCTTCTCCCGTTTATCATACCATATATTTTCCGCTTTGACAAATATTTTTTGAAAGTATTCTCTTTTTTTTGCACCTGTGCTATAATCATAGCCGAAGGGAGGCGGTCCGGTTGCGCAAAAACTACCACACCCATACGCATCGCTGCTTTCACGCGCAGGGCGCCGACGCGGATTTTGCCGCCGCTGCAAAGGAGCAGGGCTTTTCTGTTATCGGGTTTTCCGACCACGGCCCCTGGCCGTTCAAGGATTACGTGTCCGGCATGCGTATGCCGGCCGCCGCGCTCGAAGACTATGCCGAAAGCGTGTTTTCGCTGCGCGCGCAGTACCGGGGCGAGATGGAGATCCTGCTCGGCCTCGAAAGCGAATACTTCCCGCAGTATCTGCCGTGGCTGTGCGCCATGGCGGAAAAGCACGGGCTCGACTATCTGATTCTCGGCCACCACTTCAGTGGGAACGAACCCGGCGGCATCTATAACGGCAGCCTGACGCACGCGCGCGACGTGGTGCGCTATCAGAAGGACGTCTGCGCCGCCATGAAAACGGGGCTGTTTTCCTACGTCTGCCACCCCGATCTGTTCATGCGCGGCTACCCGGTGTTTGACAAGACGTGCGAAAAAGCGTCCCGCGCCATCATTGAAACGGCGATGGAAACGAACACGCCGCTGGAATACAACCTGCTCGGGCTGCAGCACAGCCTGCACGACGGCAAGCAGGGCTACCCCTACCCCGCCTTCTGGCAGCTCGCGGCGGAATACAGGGCGACCGCGATCATCGGCATCGACGCCCACACGCCCGACGCCTACCGCGACACACAGACAATTGCCGCGGCGGAGCAGTATCTCGCCGATCTCGGCATCCCCGTCACGGACGAGATCCGGCTGCTGCACGATTGAGCGTTCAAAGACGAAAACGGTGCGTTCCCGCAATAAAAGAAGGGGCCGCACCGTTACCTTTTTCAGCTTTTTGTCGTTAATATGGATGAAGGGAGTGAAAACGTGTGGAAGATCAAGAGATCCTTCGGCTGTTCAACGCGCGCAAGGAGGCCGCGATCCGCGAAAGCCGGCGCAAATTCGGGCCGCTGATCCGGTCGCTGGCGCTGCGCCTGCTGGGCTCAAGAGAGGACGCGGAGGAAACCGAGAACGACACCTACATGAAGGTCTGGACAGCCGTTCCCCCGGCGCAGCCGCTGCCGCTCGCGCCCTATTTTTCCGCGGTCTGCCGCCGCACCGCGTTGGACCGCCTGCGCGCCCGCACGCGGGAAAAGCGCGGCGCAGGCGCCTATGAAGAAAGCCTGTCCGAGCTGGCGGAATCGATCCCGGGCAAGGACGACGGCCGCGCCTTCGCCGATTCCATTGCGCTGCAAAACGCGTTGAACGACTTTCTTTCCGCACTCACCCCCGAAGCGCGCCTGATCTTTTTGCGCCGCTATTGGTGGTTCTGCTCCGTGGCGGAGATCGCCCGCAGCCGCGGCACGACCGAAGGCGCAGTCAAAATGAGTCTTTCGCGCACAAGGGCAAAGCTAAAAGCATTTTTGAAGGAGGAACAGCTCTATGAAACCGACTGATCTGACCGACGCGCTGAACGGCGTCGATCCGGCCTTCATAAAGGAATCCGAACCGGAGGCTGCGTCGGGGACGCAGGGCCGCTATAAGCCCTGGGCCCGCATCGCCGCGCTGGCTGCGGCGCTGGCCGTTCTCATCAGCGCGGGAACCGTAGCGGCCTGGCACGGCTTCCGAAAGCCGACGGCGCAGGATGAAACCGGCCTGCAGGCGCTGCTGCGCCCGCTGACAGCCTGTGCCGCGGAATATCCCGCGCAGACGCCCTACCCCGCCGAAGGGGAGCTTGCGCCGCAAAGCGAGCTGGAAGCATGGACGAAAGCCGATCTGGAACGCAGACAGAAATATTACGGCGCGGGGAAATCGCTCGCCGCCTATTTCGCCCGCTCTCTGCCCGCATTTTTGGAGGGCAGCGCTGGCCAAAACAGCGTTTGTTCCCCGCTGAACATCTACTTTGCACTTGCCATGCTGGCGGAGATCTCCGGCGGAGAGACAAGAGCACAGGTGCTTTCCCTGCTCGGCGCGCCGGATCTGAAAACCATGCGGACGCAGGCCAACCGGGTGTTCAACGCCAATTACCGCAACGACGGCTCAGCCGCCTGCATTCTTGCCGATTCCCTTTGGCTGAACGAAAACGTGACGTTCAACCGCAACACGCTCAAAACGCTGGCGGAGCAGTATTACGCCTCCACCTACCGCGGCAAGCCGGGAACGGAAGACTTCGACAAGGCGATCCGCGCCTGGGTCAACAGCCAGACCGGCGACCTGCTGCAAGACGTTGTTTCCGGCATCGCGACGGACGAACTGACGTCGCTCGCGCTGTATACCACCGCGTATTTCGGCGACAAATGGCAGGCGGAGTTCTCGGCGGACGAAACAAAACAAGATGTTTTTCACGGCCCCGACGGCGACGCCGAAGCCGCCTTTATGCACGCGACCGACCTTTGGGGCGAATACTATTGGGGGCAGCATTTCGGCGCCGTCAAAAAGGATTTGCAGCAGCATGGCGCCGTCTGGTTCGTGTTGCCTGACGAAGGCACGTCGCCGGAAGACCTGCTGCGGGACGAGGAAGCGCTCCGCTTTTTGTTCACAGGCAACAAGTATTCCGATTGGCAAAACAAAAAGTCGCTGCGTGTGAATCTTTCGCTGCCGAAATTCGACGTCAGCTCACAGCTTTCCCTGAGAGAAGGGCTGCAAAAGCTGGGAGTGACGGATTGTTTCAACGAGAAAGCGGACTTCTCACCGCTGACGGGCGACAAGCCGGTCGCCGTTTCCGAGATCAACCACGGCGCGCGCGTCATTGCGGATGAAAAGGGCGTCACCGCCGCGGCCTATACCGAGATGCTGCTGGCCGGCGCCGCCATGCCGCCGGAGGACGAGATGGATTTCACGCTGGACCGCCCCTTCCTGTTCGCCGTGATGAGCGACGACTATATGCCGCTGTTCGTCGGCGTTGTGAATCAGCCGTAAGCTTTTACGCCGTTTCTGCGCAGCATAGCCGTTGCCGCGGCGGAGCAAGCCCTCGCCGACCTGGGCATCCCCGTCACGGACGAGATCCGGCTGCTGCACGATTGAGCGCAGTACGTAAAAACCGAAAAACCGCCCTTGGGAATTCCCCGCGGGCGGTTTTTGATTTTTACGGCGTTTGTTTTTCCGAGCCGCAGGAATCGATCCAGGATGCCTCTGACGAACATAGGCTCTGTTTCCCGAGGCGGCTGCGGATCGCGGTCTTGAGAGTCAGTCGCCGCCGCGCACGGAGCATCTGCAGCCGGCGTTATTCCGGCATGGTGCGGTAGACCCGCAGCAGCGAGAACAGATAACGGAACATTTGCAGGCGCAGCGGGAGCGCGGCAAGCGACCGGTCGCTCTGATCCACGCCCTTGTGCAGAATCACCGGCTCCGTCTTTTCGCCGAGGCCGAGCTGCCTGAGCGCCTGCAGAATCACCTGCGCAATCCGTTCGTTGCCCCTGGCGCTCGGATGAATGCTGTCCTGCGCAATATAGCTGCGGTCGGTGCCGAAGGCCGCCGCCACGTCCACAATCGTGAACGCGCCGGGGTGCGCCGCCAGATAGGCGCGGATCAGATCGTTGAGCCGGTTGACCGCCGCCTGATAGGGCGCCTTGTTGATTCCCGTGCCGGGGTTATAGAGCGTCTGCATCAGAATGGCGGCGTCCGGGTTCAGGCCGCGGATGGTCTCAATGATCGCGGCAAAGTTCTCTTTGAGCTGCGCCGTGATCCGGTCCATGCGGCTGTAATCGTTGCAAAGCGTGGCGTCGAGCACCAGCCCGGTGACGTTGTCGGTCAGATAGTCGTTGCCGCCGATGGAAATGCTGATGACATCCGCCTGCTTCACCGCCGCGGCCACCTCGGGGCGTTTCAGATGTCTGAGCAGGTGATCCGTCCGGTTGCCGCTGACCGCGTGGTTCTGATAGGCATAGCCGTTGGTGTCGGCCACGATCCGCCCGTAGCAGGCCTCGTCCGGGTTCAGAACGCCGGCGCCGTAACCGATGGAATCGCCGAGTACGACATACTGCAGCGGGGATTCGGCGGCAAGCGCGGCAGGCGCGCAAAGAGAAACGAGCAGGCACAAGACGCAAAGCGCACAAAGCAACGCGCGTGTCGGTTTCATAAAGGTTCCTCCCCTTTCGGATTCGTTTTCTGCCGCGGACCGATTAGCGGCTGAAGAACTTGCCGAGATTCGCAAACCACGCCCAGATGGCGGCATAGTTCAGCTCGCCGGTGCTCACGCCCTTCACGCGGATCACGGGGTCGGTGCGCGAGCCGAGGCCCAGCTCATACAGCTTTTGCAGAATCACCTTTGCAATCTTCTCGTTGCCCTTGGCGTTCGGGTGAATCGTGTCGATGCAGATATAGGTCGGGTCGGCGCCGAACGCGCCCGCCACGTCCACGATGTGATAGGCGCCCGGATGGTCGCGCAGATAATCGTAGATCATGCTGTTGACCCGGTTCACCGCCTCGGCCGTGCCGAAGCGGAACGGATAGATCGTGGGGTTATACAGCGTCTGCATCAGAATTGCCGCGTTGGGGTTATAGGCCCTGATCTTTTCCATGATTCCGGCAAAGTTGCGGCGCATATCCGACGCAATGGAATTGATTCGGCCGAAATAGCGGAACGTCACTTCAAAAAAGAGCCCCGGGGAATTGTTGGTGAAAAAGTCGTTGCCGCCGATGGAGATGCTGATAATGTCCGCGCGGCGGACGGCGTCGGCCACGTCGCCGCGGTCCAGCCGGGACAAAAGGCCCGACGTGCGCATCCCGTTTTCGCCGAAATTCTGATAGCTGTAGCTGTTGGTGTTCGCCACGATGCGGCCGTAGTTCGCTTCGCCCGGGTTGCGCAGACCGGAGCCTGCGGCAATGGAATCGCCCAGCACCACGTAGTGGAGTCCCTCGCCCACGGCGGACGCCGCGGCAGCGGCGCACGACAGCGCAAGCACCAGCGCGAGCAGAACGGCAAGCAGTCTTCTTGTTGTTTTCATCATTGCTTTCTCCTTTGAAAAACCGGGCGTCCGCAAAGGGCCGCCCGGTCCGTTTTTTTCATCAGTCGGCAAACGCCTTCTGCACGGCGAAATACGCCGGCTTCAGCTTGCCTTCGCCGTCCACGATACCCCAGCCGGTCTCCACCGGGCAGCCCTTCTGGCCGCAGACGTAGCAGCGCTCGGAATCGTTCCACATATAGATGAACGCGCCGATGCAGAAGTCAAGGTCCTTGATCATCGGGATCAGGTCGGCAAAGAACTTTGCCTGGCCCTCGGGAGTGTGCGGATAGCCGTCCAGACCCGTGCCCTCGGAAAGCTCGCGGTAGATGTGGTTGGCATATTCGCCCTTGAAGAGCAGATCGGCCTTTTCGCTGTCGCTCTTGTCTTTATAGAGATGACGGAACTCGTCGCGCAGATCCTTCGGCAGGTGCTTGATGAAGGCGTTGATGTCCTGACGGGCCTCTGCCTCGCTGTTCACCTTATAGCGCTTCTGCAGGATCTTCTGCTTCTGTTCGGGCGTCTTGGGCTCGCCGAGGCCGATATAGCCGAATTCAGCCAGAATGATCGGCTTTCTGGTCAGCGTATAGGCATACTTCATCAGCGCCGGGAAGGTCTCGAGGGACTTCACGATGTTTTCAAAGCAGCCGAAATACAGGTCGATGCCGACGTAGTCGATGTATTTGTTGTACTTCGCCATCAGCGGGGGCAGCTCCACGATGCCGAGGCCGCCGAGGTTATAGCCGATCAGAATATTGCCGCGGATCGGATACATCGCTTCGGCCTGAACGCCGATGAACTTCGCGGCTTCCTCCATCGTCAGCGGATCGGTGAAGCGGTCGACGCCCATCTCGTTCGTAATCTGGAAGGCGCCGGCAACGTTGCGCAGGTCCTTGAGCAGATAGCGGGCGATCTTCTGAATCTTGGGAATGTCCTCATCCTTGCGGATGTCCATGCCGTGGTCGATGAACTTTTCGGGATACGGGGTGATGGCCATGACCTTGATGCCGCGCTTGGCATAGCCCAGCATTTCCTTTTTCCAGGCCTTATAGTAGGGGCTGATCTTGCCGTTGTCGTCCAGCGGGAAGGGTATATCCTCGCGGATCCAGTGGATGTTAGCTTTTTTGATCTGCTTATACGCCGGGTCGGGGTGGCAGATGCCGGTCATAAAGCCGTCGGCCTTGTCCATGGCCTCCACAACGGCGGCCTTTTCACCGGGCGTCATGGCGATTTCACTGACGCCGAACATCAGCGAAAGCATAGGAGTCAGAATCGCTAAGAGAATACTAATGGCTTTTGCTGCGCCGGATGGTACTTGCATAGTGTTTCCTCCTTCTTCTCGGTCAGCGCGCGGCTCCTGAACCGCACATTGACTCATTGTTTGTTTTATTTTACCACACATTTCCGCAATATTTGTGTACAAATTGTGAATTCAAGAGGATTTTGTTCATGATCTGCGGCAAAGGCGGAGAACGGGCGCTCTCTCCCGATCAAAAAGGCCCGCTGCGGCCGGAACCGATCGCCTGCCGTTCAAGCCCGATGAGCGCAAACGCCTCCGGACCGATGCGGTCCGGAGGCGTTGACGGATTCCTGGGATCAGATTTTCATTGCGGTTTCGTAAGCCTGCCAGACAACGGTTCTGAGGTTGCCCACAGCGTCGCAGTCGCCGACAAGATAGACGTTCCGGCTCTTCTGCGCGAGCGGCGCGGGCACATAACCCGCCGAGGAGATCACGCTGTCGCAGGAAATTTCAAAGTCCCTGCCGTCCTTGCCGGTGCAGACGATGCTGCCGTCCCGGACCTCCTTCAGCGTGCTTTCCAGATAGACCGGCACCTGCTTCCAGGCAAACCACTCTCTGAGGTACGAGCTGTTTGCAAGGCAAACGCCCTTTTGCGAAATGAGGTCGTCTTTCATCTCAACAATCTTCACGTCCCTGCCCTGCAGCGCGAGCTCATAGGCGATCTCGCAGCCCGTCAGGCCGCCGCCGATCACGGCGACGCTGTCTGCAACCGGCGCTCCGTTGAGGAAGTCGCACGCCTCCACCATTTTTTCATATCCGGGAACGCGCGTCAGAAGGCGCGGCTTTGCGCCCGTCGCAAGGATGACGGGGTCGCTGCCGAACTGCGCAAGGTCGGTGATCTCGGTGTTGAACCGGACCGGAATGCCCAGCTTATCCGTTTCCCGGCGGTACCAGGTCAGAAGGTCGCGGAGCCTGCCCTTGTAGCTTTCGGCCGAGGCCGGAATAAACGTGCCGCCGAGCACCGACGTCTTTTCATAGATCACCGGGTTGTGGCCGCGCAGCTTCAGCACTCTTGCGGCCTCCATGCCGCCGATACCGCCGCCGACGATATGCACCGTTTTCGGCGCGGCCGTTTTTTCAATGTAGTGCTTCTTCCACTGCATCATTTCGGCATTGACCGCGCACCGCGCAAGATGGAGCGAATCGCTCAGCTCCTGCTCGTTCGGAACGCCCTTGTAGTGGCACATATTGAAGCAGCCGTTGTGGCAGAGGATGCAGGGACGAATGTCTTCCTCCCGGTCCTCGATCACTTTTGTGAACCATGCGGGGTCGGCCAGGAAGCTGCGCGCGAAGCCCGCGCCGTCCAGCCGGTTTTCCGCAATCGCCTTTGCGGCGGCGTCAAGCGTCATCCTGCCCGCGCAGACGACGGGAATGTCGACGAACTGCTTGATATGCTCCACGTCCTCGAGGTTGCAGTTTTCCGGCATATAGACGGGCGGATGCGCCCAGTACCACGCATCGTAGGTGCCGTTGTCGCAGTTGAGCATATCATAGCCCGCGTCCTGCAGGAACCGGACCGCCGCCTCGGATTCCGCCATGTCTCTGCCGACCTCCGTGTAGGCTTCGCCGGGCAGCGCGCCTTCCCGGAAGCCCTTGGTCCTGGACAAGACGGAATAGCGCAGCGAAACGGGGAAGTCGGTTCCGCATTTCTTTTTGATCGCCTGCACGACTTCGGCCGCAAAGCGATATCTGTTTTCAAAGCTGCCGCCGTATTCGTCCGTCCGCTTGTTCACATACTTGAGCGCGAACTGATCCAGCAGATAGCCCTCGTGAACCGCATGGATCTCCACGCCGTCCACGCCCGCCTCCTGCAAAAGCTTCGAGCATTCGGCGAAGGAATCGATGATCTCCTGAATCTCGGCCTTGGTCATCTCTCTGGACGGCACCTTGTCGGACCAGCGGTTGGGGGACGGACTGGGCGCGGCGGTGATTCGGTCAAGATCCATGAACGGCTTGGAAAGCACCCGCAGCGCCTTGTTGGTATACAGCATTTCCATCATCGGCGAAATGGTGAAGCTGCGGCCGAAGCCCGCCGTCAGCTGCACGAACAGCTTGGCGCCGGTTTTATGGAACTCCGGCATCCACGCGGCCAGATCCCGATACATCTTCTTGTTTTTATGGAGCCATTTGCCGAGCATGGGATTATAGATCGGCTGACAGCCGGGCAGCACGAGACCGGCGTTGTTCCGGGCAACCTCCAGGATGAATCTGGCGCCCTCTTTGTCAAAGTGGTTCTTTTCCATCCAGCCCAGCAGGTTCGTGCCGCCCATGGAGGTCAGGACGATCCGGTTCTTGATTTCAACGCTGCCGATCTTCCAGGGGGTCAGCAGGGATTCGTACTCTTTTCTCATAGCAGTCTCTCCTTTTTCTGATTCCGGTCATTCCGGAAAGCGGTCGGGCTCAGCGATCCACGATCACGGTGCCGTCTTCCTTCACGGTGACGGTATCGCCGTCCTGCACGTAGTTGAGGAAGTCGTCGCCGAGCTTGTCAATGGTGGGCATCTTTGCGTCGTCGGACCAGACGTCCGCCAGCACCGCGCCGGCCGCGGCCAGCGAATCGATCTCCTTTGCGAACAGCAGACAGGCGGGCGCCTTGCCGGATTTGACGGCGGAATACAGGAACATGCCGCCCGTGGTGGAGCCGATGGTCTGGGGCAGGCAGAGCGCCTTGCCCTGCAGCAGCTTTTTATAGAGGTCGGGGTTGCTCTGGTCCACGCACTTGGTTTTGGACTGAATGAACATCATCTGCATGCTTGCGAGCGTGTTGAAGCCCTGCTTCGTCACCACAGCCTCTGCGGTCACCGCGCCTTTCGCAATCACGCGCCCTTTGAATTCCTTCATCTTATTTCCCCTCCTTTGTAATGATCCGCAGAATCTCGTCGTTGGAATAGAACCGCGCCGTCGTATAGGTGCGCAGCTTGTTGGACGAGGTAATCACCGGCTTATCCTGCCACAGCGGGTTGTCCATGAACATCAGCGGACAGATGTAGCTGACAATGACGCCCGCCCGCTTCAGCCGCGCGGCATAGGGCGTTTTTTCAAACTCCTTCATCACGCCCGCGGAGGTGGTGAACACCGTGGGAACCAGCACCTTTTCGTTGCCGGCTTCTTGGAGCGCGGCTTCGATTCTGTCGGTCCAGTCCTTGAGCTGCTGCAGCGTCATGTGCGGACAGCCGAGGAAGCAGAGAACCGGGTCGGCGTCCTTGTTCTTCCAGATGCACGGATAGCCGTTCTTCACGCGCTCCAGCTCCGCGTCGTCCACCACGTAAACCTTTGCGTTCTCTTTGATCAGGCTTTCGCCCTGCGCCTTCGCTTCCGGCGTCAGGTTGTCGATGTGATAGAGGCCCACCGCGCCGTTGGACGCCGTGGCCGCGCCGAAATCCTTGAGATAGGTTTTCGCTTCGTCGGTCAGCTCCGTGCCGAGATACCGGTCGAGCCCTTTGACGTAGGGCACGTCCTCCATCACCTTCATGCCGATGGCGGAGCCGAGAATCTGCGCGTCGGGGCACCCGGTCGTTTGCAGCTCCACGATCCAGTCTGCCTTGCGGCCCTCATCGGTCAGAAGACCGAAATACGGCACAAAGCCCGCGATGGAGCCGAACAGCTCGATGATGCCGGAGTTGCGGTTGCAGCGCGCGCCGAGCACCGAGTTGGCATAGACCACCGCCGACGATTCCGCCCAGGAGAGCACGTCGCCCGCCTTCGGCGTGTTGCCGATCTCGTCCAGATAGCAGGTGCAGGTGTAGCTGTCTTCGTTCAGAAGGCCGAGCTGCGAAAGCTGCTTTTCATAGCGGCTTTGCTTGCCGAAGACGAATTTCGCCACCGCCTTCTGCAGCAGCGACTGCGGCACGTTTTTGTCATACGGCCGCGGGTCGCAGGTGAACTTTTGCCCCGAAAGGCACCCTTCGTCGATCAGCTTCTGATAGAGGTCGAACACCGGGCCGAGAAAGGTCAGCCCGAACGAGAGCACCAGATGGCCGTAGTCGCCCGTGACGGGCACCATCTTTTCCGCGCCGAAGACTTCGCCGTACTGCACGAGCGTGCGCATGACCTTCGCCATTGTTTCGCCTTTTTCGCCGTTCAGGATTGCCTGTTGTTCCGTTGTCAGTTGCATCACGAATTCCTCCTTTATCCGTATCGTTTTGGTTTTCCGGCTTGCGTTTTTCGCCGATTCCATTATACACCAATCCGCCCGGTTTTCAAGCACTATTGAAGAATATTCCGCGCGCCGCCGCATCCGGGGCCGAAAAGCGGCGCCGGCACGGCAGGCAGCCGAAAGAAAAAGCGCCGCCGCAGCGACGCGAAAACAGTTGAACCGGAAGAGAACCGATTCTGTCTATTTCATTCGTTTTTCAAACCGGAACATGCCGTCCGGAAACTGTTCGTCCATCTGCTCTGCCAGATCGGGATCCTGCGGATCGGGATAATGGCTGTTGAAAAACTCCACGATATGGAAGCCGCAGCGGTTGACGTAGAAATGAATGTTGCGTTTTTCAAAATACGGCGTCACGGTCTCCCAGACCGCCACCTCCGGGTGCAGCCGTTCCACGGCGCGCCACGCGGCGTAACCGACGCCCCTGCTGTGCGCCGCGGGGGCGACAAACAGCAAGTCCAGATCGCCGCGGGTTCCGTTCACCCGGATGACAACGCCGCCGACCGGCCGGCCGTCCTGCATGATGCGATAGGCCTCCCCGCCGTCGATCGCCTGCCCGATCGTTTCGCGGGAGATGATCTGACCGTCCGCTTCAAAATGGTCGTCCCGCAGGCCGAATTCTTCCAGTGCGCCGTAGTTGAACGCTTCCTGATTATCGAGAATGAACTGCTCGCGGTCATTCTCCGTTAAGGGTACGAGCTGTATTTCCGTCATAGTATCCCCCTGTCCGAATCCGTATTGTTTCCGGTTTTTGCCTCGTCCTTTTTCTTCTGCGCCGCCGCGCCGGAGGGCCCGGCGGTCATACAGTCAAGCGTTTTCAGGCATGCTTCTTTTTTTTCCCGGAACGACCCACCACAAGGACACCGCTGCAACGATGATGAAAGCCGCAACCGGACAGAAGCCGCCCAGCGCCGCAGCCGCAGTATAGGTTATCAGGCTGACAATGCTTCGGAGTCCCAACCGGAATTTCCTGTCGGAACAGCTGTCTTTGATAATCAGATAGTACATCAGATGGAACGTGATGCTTGCCAGCGCCATGTCTCCGAAATAGATGCTGAGCGGGATCCATGATCTCGGATAGGTTCCGACCCATGCCGTTGCAAACGGGATGAAAGACATCGTAAACATCCAGGCGATATTACACCACAGGATTTTGACGTTGACCTGCTGCGCATCATGAAAAATCTGATGATGGTTGACCCAGTAAATCGCGATGAACACAAAGCTCAGCAGATAGGTGAGCAGCGTTGGCCCCAGCACCTGAAAATCGCTCCAACGGTCTCCGACCGGCTGTTTCAGCTCCAAGACCATGATTGTGATGATAATGGCAAGAACGCCGTCGCTGAATGCTTCCAATCTGTTTTTTTCCATAATCCGTCACCTGAAAGTCCAGTTTTCTTCCTCCGTATTATATACCTCTTTCGCTGCTTTTTCAAGCACCGCCGTCAGATGACGCAAAGCCGAAACAAAAAAGCGGATAAACCCTTGTAAATCAAAGGTTTATCCACTTTCGTGATTTTGGCGGAGAGCAAGGGATTCGAAGTCCGGCAAAAGGGTAAAAAAACGTGTAAAAAAGTGCAAAAAAGCCCTATTTTACTGCATTTTTTCACTTTGACTCTTTTTTCTAAATGCGCAAGAAAAGAATAATAAGAATAAAAGTCTGAACACAAAAAAAGGGGTGCGGCAGCAGCTTTTTCTCCCCTCTCTCAGCCATGATCTCTTGTCTTACATTTTTTCAAGGAGGCTAAAAGGAGTATGAGAAAGAACTGATAGAGCATATAAACCAAGGACACACATTACGAGAAACAGGAGAAAAATACGGTTTCACATATCAAGAGATGAGGAATTTTAAGACCAGATACAATAAGAGTCAACGTGAACTTTCAGCAGGAATCAAAACCAAGCCCAAGGGAAGGCCACGAAAAAAGGTTGCAGAAATACCACCATCCATACAGCAATTAAGCAATAATATAACATTTGTTTTTCTGTTTTTCAAGGGAAAATTGGGAAAACCGCTTGTGAAAAACGTTTTTTTGACAGAGAATCTCATTTCTTCCTGCGGGCCTTCCCATGAATCCGGTCAACAGATCCGGGCTGCC
>JAEEGI010014129.1_pt1 | contig 16830 bp, 11 predicted proteins | sample 8958751 | NCBI WGS metagenome assembly JAEEGI01 (sample SAMN16246545, study PRJNA631951) | gut metagenome | biome: gut microbiome; feature: rumen; material: KS-attached | host: Bos | place: Iran: Karaj | collected 2018-10
ATCCCGACCTGGTGCGCGAGTATCTGGGATCTGTGGTGCCATATCGTGATAATTTCTTTGCAGCCCTCAATTCGGCTGTGTTCAGCGACGGTTCGTTTGTGTATATCCCCAAGGGTGTGCGCTGTCCGATGGAGCTGAGTTCTTATTTCCGCATCAATGCCAGAAATACGGGACAGTTTGAGCGCACGCTGATTATTGCCGACGATGATGCTTACGTCAGCTATCTCGAAGGCTGCACAGCTCCTATGCGTGATGAGAACCAGTTGCATGCCGCCATCGTCGAGATTATCGTGAAGGATCGGGCTGAGGTGAAGTACTCTACTGTCCAGAACTGGTATCCGGGCGATGAGAACGGTAAGGGTGGCGTGCTGAACCTCGTGACGAAGCGTGGCGATCTGCGTGGCGTCGATTCCAAACTCTCCTGGACACAGGTAGAGACTGGTTCGGCCATCACCTGGAAGTATCCGTCGTGCATCTTGCGAGGCGATAACTCTCAGGCGGAGTTCTATTCTGTCGCTGTGACCAACAACTATCAGGAGGCCGATACGGGTACGAAGATGATACATATTGGCAAGAACACCAAATCGACCATCATCTCGAAGGGTATCTCGGCTGGTCACTCGCAGAACTCTTATCGCGGACTGGTGCGTGCGGCTTCTACGGCTGATAATGCGCGAAACTACTCCAGTTGCGACTCGCTGTTGCTGGGTTCCGACTGTGGAGCTCATACCTTCCCTTATATGGATGTGCACAACGATACGGCTATCTTTGAGCACGAGGCTACGACCTCGAAGATCTCAGAAGACCAGCTGTTCTATTGCAACCAGCGAGGTATTCCTACCGAACAGGCAGTAGGACTTATCGTCAACGGCTATGCGAAGGAGGTCTTGCAGAAACTCCCGATGGAGTTTGCGGTCGAGGCTCAGAAACTGCTCAGTGTGTCGCTCGAGGGAACAGTAGGCTGAACGTAATTCTTACAGGAATATGAATATTAGTCTCAGATCAAAATCATTCTCCGTCAGACTGACTCGCCGAGTCGTTCTGGTGATGCTGGTGACGATGTCGTTCATCAGCGGACTGATTTTTATCTGGGCAACAGTCTCGATGGGGATGATGTCGAAGGCACACTATCACGACATGCTCGACATCACTAATCAGAAGGTAGGTAAGATTATGACTGCCGTTGAGGTGGCCGCTATCAACAACGTGAGTGAGATTGAGCGTAACCTCGATTCGCCAGAGCGGGTATTCGCTGCGATGAAGGGCGAGCTGGAACTCAATCCGCACGTCATCGGCTGCGGTCTGGCTTTCATTCCCGATTATTATCCCCAGCAGGGACATTGGTTTGAGCCGTACGTCGTGCGTCACGACAATGGTGAAATAGAGTCGCTTCAGATCGGTTCTGCCTCTCACGACTATCTGAAGTCAGAATGGTATCTCAAGGCCTTGACAGAAGAGGGTGGCTATTGGTCGAATCCCTATTACGATGCGCATGGTGCGAAGGCGATGCTCTGTACCTATTCCAAGCCTGTGCGCGATGCGCAGGGACGTATCGTTGCCGTTTTTGGGGCAGATGTGTCGCTCGACTGGCTGAAGGATCAGTTGCATGAGATCGACAAGAGTGAGCGTCAGAATTTCTTCGTGTTGGATTCTACCGACAGGGCTTTTGCGCCATATAGCTTCATCATCGGTCGTAAAGGCGACTATATCGTTCACCCCGACGAGCACCGTATCCTGCATAGGAACTATATGGAGGAGGCCAAGTATACTAATTCGGATGGTGACGACAATCTGGGCATCTTGATGCGGAAAGGCCAGAGCGGTCAGGAGATCGTTGATGTCGATGGCATTACCTCCTATGTGTTCTATGCACCGTTAGAGCAGTCGGGTTGGGCGATGGCCATCGTCGTGCCTGCCTTTACCATCTTCTTTATGGGCATTCTGGTAGGATGTATCACCCTCTTGTTGCTGTTTATCGGCCTGATGGTGGTGTTCCATATTTGTCATGTCTCTATCCGTAGGGCTACCCTGCCGCTCAAGCAGTTGTCTGTCTCTGCCGATGAGGTGGCCAAGGGGAACTTCCATACCCAGTTGCCCGTCATCGAGCATGATGATGAGATCAAGTTGCTGCGCGACTCGTTCGATACGATGCAGCATTCTCTGTCGCAATATGTCAAGCAGCTTACGACTACTACCGCCCAGAAGGCAGCCATCGAGAGTGAGTTGCATGTGGCCCGCAGTATCCAGATGTCGATGCTGCCAAAGACTTTCCCACCATTCCCTGAGCGTTCCGATATCGATATCTTCGGCAAGCTGACGCCCGCAAAGGCGGTAGGTGGCGACCTCTTTGATTTCTATCTTAACGACAATCAGCTCTTCTTCTGCGTGGGCGATGTCTCTGGAAAGGGCGTGCCGGCCTCGCTGGTGATGGCTGTGGCGCGATCGCTGTTCCGTAATATCTCTGCCCATACGGCTGAGCCCAATCGTATCATGGGCTCTCTGAACGAGGCGCTTGCAGATGGCAACGAGAACAATATGTTCGTCACGCTCTTCATGGGTGTGCTTAATCTCGAGAACGGCTGTCTGTCCTATTGCAATGCAGGGCATAACGAGCCGATCCTGATCTCCGACAACGTACAGTTCATGGCTTGCGACCCGAACCTGCCGGCAGGCATCGAGTCCAGTTGGGACTTTACGCTGCAGGAGGCGAAACTGGCACCAGGCACCACGCTCTTCATCTATACCGACGGACTGAACGAAGCCGAGAATGCGGTTCAGGAGCAGTTTGGCGACAACAGAATGCTCGCAAAGGCAGGAGAGCTGTTGTCGAAGTCGCTTTCTGCCGAACAGATTGTGAATGAAATGACTGAAGCCGTGCACCGTTTTGTGGGCGACGCTGAACCCAGCGACGACATGACGATGCTGGCTATTCAATATAAAGGCAAATAGTAACAAACATGTTAGAAGTAAAGAACCTACATGCCAAGATTGGCGACAAGGAGATATTAAAAGGCATTGACCTTGTGATCAACGATGGTGAGACGCATGCCATCATGGGTCCTAACGGATCGGGAAAGAGCACGCTGAGTGCCGTCCTCGTGGGCAATCCGCTTTACGAGGTGACCGATGGCGAGGCTTGGTTCAACGGCAAGAACCTGCTGGAGATGAAGCCCGAGGATCGTGCCCACGAAGGTCTGTTCCTCTCGTTCCAGTATCCGGTGGAGATTCCTGGGGTGTCGATGACCAACTTCATGAAGGCTGCCATCAACGAGAAGCGCAAGTATCAGGGCTTGGAGCCGATGAATGCCGCTGAGTTCCTGAAGCTGCAGCGCGAGAAGCGTAAGATCGTGGAGCTCGATTCTAAGTTGGCTAACCGTTCCGTCAACGAGGGGTTCAGCGGTGGCGAGAAGAAGCGCAATGAGATTTTCCAGATGGCGATGCTCGAACCGAAGCTCTCTATCCTCGACGAGACCGACTCGGGTCTTGACGTCGATGCGATGCGCATCGTGGCCGAGGGTGTGAACAAGCTTCAGACGCCTGAGACCTCATGTATCGTCATCACCCACTACGACCGTCTGCTGGAGATGATCCGTCCGCAGTTCGTCCACGTGTTGTATAAAGGCCGTATCGTGAAGACGGGCGGTCCTGAGCTCGCCAAGGAGATTCAGGAGCACGGCTACGACTGGATTAAAGAAGAAATCGGAGAAGAGTAATGGCAAGCGAGAAACAATACATAGAACTTTACGAGCAGGCCCGACAGACGATCTTCGACCATGCGCCCGAGGCGATGAATGCCGTGCGCGATCAGGCTTTCGAGGACTTCCGCCAACAGGGCTTCCCGTCGAAAAAGGTGGAGCGATACAAATATACCGATATCGATAAGTTGTTTGCGCCCGATTATGGCGTAAACCTCAGTCGTCTCGAGATACCTGTCGATCCCTATCAGGCCTTCCGCTGCGACGTGCCCAACCTCTCGACGTCGCTCTATTTCGTGGTCAACGACTCGTTTTATGCGCAGATGCAGCCCAAAGGTCATCTTCCAAAGGGGGTGATCGTTGGTTCGGTGAGAGCCTATCCTGAGTTTGCTGCCAAGTATTATGCCAAGTTGGCCAAGACCAGCGATGATGCTGTGACGGCGCTCAACACGATGCTGGCTCAAGACGGCATGTTCGTCTATGTGCCCCGTAACGTCAAGGTCGATCGTGCCATTCAGGTCATCAACATCCTGAAGGCCACACCTCAGAACGCCCAGCGCGTCGTACCCGATCTGATGGTCAACCGTCGTGTGCTCATCGTGCTCGAGGAAGGGGCAGAACTGAAGATGCTCTTCTGCGACCATGCGGCCGACGACCGTAACTTCCTCGCCACGCAGGTTATCGAGGCCTATGTGGGCGAGAATGCCTCGCTCGACCTCTATTGCCTCGAGGAGACTCATTATAAGAATGTACGCGTGAGCAATGTCTATATCGACCAGCAGGCCAACAGTCGTGTGAACCACAATGTGATCACGCTCCACAACGGCATCACCCGCAATAAGCTCGACCTGACGTTCTCGGGCGAGGGCGCAGAGTGTCAGTGCTACGGTTGTGTGATTGCCGACAAGCAGCAGCATGTCGATAACAACACGCTGATAACCCATCGCGTGCCCCACTGTACCTCGAACGAGCTCTATAAGTATGTGCTCGACGATAAGGCCACAGGCGCCTTTGCCGGACGTGTGCTCGTCGAGCATGGTGCCCAGAAGACCGTCTCGCAGATGACCAATCAGAACCTGACGGCTACGAAAGAGGCTCGTATGTACACCCAGCCGATGCTCGAGATCTATGCCGACGACGTGAAGTGTGCCCACGGCTCTACCGTAGGTCAGCTCAACGATGCGGCCCTCTTCTATATGCGACAGCGCGGCATCTCGCTCGAAGAAGCGCGACTGCTCCTGCAGAATGCCTTCATCAACGAGGTCATCGACAAGATGCAGCTCGAACCGCTGCGCGACCGTCTCCACTATCTGGTAGAGAAACGCTTCCGAGGCGAACTCAACAAGTGCGATGGTTGCCGACTCTGTAAGTAGGATATATTCCTTTTAACTAACTATAAATAGGACAGTATGAAAATCAGAATGTTTTTCGCAGCTGTGCTGACGATGTTCAGTGCAACAGCCATGGTGGCTCAGCAAATGCAGATGCCGCCAATCCCCGTCGATCCCGCCGTACGTATCGGTAAACTCGACAACGGACTTACCTATTACATCCGTCACAATGAGTATCCTGAGCATGTAGCCAACTTCTACATTGCCCAGCGTGTTGGCTCTATCAATGAGGACGAGTCGCAGCGCGGTCTGGCTCACTTCCTCGAGCACATGGCCTTCAACGGCTCAGAGCACTTCAAGGGCAATGGCATTATCGAGTTCTGCCGTTCACTCGGTGTGGAGTTCGGTAGCGACCTGAATGCCTATACCTCTATCGACCAGACGGTCTATCGTGTCTGCAACGTTCCCACCAAGCGTGCTACCGCTCTCGACTCCTGTCTGCTCATCCTGAAAGACTGGTCGAACGGCCTGTTGCTGGAGCCCGAGGAGATCGATAAGGAGCGCGACGTCGTGCACAACGAGTGGCGACTGGGTGAAGGTCCTTCTCAGCGCATGCTGCAGCGCGCACTGCCTAAGACCTATCCTGGTTCTAAGTATGGCGAGCGTCTGCCCATCGGTCTGATGTCTGTCATCGACAGCTTCAAGCCCCAGACACTGCGTGCCTACTATCAGAAATGGTATCGTCCGGATAATCAGGCTATCATCGTAGTGGGTGATGTCGATGTGAACCATATGGAGGATAAGATCAAGGAACTCTTCGCAGGCATCAAGGTCGATCCCAATGCGCCCAAGGTGGTGCCTGAGGCTGTGCCCGACAATAAGGAGGCTATCTATGTCTATGAGAAGGACAAGGAGATGCAGATGGCTAACGTCTGGGTGATGATGAAGCACGAAGCTACCAAGCCCGAAGAGAAGGCCAGCATGGCATATCTCGTCCAGGACTATGCTGTCAGTGTCATCTCGCAGATGATCAACCAGCGCCTGTCGGAGATGACACAGGATGCTGCATGCCCCTTCTTCCAGGGATTTGCCGATGATGCCAACTACCTGCTCTCAAGGACCAAGGACTGCTTCGAGCTGATTGGTATTCCCAAGGAGGGTAAGGAGATGGAGACCTTGCAGATTCTCTACCGCGAGGCCAAGCGTGCCCGTGAGTTCGGTTTCACTGCTACGGAGTATGAGCGTGCCAAGGCCGACTATCTGAGCAGTCTGGAGAAGCAATATACCAACCGTGACAAGCGCAAGAATGACGAGTTCGGTAATGCCTATCGCGACCACTATCTGAACAATGAGCCTATTCCCCCATTGGAGGTGCTCTATCAGACCATGCAGCAGATTGCTCCGAATATCCCCGTACAGGCCATCAACCAGATGCTGCCCCAGCTGATCACTCCTACCGACAGCAACCTCGTTGTGATGATCATGGCTCAAGACAAAGAGGGTAAGGTTCATCCTACAGAGAAGGATATGGTTGCAGCCGTTGCTGCTGCCCGTGCTGAGAAACTGGAGGCTTACGTGGACAATGTGAAGGACGAGCCGCTGCTCGACGTGGCTACCATCAAGAAGGGTAAGATCACCAAGGAGACTGAGAACAAGACCTTCGGCTATAAGGAACTGACACTCTCTAACGGTGCTACCGTGATCCTGAAGAAGACCGACTTCAAGGACGACGAGGTGCAGATGCAGGCCTTCGCAAAGGGTGGTAAGTCACTCTATGGTGAGGCTGACTACACCAACCTGAAGGTGTTTGATACAGCTATCGGCATGAGCGGACTGGGTAACTTCTCAAGCACTGAGCTGCAGAAAGCCCTCGCTGGTAAGAATGCGAACGCCGACCTCTCGCTGGCAAATACCCGCCAGTATCTGACGGCTCACTCTACACCGAAGGACATTGAGACGATGTTCCAGATGTCTTACCTCTACTTCACCAACGTGAAGAAGGATGACAAGCAGTTCCAGAACCTGATGACACAGCTCGACATGGCACTGAAGAACAAGTCGCTGTCGCCTGATGCCGTGTTCTCCGACTCTGTAGCCGCCACCACCTATGGTCATAATCCCCGCTTCAACAACATCGACGTGAAGGACCTGAAGGACATCAACTACGACCGCATCCTCGAGATTGCCAAGGAGCGTTTCCAGAATGCCGCCCAGTTCACCTTCGTGATCTCTGGTAACTTCGACGAACAGACGATCCGCCCGCTCATCGAACAGTACATCGCTTCACTGCCTGCTACGAAGGCTAAGCCCGAGCAGTTCAAGGAGGTCATCACCTTTGCCAAGGGCGAGGTTGTCAACCAGTTCAAGGTAAAGACCGAGTCTCCCAAGGCTACGGCCCGTGAAATGTGGTATGCCGAGATGCCTTACACACTCGACAACATCGTGAAGCTCGACGCCGTAGGTCAGGTGCTCTCCATGATCTACCTGAAGACCATCCGTGAGGACGAGAGTGCCGCCTACTCTTGTGGCGCCGCTGGTCACTTCAATACGGGCACCAATCAGCCTAAGGCCTTGCTGCAGGCTTACTGCCCCATGAATCCCGATAAGTCTGAGCTGGCTGTACGCCTGCTCCACGAGGGTATCCAGAACATGGCCAAGCAGGTGGATGCCGACCAGCTGCAGAAGGTGAAGGACTATATGCTGAAGCAGGCCGATATCGATGCCAAGCAGAACAGCTATTGGATCAACACCATCACCACCTTCAAGGAGTATGGTCTCGATGTATATACAGACTACAAGAAGACCGTTGAGGCTTTGACGGTCGACAATGTGCGTGACTTCCTCAACGAGCTGCTGAAGAGTGGCAACCATGTGGAAGTGATTATGACACCGGAAACAAAGTAAAGTATGAAGCGTATTGGATTCAGCGTCATTGCTGTTCTGACGAGCCTGAGCATCAGTGCCCAGCTGCAGGTCAGGGAACTGAAACTGAGTAATGGTATGACTGTCTGGCTGAACGAGGACCACTCGCAGCCGAAGGTGTTTGGTGCCGTTGTCGTAAAGGCTGGTGCCAAGGATTGTCCCAATACGGGTATCGCCCATTATTTTGAACATATCATGTTTAAGGGTACCGACCGCATGGGAACCACCGACTACGCTGCAGAGAAACCTTGGCTCGATAGCATATCGGCTCAGTACGACCTGCTCTCGCAGACCAAAGACGAGGCTGAGCGCAACAGGATTCAGTTGCATATCAACGAACTGAGCCTGAAGGCAGCAGACTACGCGATACCCAACGAGTTTAACCGCCTGATATCGAAATACGGCGGTAGTGGTCTGAACGCAGGCACGAGCTACGACCTGACGTTCTATCACAACTCGTTCCTGCCGCAGTTTATCGAGCACTGGTGCTGGCTCAACTCCGAACGACTCATCACCCCTGTGTTCCGTGGGTTCCAGGGTGAGCTCGAGAACGTGTATGAGGAGAAGAACCGTGCGGCCGATGGTATGGGCGACTTGCAGAACAGAATCTTTGGCGCCGTATTCAAGACTCAACCCTATGCCTATCCGATACTCGGGTCGACAGAGAACCTGAAGAACCCGAGGCAATCGGATATGGCAGCTTTTTATAAGAAGTATTATGTGGCATCCAACATGTGCCTCATCCTCTGTGGCGACATCACACCCGATGCTTCGCTGATAGCCCTGCTGGAGAAGACCTTCGGACGTGTGCAGACGGGACCGGTGCCTGAACGCGGATATAGTCCGATGCCCGACATTCAGGCGGGCGAGAGATACGAGATTAAACTGCCGATCCCCATCATTGGGGCAGAGGCGCTGATCTTTAAGAGTCCTACGGCCTACGAGCCCGATGCCGACGCACTCGACTTGGCCAACAAGCTGTTGTCGAATGGTAAGGCCGGACTGCTCGACTCGCTGGTCAATGAGCATCAGCTGATGATGTCGGCTGCCACAAGCATTGGCTTCGACGATGCTGCAGGCACGGGAGTCGTTATCATCCCCAAAGTGCTGGGTAAGATGAAGACAGCCCGTGAGCGCGTGATGGAACAGGTGAAGAAGGTGATGGACGGCCACTTCAGTGAGGCGCAGATGGAGACCCTGAAGCGCGAGATGGTGATGGAGGCCGAACAGAAACTCGAAACCATCAGTGCGCGGGCTCAGAAACTGGTGATGATCTTCACGAAAGGCAAGACCTGGCAGGATGTGCTCGACAGAATCGACCATATCCGACGGCTTACGAAGGCCGATGTCGTTGCTGCCGCCAAGAAATACTATGGGGCCAACTACATCACGCTGGCCAAGAAGTACGGCATGCCCGACAAGGAGACCATCAAGCAGCCAGGCTACAAGCCCGTCGCACCTAAGAACATGGATGCCAAATCGGCCTTTGCCCGTCAGCTGGAGCAGATTCCCGTTAGTCAGACAGACATACGTACCGTTGATTTCGAGCGCGATGTCACCATCCGCAAGATCAGCGATCACGTCAGCTTGTTCTATAAGGAGAACCCCGTCAACGATATCTTCACCTTCACCCTGCGCTATAAGGATGGCAGTCTGCATACGCCCGCTACCGATGTGCTGGCCGCCTATCTGTCACAGCTGGGCACCGACTCGCTGAAGAAACAGCAGTTGGAGCAGGCCTGGCAGCAGATCGGCACCACGATGGAGGTTGTGTCGGGCGATGTGACGTTCAGCTTCAATCTGACGGGTCCTGAGGCTCAGTTAGTGCCCGCCCTGAAACTGCTGTCCCACTTCCTGCAGTCGGCCCAGGCCGACGACAATGCGCTTTCTGAAGCCAAAGATGAAGACAAGGTGTCGCGTAAAGGCTTTGGCAAAAAGAAAGACGATGTGGTGAAGCCTGTTATAGAGCGCATACTCTACGGACAGAAGTCGGCATATCTTACCCAGCTCTCGAAGAAGGAGGTCAAGGCTCTGAAGAGCGAGGAGCTGATCAGTCTTTTCCACGAGTTGCAGCAGTACGACTGCGAACTGTTCTATTGTGGCCGCCAGTCTGTCGATATGGTGGCAGAGGCAGCCCAGCAGACCTTGCCGCTGGCTCAGTGCAGCCGAAAGGCAGCAGATACCTTCCGCCCGTTGCAGCAGTATCAGGAGCCCACCGTTTACTTCTACAACGTGCCCAAGTCGCGTCAGAACTACGTGGTCAGCTACGATGCTCTCGGGCCGATACCTTCCCTTGAGGAGCGCGCCAAGTCAGCCCTCTGGTGCGAGTACTTTGGTGGTGGCATGTCGTCGGTGCTGTTCCAGAACGTGCGTGAGTTCCGTTCGCTGGCATATACTACCGCTGGGCGACCTTACTTCACCAGTCTCGCCCTGCATCCGCAGGAGACTCAGGGCTACATCACAGCCACAGGCACACAGGCCGACAAGACGCTCGAGGCTGTGGCTACCATCGACTCGCTGCTGCGCCAGATGCCGATGAAGGAAGAGAACCTCGAGGCTGCTCGTCAGGGTGTGATGAACGATATCCAGATTGAATATCCCACCTTCCGCAAGATCACCAAGTACGTGGCCAACAAGATGCGCGACGGCCATACCGTCAATCCCTATACGGCGCTGGCCAAGTTGGTACCTGGCATCACTGCGCACGACGTCGTCCAGTTCCATCAGCAGCGTATCGCAGGCAATCAGAACCGCGTTTGGATCGTCATCGGCGACAAGAAACTGACTGACATGAAGGCACTCGCCCGTTTCGGGAAGGTCGTCGAACTGAAGAAGGAGGAGATTTACAGATAAACAGAGAAATCAAGATGTACGATTTTAATAAGGTTAGGGAAGATTTCCCCATTCTGTCGCGCGAGGTCTATAACAAACCACTGGTATATCTCGACAATGCGGCTACGACGCAGAAGCCGCTCTGCGTGCTCGATGCGATGCGCGAGGAGTATCTCAACGTGAATGCCAATGTGCATCGCGGCGTCCACTATCTCAGTCAGCAGGCCACTGACCTGCATGAGGCTGCCCGCGAGAAAGTGCGACGGTTTATCAATGCCAGCAAGACAGAGGAGATTATCTTTACCCGTGGTACCACGGAAGCGATCAACCTTGTAGCCAGTTCCTTCTGCTCCTCGCAGATGGGAGCTGGCCATGAGGTCATCGTCACAGAGATGGAGCACCACTCGAACATCGTCTCCTGGCAGTTGCAGGCCATGAGGCAAGGCATCGTGGTGAGACATCTGCCTATTAGCGACGACGGCAAGCTGCTTATCGACCAGCTGGAGCCGCTTATCTCCGAGAAAACGAAGCTTATCAGCGTGGCCCATGTCAGCAATGTGCTCGGCACGGTGAATCCCGTCGAGGAGATTATCCGCATCGCTCATGCTCACGGCATCCCCGTCTTAGTGGACGGAGCCCAGAGTGCGCCCCACTTCAAGGTCGATGTGCAGGCGATGGACTGCGACTTCTTCGCCCTCAGCGGCCATAAGATGTACGGTCCTACGGGCATCGGCGTGCTCTACGGCAAGGAGGAGTGGCTCGACCGGCTGCCTCCCTATCAGGGCGGTGGCGAGATGATCGACAAGGTGACGTGGGAGAAGACCACCTTCGAGCGCCTGCCCTTCAAGTTTGAGGCTGGCACACCCGACTATGTGGCTACTCACGGACTCGCGAAGGCCATCGACTATATCGAGACCATCGGCTTCGAGGCCATCCAGCAGCACGAGCATGAGCTTACCCGCTACTGCATGGAGCAGCTCCAGACCATCGACGGCATGAAGATCTACGGCCCGCAGGATGCATCGCAAAAAGATGCGGTTGTGAGTTTCAACGTCGGCGATATCCACCACTTGGATATGGGAACCCTGCTCGACCGTCTGGGCATCGCTGTGCGCACAGGTCATCACTGTGCTCAGCCCCTGATGGACCGTCTGGGCATCTCGGGCACCGTTCGCGCCTCGTTTGCCCTCTATAACACCAAGGAGGAGATTGACACCCTCGTGGCAGGCATCCGTCGCGTTGCACAAATGTTTTAAAGGTAAAAAGGTAAAAAAGTAAAGATGCTGGCGAGTCACTATTACGAAGGCAAGATTGAGGCAGGCTGCGACGAGGCTGGTCGTGGCTGCTTGGCAGGCAGTGTCTATGCTGCTGCCGTCATCCTGCCCGACGACTATCAGAACGAGTTGCTCAACGACTCTAAGCAGCTCACGGAGAAGCGCCGCTATGAGTTGCGCTCTATCATCGAGCGCGACGCCGTAGCCTGGGCGGTGGGCATCGTCACGCCCGAGGAGATCGACAAGATCAATATCCTCAATGCCTCTATCCTCGCCATGCATCGTGCACTGGATCAGCTGAAAGTGCGCCCAGAGGCCATCATCGTCGATGGCAACCGCTTCAAGCCGTATTTTAGAGGTGAGGGGCAAGAGGTGAGAGGTGAGAAATCAGAGGTGAGAGGTGAGAGAATACCTCATACGACGATCGTGAAGGGCGATGGCAAATACCTCTCTATCGCCGCAGCCAGCATCCTCGCCAAGACCTATCGCGACGACTACATGAACCGCTTGGCAGAGGAATATCCCCAATACGACTGGCTCTCCAACAAGGGCTATCCCACGAAGAAACACCGCGATGCCATCCGCCAATACGGCATCACCCCCTACCACCGCAAGAGCTACAATCTCCTCGGCGATGGCCAACTGACCCTCGACTTCGGCGACTTTTGAAACTTTTTTTGCCAAAATGCTTGGTCGTTTCCCCATTATTTGCTACTTTTGCAGTGGTTAATTAATAAAACGTTTTTAATACAATTAAAACAATGAAGAAATTTCAAATGATGATGGCTACGGTGCTGGTTGCATTGATGGCCTTTGCAGTTCAGAGCTGCGGTAGTGATGACAAGGATGATCTGAGTTCTTCTCCCTATGAGATTGTCGGTGCGTTCAACGTTCAGCAGAAGGGTGAGCTTTCTGATACAGAAATTGCTACACTCAAGGAAAAATTCGCCCAGAGTGTAACAGGTACATACATGACTGATCAGATGGCGGAATCCACTACAGACCAGCTTGTACAGAAATACATTGCCAGCCTGAGAGAGCTTGATTCGTCGAAGAGCACAGCTGTGTTTACTATCACCATTACGACCACCAATCTTAAGACCAAGAAGCAGGTCTGCAAGTGGGACATCGAATGGAATAAGGGCTCTGTTTCTGGTAAGAAGTATTAAGCGCTGACTTAATCGAAATAAAGAAGAGGTGGAACTTCAACGTTTCACCTCTTTTTTTATGTCTGCGAATCGCGAGCCACCTTATTTGCAAAGGCTGTTTTTCGAGATGCTCCAGTCTTTGCGTTTCAGCAGTCCGCAGTCTTCGCCTTCAAACATCTTGGCAGCCTGCTGGTCGCCCTTCAGTTGCCAGTCGAGCCAGGCGAGGGCAGGGATGGTGAACTCGCCACCATGAGGCTGGCGATAAGTGCCGCCGTGACCTACGGGATAGTTGATGGCGATGGCGAGCACGTGTTTGATGCGGTTAAAGTCGTCCATACCGTTCTCGTAGGCGATATCTTCCTTGCCGCCAAGGATGTAGATGACGGGCGTATGGATCTCGTTCAACTTCTCTTTCGGAGGCATCGGCATGCCGCCAACAGCCTGGGCTGCGTTCTCCATCTTGAAGAGTCCGCTGTTGCAGATCATCAGAGCGGTGATGCGCGGGTCGGCACAGTTGAACAGGGTTTGCAGACCTCCGCACGACATACCTGCTACGCAGATCTTCTTCGTGTCGATCTTCTGATAGTAAGGCGACTTCGGGTCGGCGTTCTGCTGCTCTACCCAGTCGATGCTCTCTATCTGCTGCTGAGTGGTGGACATCTCACCGCGGTAGGGCTCATCGTCCATCGGGATATAGCCTGTGGCCACGACGAGATAGCCGAACGATGCAATCTCGTTGAGGAACTTATAGTGCTCCCAAGGCGAGTTTGAACAAGCGCCATTGCCCCAAACGAGCACGGGCAGCGGTTGGGTTACCGACGTCAGGTCCTGAGGCGCGAACACGGTGTGGGCTTTCAGTCCTTCCACCTCTGTCATCACCACCTTGTAAGGACCAGTGCCGCCATCTTCTACGATACGTGATTTCAGTGTCTCTTGTGCTGAGGCCATCGTCAGGCTCAGGCACACCATCAAAGTTGATAATAAAGTCTTTCTCATCTTTTTTTAATGAAGTTTTTTAGGTAATAATGGTTTTTTGATTAAATGATGTTGCAAAGATAAGAAAATTAATCGAACAGACTGCTTATTGCCCATCAGATTTTTTATTTTTTTGCTTTTGATGAGGGTATGATAGATAAATAATTCTGGCATATGGTTTGGCAGTATCAGTAAAATTGTCTATCTTTGCAACCTATGAATCAATTTAAGTCAATGTTGATGGGCATCGCCATCGTGTTTGCCCTACCTGTGTTTTTTACCTCTTGTGGTACCGCTGATAGCGCCGATAACCCTGTCAATCCTGTTAATCCTGAACAGCGGGCGGGCTTCTTCTCGTCGGCCATCAACAAGCTCATCGATGATAACTTTGAGCAGTTGAAGACCAAGAGTTGGGCAGAATTGCGCATCCCCGCCGATATGTTCGACCAAACAGCATTTGCCATCCCTGCAAATGCCGCCAGTGACATGAAATGTGTGATCAAGGCTGGCTATAAGACATTCATCAATGGCGGTTCCGTGCGCGATGCCATCATGGGTAAGCCAGCCAATGATGTAGATTTCACTACCGACGCTTTGCCAGATCAGCTGGTCGCTATCGTGCCGAACACGAAACTGTTTAAGGCTCCCAACGGTTATTTGGTGGCACAGGCCTGGCATGGCGACAAAGAATGTACCGACATGGGAACCATGCGGGCCATCTATTGGTTCATGCGCGGCAAACCGGGCATACCCGAGAGCAGTTTCCCTGTAACGGGTAACGACATCAACGTATATTCTAATAATCTGTGGGAAGACAGTTACACCCGCGACTTGACGATCAATGCCCTCTATTACGACTATCAGACGGGCGACATCCTGGATTTCCATGGTGGTCTGCACGATCTGCGCGAAGGCATCATACGCACCGTCATTGATCCTGACGTGATGTTTCCTCATAGTCCCACGGACTTGCTCAGGGCTGTTCGTTTTGCCGCTCGCTACAATTACACCATTGAACCGGTCACCGATGCGGGTATCCGCAAACATCTGCCTGAATGCGATGTCCTGGGAGCCGGTGGTATTGCCTACCACTTGATCAAAGGGTTCCACGATGGCAATATGAGTGTCACCTATCGTCTGTATAAGGAGTATGGCTTCCTTGGCCGTTATTTCCTCATGCTGAAGGATGTGCTTGACACAAAAGAATATGAGGATTATATTGTCAAGACCTATGCAGGACTGGATGAGCAGCAATGCAAAGATACTCCCACGACTTTGGGAGCTCTTTTCCTGCCTGTTATCCAAAAGGCTATGGGTGACAAGGAGTGGACGGAAGAGAATCTCCTGAAAGTCTTTAAAGAACTTGAAGAGTCTTCTGGACAGAATAAGTGTTTTGAAATAAAAGACGACATCAAGGCTGACATGTGCCGTATCTGGGCACGGGCGCATTGATAAACATAAAATTTCGAAAAAGACAATTTTTCTTGGAATGGATGGAATTATTTCGTATCTTTGCAACTGAATAAGTATTAGTATTAAGTAAGATAGAAAAGTATGAGAACAAAGGACGCTAAAATGACACGGTTCCTGACCGCTATTGCCTTTGTGATGTGCAGTATGACGGCACAGGCACAAGATCCCGCTCCAAGCGAATTGTATTTCAATAAGTCTGAGCTGCCCAATGGCCAGGTATTCCTGCCAGCAGTGCCTGATTCGTCGTCGGTGAAGTATTTGTACGACATCTCACAGTATGTCTGGGGCAAGAGCAGACGACAGGATTCGCTGCGAGCCCAGCAGGCCATACGTGACGTGGTCATAGACGTCGGGGAAATGGCTCGCGAGTTCAGCCCGGCATTCGGTATGGAGATCTCGAAAGAGAAGACCCCCGCCATCTTCAAGGTTCTCAATCTGGGAGTGGTCACGATGCGTCTGAGTGCCGCGAAACTTAAGACAACTTATAAACGGAAGCGCCCCTATGTGGTATTCTCTGAACCCACGCTCATTCCTGCCGAAGAGGAAGAGCTGCGCAATACCGGTTCGTACCCCTCGGGCCATACCTTGCGCGGATGGGGTATGGCGTTGCTGCTCAGCGAGATCAATCCTGATGTGCAGGACGAATTGTTCAAGAAGGGCTATGAGTGGGGCGAGAGTCGCGTGATAGCCGGCTATCACTGGCAGAGCGATACCGACGCTTCGCGCCTGCTGGCATCAGCCTGTTATGCCCGTTTGCATACGAGTGAGGCTTTCCTGAAGGATATGGCTGCCGCCCGCAAGGAATTTGCAGAACTGAAACGCAAAAAGTAATCTTCTGATTTATAGGTCTCGTTTCGTGGATTTTTCGTAACTTTGCCATCAAAGATGGCGAACTTACTCCGTCTCGGTAAAAAAAAGAATAATTTCTTTTGTTTTGCTCTCGACTTTTCGTAACTTTGCACGCGAAAAAAGAAAACGTACGTTTTAATTAGTAATAAGATTATGGCAAAGAAAGCTCTTTTGATGATTCTCGATGGATGGGGAATCGGTAAGCATGGTAAGGGTGACGTGATTTTCAATACGCCGACACCTTATCTCGATCTGTTAACAGCAACATCAGCCCACTCTCAACTTCAGGCCTCTGGTGAGGACGTTGGTCTGCCCGATGGTCCGATGGGTA
>JAEEGI010014130.1_pt1 | contig 16830 bp, 16 predicted proteins | sample 8958751 | NCBI WGS metagenome assembly JAEEGI01 (sample SAMN16246545, study PRJNA631951) | gut metagenome | biome: gut microbiome; feature: rumen; material: KS-attached | host: Bos | place: Iran: Karaj | collected 2018-10
GAGGATGGCGTAATGTCCGCTGAAATACATTATCAAAGTGTATAAGTCCTGTGGTGGTGATTTTGATAAAATTTACGGTGAAGCAATGAATGGAAACTGCTATTTTGGAAAAGTAATCAAGACCGGACATATCTATGAACTTGGATACGAGAAATGCACTTGTCCCAAAGTACAGTCTGGTCAAGTAACTGATTCGGATCACAAAGTATTAAAGGACCAAATTTCGGTATGAACTACGGATACTTATGGTATGTGTTCTGGCATCGCCATAGCTTCGGCTCTGCATTGGGACATCGGCCTTGGACTGACGGTCGGGATACTCCTCGAGCTCATTGTCGGTTCCGGCATGGAGAAAAAGAACATTCAGAAAAGAGAGGAAAAACAAAATGAACGTAACATATGAAAAGAAAGACGCCATGACTTTTATCGGCTATCATACGGAGATCCGCCCGGAGGATGGCTATCAGAAGTGCCCGGAGTTCTGGGACAAGGAATACGCTTCGAAATATGCAAGACTTTGGCAAACGATGCGGCCGGAGACCGCCGTGGAAAAGGCCATTCTGGAAAATGAAATAGGGATGTTCGCTATCTGCGCGGAGTCCCAAAATGGCTTCGCGTACTGGATTGCTGGTCTGTACCGGGGCGGAGAGGTACCGGAAGGACTGGAGCTGTATTCTTTTCCGTCGAGCGACTGGGCAGTTTTCACAGCAAGCGGCCCCATGCCGGATTCCCTGCAGACGCTGAATACGGCGGTATGGAGGGAGTGGTTCCCGAGTGAGGGGCGAAAATACAACGCGAACGGTACCGCGACGCTGGAGGTCTATTCTGCTGGAAATCCGCAGTCGCCGGACTACGAGTGCGGTATTTGGGTACCGATCCAAAGAGCTTGACAGAAAGAAGAAAGATGTGAGCTTATTGCAGACAGGAGAATCATCAGATGAGTCGAGTCGTTATTCTTGTTGGGAGCGTACGCAAGGGTGGCAATACGGAACTGCTGGCCGGTGCTTTTGCTGAAGGCGCGAGGCTGCATAATGAAGTGGAAATTGTTTCCGTGGCTGATTACCGTATCCATCCATGTACAGGGTGTAACTGCTGTTTTTCTAATGAAGATCATGTCTGTGTCCAGAATGACGATATGGCGCTGATCTATGAAAAACTGAGAAACACGGATACCCTCGTTGTCGCTTCTCCGGTGTATTTCTATGGAATCAGCGCACAATTGAAAGCAATGATCGACCGACTGCATACGCCGATGCGGAACTCATTCTCTATACGGCAGCTGGGGCTGATCATGGTAGGCGCTGCAACGTTGCAGGATCTATTTGATCCCATTGTAATGCAATACCAGATGATATGCAGGTTCTTTAATCTGGAGAGTATCGGGACAGTGCTTGTCAGCGGAGCGAAAGAGAAGGGTGATGTCAGGCATGGAGACGGTATGCAGTGCGCTTTCGAACTTGGCAGCAGACTGAATCAGAAAGGATCATGATCATGTGAAAACAATCGGACTGATCGGCGGAATATATAGTGATGGAGGTTATGAGCATGGATAATATGACTGCGCTTGTCAGCGCATTCGCAAGAGCGTATCACTATAGAAACAATCATACATGGGTGTTTGCGGATCCTATCGCAGAGAAAATGCTGACGGATGAGGAGTATACCGCAATTTCACAGAACATGAGCCAGGGCATCTCTTTCTTTGCACCTGAGTTCCGCGGAACCCAGGAAGAAGCACTGAGGTACATTGTTGACCATCAGCTTGCTCCATCTGTTCTGGCCCGGAGTGCCTTTTGCGAACGTGCAATCGAAAATGCAGTAAGAATCGGGTGCGGACAGGTAGTGCTGTATGCCTGCGGATATGATACATTTTCTCTGCGAAATCAACATATGGAGCTGAAAATCTTTGAGCTGGACAGGCCTGAGATGACCCACGACAAGCAATACCGCATAAGGCAGACAGGTCTTGAGCCGTCTTGTCAGGTAGAATTTATAGGGTGCGATTTGTCCTTGTCGACCTGGAGGAAAGAGTTGATCAACAGGGGCTTTGACTGTGGCAAGTCATCCTTTGGAAGCCTGCTCGGTATCAGCTACTATCTTTCAAAAGAGGAGTGGAGGCGTCTCATTGGAACGATCTCTTCGTTTGCATGTGAAGGGTCGTCCATCTGCTTTGACTACCCGCTTGCAGAAGGAGGAGCGGAAAGCCAACGTAACCGGGAACTCGCAGCTGCAGCGGGCGAACCGATGAAAGCGAAGTATTCTTATGATGAAATGGAAGCGTTGCTTTCGGAGGAAGGATTCCTGATATACGAACACATGAACGCAGCCGAGGCGACAGAAGCGTTCTTCCGGGAATACAATCAGAAAAACGCGGAGCACATGATGACGGCTCCGGAAGGCGTAGGCTATTGCCTCGCCGTGAAAAAATGACTTACTCACTGAGGAGGATATTGTACATGAATGAATATATCGCCTATTGTGGTCTGGATTGTGAGACGTGCGAGGCCCGTCTTGCAACTGTAAATAATGATGACGCGCTCCGCCAGAGAGTCGCCAGGGAGTGGTCTGAACTGAACGGTGTGGAGATCACGGCTGAGATGATCAACTGCTCCGGATGCAGGATCCCCGGTGTGAAGACGCCATACTGCGATTCCCTGTGCCCCATTCGGCAGTGCGCCGTAGAGAAACAAATGGAGACGTGTGGCCACTGTCCGGAAATGGAATTCTGTGAAAGACTTGCGATGATCACAGGAAACAATGCAGATGCACTCCGCAGATTGAAAGAGGAAGAATAATAATCAATATGAGGGATGAAGGAACCGGAACGAGCATTCTTCTGGAGACAGAAAGATTGTTTCTGCGGGAAATGGACAGGAACGATTATGATGCGCTGTACAGAGTGCTTGCAGATACTGAGATCATGCGGCATTATCCGTATACCTTCGACGAGGTGCGTGTCAGAGCCTGGATCGAGCGAAATATGGAGCGTTGCCGTGTAAACGGGTTTGGCCTGTGGGCCGTCTGCCTGAAAGGATCCGGAGAAATGATCGGTGACTGCGGATTGACGCTTCAGACCATCAACGGAAATGTGCTGCCTGAGATCGGTTATCATATCCGCAGGGATTTCCAGCGCAGAGGTTACGCCAAAGAGGCTGCGAAGGCTGTCCGGGACTGGGTATTCCGGAATACGGAGTATCCGGCGCTGTACTCGTATTGCAAATACACCAATGAGCCATCCATCAGGACAGCAGAATCCATTGGAATGCATTTCGACTGCGATTATCCGGATGAGGCAAACGGGATTACACATGTGTCGGTAATCTCAAAAGAGGACTGGCTGAGCGAGATTAGCACAGAAGTCATAGATCAGCAAAAGGAAGGGCTTCAAGATGGAATATAACAGAACAGTTGCACTGAAAGACGGCAGAGCCTGTATCCTCCGTAACGGGACGGCATCGGACGGGCAAGCGCTCCTCGATATCTTCAACCTCACCCATACGCAGACGGATTATCTGCTCACATACCCGGAGGAGCACAGCTATACCTCCGAGGATGAGGCGGAGCTGCTGCGGAGGAAGACAGACAGCGTCGATGAGATCGAGCTTCTCGCGGAGCTGGACGGAAAAGTTGTGGGCAGCGCCGGAATCAACTGTGTCGGCCGCAAGGAAAAGACCCGGCACCGGGCGGAGTTTGGCATCAGTGTGGATAAGGCGTACTGGGGACTCGGCATCGGACGGGCACTGACAGAGGCATGCATCGAATGTGCGAAAAAAGCGGGATATATCCAGCTGGAACTGGAAGTTGTGGCAGAAAACAGGTCTGCAATAGGCTTGTATGAGAGTGCAGGATTCGTGGAATACGGCAGAAATCCCAAGGGCTTCCTCTCCCGCTTTACAGGCTGGCAGGAGGTCGTGCTCATGCGGCTGGAGCTGGAAAACGGAGAATACTTGGAAAAAAACAGATGAATGGGGATGTTTCTTCGCTCCGAAAAGGTAAAAAAGTGAAAGATAGCCCTTGACTCTCACATTGTGGCAGGCATTATGCTGGATGCGAGCTCAAAAAGGAAGCAGCAGGAGGTACCGCCATGCTGCAAATCGGAGAATTTTCAAAGCTGTCCAGGATCAGCGTCCGAATGCTCCGCCACTACGATGAGATCGGGCTTCTGAAGCCGGCCGAGATCGACCGCTTCACGGACTACCGGTACTACCGAGAGGACCAGCTCCCGACGGCGGGCCGCATCGCCGCGCTGCGGGAGATTGGCTTCTCTCTGGCCGACATCGTCAGGATCCTTGCCGTTTATGACGACCGGGAGCAGATGGAGCGGTTCTATTCCGCGCGGCAGAGGGAACTGGAGGCCCTGTCAAAGGACACGGAGTACAAGCTGACGCTTCTGGACGCAGCCCGAAAACGGCTGAGAAAGGAAGAAGACATGCATTACGATGTTTCGATCAAGACCATTCCGGAGCGCTATGCCGCCACCGTCCGGATGACACTTCCCCGCTACGAGGACGAGGGGATGATCTGGGGCAAGCTGGCGGAGGAGACCTGCCGGATGGATCTCAGGGAGGACGACCCCTGTCTGTGCGCGGTGACCTACCTCGACGGGGAGTACAAGGAAGAGAACGTGGATATGATGGCGTGGAAGACCGTAAAGGGCAGCTACCCCGACACGGAGCACGTAAAGTTCCGCACCCTGCCGGAGGTCACCGTGGCCAGCTGCACCTACCGGGGCAGCTACACACAGATCACGGACGTGTACGCGGCGGTCATCGCCTGGATGGAGGCCAACGGCTACGAGCCCGCGGAGCCCATGTTCAACATCTATCACGTCAGCCCCCACGAGACACTGAACCCGGAGGAGTTCGTTACGGAGATCTGCTACCCGGTGAAAAAGAAATAAGGCGTTCCCTCTCACGCACAGAGCGTCTCTTCTTCGGAGGAGACGCTTTTTCCATGGGCCGCCTTTGCCGCAACCCCTACATATTAAAATATAAATCTTCCTACCGGGCGAACCATCCCGGCGGATACTCCGTCCATATAAACAGTTGACACCGAGAGGATTAAATACTATCATCCTATCAATAAAGTGCAATGCGAGGAGATGCGTTATGGAAAAGAACAAGAGCCCGATCACCCCGGCCGAGACCGATCAGGCCAGGGATCAGGAGCTTTTTGACGCCATCGGCAAAGGGAAAAGGCGCAGGAGGATCCGTCGGATCATCATTACGGCGGTGCTTCTGGCCCTGATCGCCGGCGGGATATACTTCGCCGTGGTCTACGGCAGGCAGAAGGTCCGCGACAAGGTGAACAGCACCTCCTTCACCAGCGTGAAGGCCTACACCGTGGACACCGGCAGCGTGAACACCACCGTGTCCGGCTCCGGGCAGCTCTCCGACGTGGATACCGAGGCCCTCACCCTGCCCAAGGGCGTCAAGGTGGACAAGCTGCTGGTGGCGGCGGGAGACAAGGTGAACAAGGGCGACCTGCTGGCCACCGTGGACCGCTCCTCCGTCATCGCCGCCATGAGCGACGTGCAGAAGAGCATCAACGAGCTGGACGTCAGGCTGCGGGGCGCCGTGAACGACGCGGTGGCCTCCAGCATCACCGCCGGGGTGCCCGGCCGCATCAAGGCCATCTACGCCCGGGCCGGCGACGACGTGACCGCCGTCATGGCGGAGCACGGCGCTCTGGCTCTGGTGAGCATGGACGGCTGGATGGCCGTGGACATCCCTGCCGGGGACCTGGCGGAGGGCCGGGAGGTCACCGTCCGGCGCGAGAACGGCAAGGAGCTCAAGGGCAAGGTGGACCTGGTCTCCGGGGACACCGCCGTGGTGCTTGTCACCGACAACGGCCCGCTTCTGGACGAGGAGGTCACCGTGACCGCCGCCGGGCAGGAGCTGGGCGGCGGGAAGCTCTACATCCACAACCCCCTGCGGGTCACCGGCTACGGCGGCACCGTGTCCGCGGTGGCAGTGAAGGAGAACGCCTCCGTGTACGCCAACACCGCAGTGTTCCGGCTGAAGGACACCAACTACTCCGTGAACTACGAGTCCTTCCTCAAGGAGCGACGCTCCCTGGAGGAGGACCTGCTGGAGCTCATCGACATCTCCCGGGCCGGCGCTGTCCGCGCCCCCTTTGACGGCACCGTGTCCAGCGTGGAATACAACGACGGCTCCGACTCCAACAGCGGCTCCGGCGGCGGAAACGGCGGCGCCGGCGATATGAACGACGACATGGACGATTTCGACGACTTTGGCGGCGGAGATCCCGACAGCTCCGGCAGCAGCGGCGGCGGCGACAGCAGCGGCGCCTCCGACCAGACCGGTCTGGTGACCCTGGCCCCGGACAAGGAGATGAGCCTGACCATCAGCGTGGACGAGACGGGCATCCTCTCCCTGGAGGTGGGCCAGACCGCCCAGGTCACCGTCAACTCCATCGGCGAGATGTTCACCGGCTCCGTCACGGAGATCAACCGCTCCTCCTCGGGCCAGTCGGGCGTCACCAACTACACCGCCGTGATCACCATGCCCAAGGACCCCCGGATGATGTCCGGCATGTCCGCCAAGGCGGTGGTGCGCATCCAGGGCGTGGCCGGGGCCATCCTCATCCCCGAGGCGGCGCTGCACCAGAGCCGGGACGCGGCCTTCGTCTACACCTCCTACAACGAGGAGACCAAGGAGTTCGGGGACCCGGTCAGCGTGACCAGGGGCCTGTCCGACGGCGAGATGGTGGAGATCATCGAGGGTCTGAAGGAGGGCGACACGGTGTACTACACCGTCTCCCTGAATCCCTGGGAGGCCATGATGTACGGCACCGCCGGCAACGCCTCCAGCGGAGACGCCTGGGTGGAGACCGGCGACGAGATGGAGGAATACGGCGACGAGGACTGGGAATCCGGAGTGTACATCGAGTCCGACTCGGAAGGCTCCATGGACGAGGGATGAGGGCGAAGCCATGATCGATTTGCAGGACATCACAAAGGTGTACCAGATCGGGGATGAGAAGGTCTACGCCCTGAACCACGTGACCATGCACATCTACCCCCATGAATTCGTCAGCGTCATCGGCCCGTCGGGCAGCGGCAAGTCCACCCTGATGAACATCATCGGCTGCCTGGACACCGCCGACGCGGGGGTCTACAAGCTGGACGGCATCCCCATCGAGGACTATTCGGAAAAGCAGCTGGCCAAGGTGCGCAACCGGAAGATCGGCTTCATTTTCCAGAACTTCAACCTGATCCCCAAGCTGTCCGCGGAGGAGAACGTGGAGCTGCCGCTGATCTACGGCGGCGTCCGCGCCGCGGAGCGCGCCCGGCGGGTGCGGGAGGCCCTGGACAAGGTGGGGCTGACCCACCGGGCCAAGCACCTGCCCACGGAGCTGTCCGGCGGCCAGCAGCAGCGCGTGGCCATCGCCCGTGCGCTGGTGACGGCCCCCTCTCTGCTGCTGGCGGACGAGCCCACCGGAAACCTGGACTCCCACACCAGCCAGGAGATCATGGACATCCTCCACGACCTGAACGAGCAGGGGAACACCGTGGTGCTCATCACCCACGACAACGACATCGCCCGCCAGGCAAAGCGCAGCGTGCACATCCTTGACGGACATCTTTCGGAGGTACAGCTGTGATCATGTCATTGAAAATGGCCCTCAGGAGCATCGGCTCCAACAAGCTGAGGGCCGTGCTCACCATGCTGGGCATCATCATCGGCGTCATGGCCCTGGTGGTGCTGGTGAGCCTTGTCAACGGCGCCACCAGCTCCGTCACCGACAGCATGGCGAGCCTCGGCAGCAACTATGTCCAGGCCTACGTCTGGGGCTACGGCAACAAGGTGCTGACCATGGACGATCTGAACGAATGGGTGGAGTCCGAGCCCACCATCGAGAGCGTGGCCCCGGACGCCTCCGGCGGCGCCATGGCCAAGTACGGCTCCAAGAGCCAGCAGATGACCGTCCGGGGCACCACCCCGTCCTATTACGAGATCAACGGCCTCCAGCTGGCGGCGGGCCGGTTCCTGAAAAACTCAGACCTTATCAACAGCAGCCGGGTGTGCATCCTGGGGCCCTCGGCCCTGGACGCCCTGGTGGGCTACACCGACTGCGTGGGGGAGGAGATCTCCCTGGACGGCCTGCGCTACACTATAGTGGGCGTGCTGGGCAAGAGCGACTCGCTGATGTACTCCGCCTACGGGGAGAATGTGATCTACGTGCCCTACACCGCCATGATGCGCCAGTTCCCCAATATGACCGAGAGCATCAATACCTTCTACGCCACCGCCCCCGAGGGCACCCCCATGAAGGACGCGGAGGCCTCCGTGCGCTCCTTCCTGAAGGAGCGGGTGGGCTATGACGAGTGGGGCAACGAGAATTTCTACGTCTACTCCATGGACGTGATGGAGGGGGCCATGGACAACGTGACCAACGTGCTGGCCATCCTCCTGGGCGGCATCGCCAGCATCTCCCTGATCGTGGGCGGCATCGGCATCATGAACATCATGCTGGTCACCGTCACCGAGCGGACGAGGGAGATCGGCATCCGCAAGGCCATCGGGGCCAACCGGGGCACCATCCTGCGCCAGTTCCTGCTGGAGGCGGTGGTGCTGTGCATGCTGGGCTGCGCCATCGGCATCTTCCTGAGCTGGTGCATCCTGCGGCTGGCCAGCGTGGTGGTGGCGGACATGAGCATGGCCTTCGACCTGGACAGCAAGGTAGTGCTCCTCAGCGTGATCTTCTGCTTCTGCATCGGCGTGATCTTCGGCCTGTACCCGGCCAACAAGGCCGCCAAGATGAAGCCCATCGACGCGCTGCATTACGGAGGCTGATATGGAAAAGAAACGAAAGACAAGAAATCTGATCCTGACGATACTGCTGCTGGCCATTGCCGCCGGCATGGCGGCGCTGCCGGCGATCCTGCGCTCCCGGAAAAAGGAGCCCGACGACAAGGCCAGCTACCTGAACGCCCGGGTGGAGCGGAAAACCATCCTCTCCACCATCTCCGGCGGCGGCACCCTGGAGCAGGAAAAGGGCGTGGCGGTGAAGGTGCACAAGGGCGTGGAGATCTCCGAATACCTGGTCTCCAACGGGGACTGGGTGGAAAAGGGCCAGCCGCTGGCCCTGGTGGACCCCATCTCCGTGCGCAAGACCATCGCCACCGTCCAGGACAACCTGGACTACATCGCCCAACAGATCCAGAAGAACCCGGAAAAGATCGCCAACGACTCCATCTTCACCCCCGCCGCCTGCCGGGTCAAGGAGATCTACGCCGCCGTGGGCGACAAGGTCACCGACGTCATGGCCGCCCACGGCTGCCTGGCGGTGGTGTCCCTGGACGGACTCATGGCCGTGGAGATCGACGCCGCCCACAGTGTGGAGCAGGGCCGGGACGTGACCGTGGTCCTGTCCGGCGGGAAGAAGCTCACCGGCCGCGTGGAGGTCAGCCAGGGGAACCGGCTGACCGTCACCCTCACCGACGAGGGCACTTTGATCGGCGACACGGCGGAGGTCCTGGACGAGGACGGCGTGAGCCTGGGCAAGGGCACGCTGTACGTCCACAGCGCCTGGAACGTCACCGCCATCAGCGGCGAGATCACCAGCGTGAACGCCAAGACCGAAAAGACGCTGGGCGTGGGCGCCCTGCTGTTCAACCTGAAGAACGTGGACTTCTCCCAGGAGAACCGCCGCCTGTCGGAGCAGCGCCGGGAGTATGAGGAGGCCATGAGCAGCCTGTTCGCCCTGGCGGAGACCGGCGCGCTGACCGCCCCCGCCGCGGGGCGGGTCTCCGGGATCGACACCAACAAGCTGGGCGCCGTCCGCGCCCAGGAGGAGGAGTACCGGATCGTGCTCCTGGCGGGCAAAAACGAGGACGACACGCCCCCCAGCCCCGAGCGGGACAAGCCCTCCAAATACCAGAACTACGTCGCCACAGTGACGGGCATCACCTTCAGCCGGATCACCTTCCTGGTGGAGAAGGACCCGCAAAAGGTGAAGGACTACAAGGAGACCCCCGCCTTCAAGGCGAAAAAGGCCGTGCCCCTGGCCCTCCGCAGCTTCAAGAACGTGCCCATCTACAGCCTGAGCGGCAAAAAGTGGAAGGAGATCAGGCCCGACGACCTGTCGCCCGGTGACCTGCTGTACTTTGTCCGGAACAAGGCGGGAGACCTGCTGATGATCGTCCGGCCCAAGCAGCCCAAGCCCGATTACGGCGGCGGAGGCGGCGGGGGCGGCGGCGAGCCGGCCAACTTCGAGATGTACGACCTGACGGAGACGGAGCTGATGAAGGTGATCCCTCAGGACCGGATGACCGTGGAGGTGAGCATCGACGAGCTGGACATCCTCTCGGTGTCCCAGGGCCAGCAGGCCGAGATCACCGTGGACGCCCTGCCGGGCCGGGCCTTTTACGGCACGGTGACCCAGATCGACCCCATCGGCAAGAACAGCGGCGGCAACACCCGCTACACCGTCACCATCACCGTGGACAGGGACGCGAACATGCTCCAGGGCATGAACGCCACCGCCATCCTCACCACGGGGTCCACGGAAAACGTGCTCACGGTCCCCGTGGCGGCTCTGGACCAGCGGGGCGGCAGATCCTACGTGTACACCGGCTTCGACAGCGAGAAGCGAACGCTGCTGGACCCGGTGGAGGTGGAGCTGGGCGTCTCCGACGGCCAGACCGTGGAGATCCTCAGCGGCCTGTCCGAGGGCGACCAGGTCTGGTACTCCTACTACGAGAGCGAGGCCCTGCCCATCCTGTTCGACGGCGCGGACGTGGACGAGGCGTAAACTGATATAAATAAGCGGCATCCGAAATCCTTCGGATGCCGCTTTTTTGCTGTCTTTCAGCGCCGGTAGAAGCAGTTCACGTCCCGGGCGTCCAGCCGGCCGGTCTGTGCGCAGGTGACGCACCGGGCCCCGCCGCCGCAGCGGAAGAGGTGGCGGCAGCCCCGGCACTCCGCGGGGACGAAGGGCGCACGCAGCTCCTCCATCACCGGGCTGTCCTCATAGAGGGCCTTCAGGCTGCTGTCCCGCACGTTCCCGATGACCATGGGCAGCCGCCGGCAGGGCATCACCGAGCCGTCCGCCAGCAGGACCAGCAGGTTCTCCCCGGCGCTGCAGCGGTAGACCTCCGCACACGGGTCGCTTCCGAACTGCAGGGAGCGGCCGCTGCTGACCATGGGCGTCCCGCCGTCGGCGAGCTCGCCGCGCCGCAGCCGCCCCGTGAGAGCCACCAGCCGCCGGAACTGGCCGGTGGTGACGGCCAGCCGGGGATCGTCGGTGACCACCCGGTCCCACCATAGCTTGTCCACCCCGTGGGCCCGGCAGACCTCTGCCAGCTTTCCCAGGCAGCGGCAGTTGCTGCGCTGGGCGGTGAAGGACACCAGCACCCGCACGCCCCGCTCCTTGAGCCGGTCGATGCCCCGGAGGGCCCTGCCGAAGGTCCCCGGGCCCCGGATGGCGTCGTGGACGGGCTCCGTGCCGTCCAGACTGACCTGGACGAAGACCGGACCCAGGGCGGCCAGCGCATCGGCGGCGCCGCCGTCGATGAGGGTGCCGTTGGTGAGGACCCCCAGCCGGTACTCCCGCCGCCGGATCTCCCGGCACAGGTCGAAGAAGTCCGGGTGCAGCAGGGGCTCGCCGCCGGTCAGGTTGATCTGAGGCTCCGCGTCCCGGCCCTCCAGCAGATCAGAAAACTGGTCCAGGCAGCGGAACAGCTCCGGCCGGGACATATGGCTCTCATAGTCCTCCTGATAGCAGTGGGCGCAGCGCAGGTTGCACGCGTGGGTGATGTGCCACTGCAGGTAAAACCGCTTCCCGCCCATCAGTCGGCGCCGCCGCCTCCGCAGGAGGAGCAGGAGGAACAGGAGGAGCAGGACGAGCCGGAGGAGCTGGAGGACGAGCGGGCGTTCCTGCTGTCCTCGGCGGCGCAGGCGCTGGAATGATAGAAGAAGATGACGTCCATGGTGTCGTCGAAGGTGGGCCGGGCCTTGTGCACGTTCCTCTGGTACAGGTAATTGTACGCGGTCTCATAGCGGTAATGCCGGCACAGGTCCTCGAAGGAGACTGTTTCCGGGTGTTCCCGGCGCAGGGCGATGCCCAGGGCCAGCCGCTCAATGGCCGACCCCGCCTTCGGAGAGCACTGCAGGCGGCTGTGCAGGTCCTTTTCCGCCTTGTAGCTCTCCGTGGGGTGGTCCCGGAGGATCCCGGCCAGAAGCTTTTCGTCGATCTGCCGCATGTCCCCGTCCCCGTCCGAAACGGGCTCCCCGTACCCGAGCAGGCCCAGGAGCTGCCCGCAGTAGGCCCGGCTGAAAAGGGCCGGGTCGTAGTTGTACCGGAAGCAGTTCCCCTCCCGGGTGACGATCCCCTGGCTGATGGCGTCGGCCAGGCAGACGAACAGCAGTCCCCGCCAGCGGGGCTGCAGATGGCAGCACAGCTCCAGGGGGTCCGCCCCCAGGGCGCGCCAGGGCTCCAGCAGCGCGGCGCTGCCCCGCCGGGCGACGAAGCCGGCGATGATGCGGCGGATCAGACTGAGGATGGGCGCGATCATGATAAAGAGGAACGGGAACAGGATGGAAAGAACGATCCTCCGGGTCCTGCGGATCTCCCCGACGCTGCGGTTTTCCCGGCTCTCCTTGGCGGTGATCCGGGGGATGGCGCCGAAGCCGTCGCCGTCCATGCGCAGCCGCAGCTTGTACATGCCGCTGCGGTTGGTCGCGCTGTACTCCGCCGTGGTCCCGTTGATCGTCACGGTGCCCTTGGAGTGATAGAGGTCCTGCAGCACGCAGCCCTCGGGGGCGGTGACGTTGATGTGGATATTCTTCACGGTCTTTTCAAAGTTGGCCCCCACGGGACGGAAGCAGAACAGGCAGTAGCTGTCCTCCACGTTCTTGACCACGTTCCAGAGCTTGTAGCGGAAGCGGTAGGTATGGGTGCCCCCCCCGGTGTGGAGATAGGCGCTGAGGGTGATGTCCGTGGACGAATCCGAGCGGTTGAAGTGGTAGTCCGGCCTGCCGGAGGTGTTGTGCGTCTCCAGACAGGGCACGCCGTCGATCTCCGCGGACAGGTCCGTCATGGCGGAAAAGGCCTCCACCCTGGGCAGCTCCCGGCGGACGTCCTTATAAAACCGGGAGAAGGAGCCGCTTTTGAAGGTGAGGGTCCAGTCCTCGGTGATGTCGGCGCTGCCGTCGCTGTTGAGGGTGATCGTGAAGTCCGCCCTGTCCACCGTGTACTCCTTGTCCGCCGCCAGAGCGGATACGGGCAGCGCGAGAGCGCACAGGAGCAGCGCCAGGAGCAGGAGAGCCAGCCGTCTCTTCATTTGAAACACCATCCTTGAAAACAGTCTTTTCGGGTCGATTATACCGCCCCGGCCCCCACAAGTAAAGACCCGGGCCGCGGTTTTCGCGGCCCGGATCCCTTGCTATTTCTGCATGTTGACGATGTGCTTGAACTTGCCGCTGCCCGGGTCCTGCCGGGGCGGCTCGTCGGAGAGGACTGCCGTCACATGATGCACCCCCTGGGAGGCCAGATACCTCTCCAGAGAGGCCTTCGCCTCTCCGAAGACCGTCTGCCGGTCCCCGCCCTCCGCTGCCTCCAGCCGCAGCTCGACCCGGTCGTCCGGGTACGCCAGCACCTGGAACCGCCGGAGCCCATGGACCTCCTTGAGCACTGCGTACACGGACAGGGGGGCGATCCGGACCTCCCGGTCCTCCCCGGCAAAGACCGTCACGTCGTCGGTCCGGCCCTCCAGCTCCAGCCAGGGGGAGGGGTTCCCGCACGGGCAGGGCTCACGATGCAGGATCACCCGGTCGGTGACCTCGTAGCGGAGGAAGGGCTGGGTGTAGTTGTAGAGATTGGTCAGCAGCAGCTTGTCCGAGCGCACCCCGTCGGGCACGGGATTCCCCGCCGCGTCCACTGGCTCCACGATGAGCCAGTCGTCGTTCACATGGAAATGCCGTTCCGCGCACTCGCAGGCCACCGTGCCGCCCTCGGTGCAGGAGTAGGAGGTCTGCACGTAGCAGCGGAAGGTATCAGCCAGCCTTTGGCGCAGCTCGTCGGACAGATACTCCCCGCCGGTCATGATCAGCACCGGGGCGATGCGCAGCCGCCCGGCCTCGGCCTCGCCGATCAGCAGCTCCAGGTTGGAGGGATAGCCCCCCAGCATGGCCGGCTGAAAGGCGTTGAGCTGCTCCACGATCTTTTCCACCGGGTACAGGGCGCTGGACACCGCCAGCTGCCGCCGCTTCCAGGGCATGGTCCGGAGCCTGGAGCGGATGGAGGTGTTGCCCAGGTAAAACCCGTCGTCGGCAAAGACGCCCATGCTCTTGCCGCCCCGGCGGATAAAGGCTTTCATGTCCTCGCCTCTGGCAAAGCTGCGGCAGGCGCTGATCGCCCCCATGACGCTGTTTGCCGTCCGGTCCACCACCGCCGTCAGAGGGTTCCCGGTGGAGCCGGAGGTGGTGAACACCAGGTACTCGCCCCGGAGCCGGGCGCCGATGTTGGCCTTGTCGGCCATGAAGCGCTCAACGTCGGAGAGGGTCAGCGTCCTGTCGCAGACCCAGTCGTCCCAGCGGCCCATCAGTGTCCGCTTGTCCGTGGGGGGCAGGTCGGAGAGGACAAAGTCCTCCGGGATGTCCCGATAGAGCTCCCTGAAATACGGGCTGTTGGCCCGGGCATGGACCGCCAGCTCCCGCAGCCGCCGCTCCCGAAGGGCGTCCCGCTGCCGGAGATCCATCCTCTCGTACCGCCGGCACAGCGCCATGGCCCCCAGGATCCCGGTCTTCCTCATGACGTCACTCCCGCACCAGGGCGTCGGTGACCTTCTGGGCCCGACGGTAAATGTCCTCGGGGCTCTCGCCCACGAAGAACTTCCCGTCCTCGTAGAGCACCCGGCCGCCCACCATGGTCAGCCGCACGTTGGCGTTGGAGCCGCTGTAGACGATGTTCTTCACCGTGTTCAGCACGGGCAGCATGTTGGGCTGGCGCATGTTCAGCACCGTCAGATCGGCCAGCTTGCCCGCCCGGATGCAGTCGGCGTCCAGGCCCATGGCCAGAGCGCCCCCGGAGCAGGCCATGCGCAGCACCTCGGCCGCGTCCCCGGAGGCCGCGTCGCCGCTGCGGAGCTTCTGCAGCACGCACACCAGGTACATCTCCCGGAACATGTTCAGGGCGTTGTTGGAGGCGGGGCCGTCGGTGCCGATGGCCAGGTTGATCCCCAGGGCGCGCATCTTCTCGATGTCGGCGATGCCGCTGGCCAGCTTGGCGTTGCTGGCGGGGCAGGTCACCGCCCACAGCCCCCGGCGGCGGAAGATGTCCAGATCCTCGTCGGACATGTGGGTGCAGTGGAAGCCGCCCCCTCCGTACTCGAAGAGGCCGTAGTTCTCAAACAGCACCGTGGGGGTGCAGCCGTGGCGCTCGATGCAGCCCTCCACCTCGGATTTGGTCTCGCTGTTGTGGGTGAAGAAGGGCTTCTTGAACCGCTCGGTAAGCCCCTTCATGTAGGCCAGCAGGTCGGTGTTGGCGGTGTACTCCGCGTGGATGCCCGGGATGTAGGAGATCAGCGGGTCCATGCGGTTGAACTTCTCGCAGTCGGAATCTCCCACGCTCCAGTCGTCCCCGGCGGCCAGGGCCCCGCACAGCACCATCCGGAAGCCGCACTCGATGCTGGCCCGGGCGAAGGCCTCCCGCTTGTAGTACATGTCGAAGGCGGAGGTGATGCCCCCGGCCAGGTACTCCAGGATGGCCAGCTTGGTCAGGGCGTAGATGTCGTAGGGGGTCAGCTTGGCCTCCAGGGGGAAGACCTTGTCGAACAGCCAGCTCTGCAGGGGCAGGTCGTCGGCGAAGGAGCGCAGGAAGGTCATGGCGCTGTGGGCGTGGGCGTTCTTGAAGCCCGGCATCAGCAGATCGCCCTTCAGGTCGATCTCCCGCTCAAAATCCGGGGCATCCTCCCGGGTCGGGCCCACGTAGCTGATGAGGGCCCCGTCGGTCCATACCTCCTGCTCCGTGACGGCCATATCCCCGTCCATGGTCAGCACCTTGCCGTTGAAAAAGCGGATCATATTATTCCTCCTGTTCCATGGCCGCGATGGAGTCCCATAGCAGCCGCTTGAATTTCGGTGCGGCGGCATCCGCCGCCTGCATGACCTCCTCCACGGTGAGGGGGTCGGGGGAGATGCCCGCGGCCAGGTTGGCCACGCAGCTCACGCCGCAGACCCGGAGCCCGGCGTGGCGGGCGGCGATGACCTCCACCACCGTGGACATGCCCACCGCGCTGCAGCCCAGGGCGGAGAGCATCCGGATCTCCGCCGGGGTCTCGAAGCTGGGCCCCGGCAGCTGGACGTAGGTCCCCTCCGCCAGGTCGATCCCCTGGGCCGCGGCCGCGCTGCGGACGATCTGCCGCAGGCGGATGTCGTAGGCGCAGCTCATGTCCGGGAACCGGAGGCCCAGCTCGTCGATGTTGGCCCCCCGCAGGGGGTTGGGCACGAAGGAGGAGATGTGGTCGGTGATCAGCATGAGCTGCCCGGCGCGCATGCCCGGCCGGATGCCCCCGGAGGAGTTGGTGACAAAGAGGATCCGGGCCCCCATGGCCCTCAGCAGCCGCACGGGCAGCACAACGTCCGACACGTCGTAGCCCTCGTACAGGTGCACCCGGCCCTGCATCACCGCCACGGGGACCTCCCCCACATACCCGAACACGAACCGCCCGGCGTGGCCGGGGGCCGTGGAGCGGGGGAAGCCGGGGATGTCCTTGTAGCTGACCGCGCAGACCTGCCGGAGCTCGTCGGCGAAGGCCCCCAGTCCGGAACCCAGGATCAGCCCCACCCGGGGCACGAAGTCCGT
>JAEEGI010014132.1_pt1 | contig 16829 bp, 13 predicted proteins | sample 8958751 | NCBI WGS metagenome assembly JAEEGI01 (sample SAMN16246545, study PRJNA631951) | gut metagenome | biome: gut microbiome; feature: rumen; material: KS-attached | host: Bos | place: Iran: Karaj | collected 2018-10
GCTCCAGGCATTCCAGCCCGTGCCAGACGTTCTTGGGAATATCCACACCATAGCGACCGCTCTCCTGACTGATGACGCAGGAGTCCACGATCTCGCCCTCATCATTGTAGGTCGTCACGCGAACTTTTCCCCTTAGTATCACAAAGGTCTCGTCCTTGTCGGGATGGTGATGCACTGGGATAAAAGTGCCTGGTTCCAAAGCATTGAGGAAACGGTGACACTTGTCCTGAAGGCTCTGATGGAAGTTGTAGTTCATCCTCAGCCTCGGTGACTTCTTGGCTTCTTCAGCCAGTCCGTTCAATAACTGTTCGTCTATAATCTTCATTATTTCTTTTCTATTTTTAATTCCAACATCTTTTTGGCCAGTGGCACATACCAGTCACGTACTTCCTCTGCCGTCGGGGTATGACCGCCAGGGAAGTGGAACGAGCGATGATAGTGCTCCAAAAACATCGGTTCAAAATGTGCCAGCGTGTCCTGCTCGCCGAACAAACCCCAGATACGATCTCTGTAGTTGGGATCGAAATGATTAAATTGGATAGCCTCCATTTCAGCAAACTCCTCAATCAAGGCTTCATCAATGACAAAGTTCTGCTTACCGTCCTTTCGTGGCGACTTGTACTGATGCTCGCCGATGCGTTGCTTCAGAAACTCCGTCATCCTGAAATGCGGATTGCCCAGCAAGGCCGGAATGCCCACGATGGGCGCCACCATCTGAGCATAGAAAGCCCCGCAACTGTTGCCAATCAGAAGGTCAGGCTGTTCACGATCTGTCAATTCGCGGATGAATTGGACAGCCTCCTTCGGGTGCATCGGCAAGTCGGGTGTTATCACCTCCGAACGACCCTCGAAAGCCTCGCGCAACGCCATCGCCGGTACGCACTGGCCACTGGCATAGAATCCGTGCAGGAACAAGATCTTCTTCATGCTCAATCTTTCTAGTTCTAACTTAATACTCGTAGAGTTTGATGTGGAGGATTTTCCACTCGCCAACGCCGATGCGGGCATGACGGCCTTGGTGAGTCTGGTCACCGTTATGGCGGCGGAGATACTGCATCGTGCCATCATCAGAGATTTCGACCTCATCGACGAAAAGAAGACCGAGGCGCTTACCACTGAAACGTTTGTTTGCCTTTTGACCTGAACTCCCGCCAGCCTCTGCGAAACCATCCTCGCCTAATGTCTTTTGCTGTTCTTGTTGCTTTTCAGTAGGGGTCTTAAAGTCGATGACCACACCGCTGCCAGCCAAGAGATAGTCGAATTTGCCAAGACGAATGAGCATGGCGCCGCCCTCGGGCCATGTGGTGCCGTCGGTGGCACGGGGATCCCAGGGCAGGGTGAAGTAGTGGCGGCAGGTCATCATTACACCGTTGTCATCGATCACACGCTCACGATCCTCCTGATCGAAGAGAAGACCCCAAGTATTCAATGGACGTTTCACGTTGAATATTTGAGATATCAGTCCGTAGGCTTTCGTGACGGACTCTGTTTCTTTTGAGCTGGCCTGGTCGATGGCGAAAGGTGAGAAGCCAATGGCCTGATGTTCGCCGAAGGCATAGAGGGCACGCACGCCGCTGTTCTCGCAGCATCGGCTCTCAGGGATAAAAAGACGGTTATTGATTTTGCCTCCATCCTGCGGGCGCAAAGGCATGGCATACTGCGCACACCACGACTTGAAACCAGTGTCGTAGATATCTGGAGCGAGCAGGTCGATGCTGGGCGCTCCCTCGTGCCAGAAGTCGATGAGATGTGCCAACGGTCCTGCCGACGGATATTCGCCAGGATGGCGCCCACGACTGTTCATCGCGGCATTCACATAGAGCGGCATATCGTGGATGCTGCGGGCAGCCTTAGCCAGATGCTCCACATAGCGGGCATAACTCAGTGCCATAAACTTCTCGTCGGCATACTCATCTGTGCCGTAGCGTTCTGCCCACCTCATTTCTTTATAGGCTTTCTCAGCCAACGGCGAGTGGTCGCGTGCCGACTCCAGCATACCGATCTCGTTCTCTATCTGCATCATGACGACCACCCCACGCTGCGGGTCTTTCTCACGGATATGCCGCATTATTGCCGAGAAAGCTTTGAGGTCGGCCTGCAGCACATTGTCGCTGAAACACGATGCTATCTCCATCTGTTTCCCTTCGGCAGTCATCGCCCGAGGAAACCGCTTTGTGTCCTGCTTGAACCACCCTGGCGCATAGCACGACATGGAGTTCTTCCACACACCGAACCAAAGGAATACAACGTGCAATTGCTCCTGCCGCGCCACGTCGATGGTGCGGTCGATGAGGGTGAAGTCGAACTTTCCCTCCAAAGGCTCTATGAACTCCCAATAGGCAGGCACTAATACCGTGTTAAGTCCCAATGCCTTCATCCGTGGCATCACCTCGTCGATGTCGGTCACCGATGTGGCCGCAGAATTACTCAACTCGCCACCAAGGATGGGGCAGGGTAGACTCGACAGCCTGTCAACAGCAAAAACACTCTGCATCGTAACCAGTGCAACAAGGGAAATAATCAGTCTTCTCATATTCTCTAGTTCGTAATCTGCGGACAAATATACGCAAAAAATCCCAAAGCATAATCAATATGCCTTGGGATTTATGAAAAATTGACTATCAGTTACTCAAACTCCTTCACCGCATCGAAGCACGGATAAGCTTTCTCTGATTCGAGCTACGTGGCTCGAAGGGTTCGAGGTACGTGGGTCGCGGCCATCGAGCCACGTGCCTCGTCGCTTCTGAGCCTCTGCTTCCTCTTCGCCCTTTAAAGTAGAAAGGACTTTTTCTGAAGTACGTTTCAGATTGGGTATTGGCGCAAAGTCGTTGGTGTATAGGCAGATGGCTGTTGGGGTATAGGAACACGATGGGAAATACGTCTCTTTCTCCCTGCGAGCCTTAGTTATTCTTCCTGCTGGCATTAGAATTTGGCCTTGAAAGTATTAGTACAATGAACTCAACAAAAGCGGTTACGGTTACAGCTGTAACCATGTAACCGCAGAGGAGATTAATCAGAAAGTAATTAGGAATAACATACTGATCTTTAATGATTTACATATAAATTTACGACATTATCGCAGAGAAATGGTCACATGGTTACAGCTGTAACCGTAACCATAAACAAGAAAAAGTGTTCTGGAGAATTATTCCAGAACGCTTCGTTAATTATTTTATGAACAAAATTACTTAATACTGCAAAACAAGGTGATTTTGCCGTGGAATTTATCTTTTATATCGAGAAGTATTTGTATCTTTGCACCCAGTAACAACAATATGAAGACTATGACAAAGAGATTATGGATGGTACTGGCCGTTATGGCAAACGCGGTATGTATTTGCATGGCGCAGGACAACATTGTTAGGATGCTGCCTGAGAATGGGGCTACGGAGGTGAATATCGACACGCACCTGACGCTGATAATGAGTGATGATGTCACTATCGGGCAGAAAGGTTTCGTATTAGTGTATGATAAACAAACGGGAAAATTGGTTGACCGTCTGGATATGAGCATCCCAGCAGGTCCTACGGAGCGTCAGCCGAAAAATCCTGCGGCACAATACACGCCTGTACCTTATATCTATAAGTCGCAGCCTATCACCAATCGTAACACCAAGGCTGGCACCCCGTCTGGTGTGAATGCCTGGGATAAGGGGCGCTATCAACTCGATATCATCGGCGGTTTCTCGGATGGTTTCCACTTCTATCCCATGATCACTAAGGGGAAACAGGTTACCATCTATCTGCATCATAACATGCTGGAGTATGGTCATGAGTATTATGTCACCATCGATAAGGGTGTCATCAGCGGCTTCAATGGGATCAAAGGCAAAAAGGGGTGGACGTTCCGCACGAAAGAGAAGGCTCCCGATCAAAGCCAACGACTGCTGACGGTATCGGCTGACGGCAAAGGCGACTTCTCCACCGTTCAGGGGGCTATGGATTTCATTCCCGACTCTATTACCTCTGCACAGGAGGGTTACAAGGTTTTGGTGAAGAATGGGGACTACGAGGAACTGGTGTACTTCCGCAACAAGCGCTTTGTCACCATCGAGGGTGAGAGCCGCGAGGGCGTGGTGATTCACTATAGGAATAATGAGGTGTTTAACCCTCATCCTGCCGACATCAAGACCAACGAGGTTCGTGGTACGTTCCCATCACGTCGTGCCGCCTTTGCCGCCGACAATTGCAGCGATCTGACATTCCGCAATCTGACCATCAGGACGGATTGCAAGGGACAGGCAGAAGGACTGTTGGTGAACGGCGAACGCAACTTCTTTGAGAACATCCACATCATCGGTGATGGCGATGCCTTGCAGGCCAATGGTAGTTGCTACTGGCAGAACTGCCGCATTGACGGTGGCGGAGACACGATATTGGGGCGCGGACCGTCGTTTTTCAACCACTGCACCATCACCAGTTATGGGGCTTTCATGTGGATCCGCAACACAGCAGAGAATCATGGCAACATCTTTGTGGATTGTCATTTCAAGGGACGAAGCGACTCTGCAGAACTTGGCCGACTGCCAAACAATAACGGCAAGAACTATCCCCATGCCGAATGTGTCCTGTTGAACTGCACATTGGAAAACATTCCTGCATTCGGCTGGGGTGAGATCGATGACAGTGCCAAGACAGCAACGATCCTTGAGTTCAACAGTCACGATACGGACGGCCAGTCAATAGACACTTCCAAGAGAAATCCATTGATGCGTCAACTTGATCCCATTCGTGATGCAGAACTCATCGGACGTTACTCTGACAGTCATTGGGTCTTAGGCTGGTAGGAGCCTTACCGGGTTTCAACTTGCCTTCGAAGTTCACCTTGTACGGGGCTTTCCACAGGAAGTCCACATGCTCGCCATTGATGAAGACATCGGCCATCTGACCCACTTCGCCCAGATCGATAACCTGCGCCTGAATCGCAACTATTACAAAGCAGGTGTCTCAAAGATGAGCGATCTGCTCGAAGCCCAGATGCTCTACCAGCAGTCGTGCGATAAGCGAACAGACGCCTTCGCCGACTACCAGAACAAATTACTGGAATACAGACAATCCATTGGTCAGTGAGACCAAGCGACCCCATGGACAAGCATCTTCAAGGTATCCCTTGAGATCCACACATCGTTGGGGCCGTTCATCAACTTTCCGCGATAGTCGGTGATCAGTATCTTGGAATGACCTTCTATATCGAAAGACCAGAGTTGGTTGTCCATATCAGCGCAGGCAATCAGGTTGCCTTGGACATCAAAGTACATCCCGTTAGAACGACCGCTCTGATCAGTGAACAGTGTGATCTCTCCGGATTCGCAGTCCCAACGGTAAATCTTGTTGTTGGGCTGGTCGGTGAAGTAGACATCACCCCTTGCATCAACTGCAGGTCCTTCTGTGAAACTATACGAATCAGCAACTCTTACAGGGGTTTCCCCTTCTGCAACGATATCATTTGAGGGCATCTGAGCACATGCAGTCATCACACTGAGCATCATGCTTGCCATAATAAGAACCTTATTCATGATTGTATTTGTTTGTTGGTTTGTTCGGCAAATATACGAAAAAATCCCATAGTAAGTTGGTTTATTCTCTTTTTTTTCATACTTTTGCCGTCATATTAGGAAAGTTTATGAAGAATCGTATGCAAACTACCGTAAAACTCATCTCTGCGCTGCTGTTGCTGATGGTGCCAAACAACATGGAGGCAGACAATTTGCCCTATCTGGCTGATGGGGTCATCGACACAACATGTCATGAGACACTTGGACTTCAAGGAAATGAGGCTGTCAGAACAGTTAATATCTTCACAGCGACGGACCTTACTGATCATTATGCCAATGGGGTGGTGATGACCGCCTTTAAAGGTAAACTATACTGTATGTGGCAGAGTTCACCAAAGGACGAAGACAGCGATGACACCTGGGTGGCCTATAGTATCAGTGCCGACGAGGGGAGGACCTGGAGCGTCCCCCAGCCTCTGACCCTGCCTACTGATGAGTTGTACTGCACATCCGGCGGCTGGCTGGTAAGAGATGATACGCTGACGGCCTTCATCGACATCTGGCAAAAGGGATTGGAACCACGAGGTGGACGTACCTATTATATGACAACCACAGACGGTCAGACCTGGAGTGAACTTCAACTGGTAAGGATGGCAGACGGACTGCCGATGGCGGGTGTTCTGGAACAAGACCCTTACACCCTTCCTGATGGTCGTCTGATTGGGGCCTCGCACATGATGCCAGGACTACACATCTGTCCAGTCTATACAGATGATCCTACTGGGCATCATGGCTGGCAAAAAGCCGCCTTTGAGTCAGAAGATGCAGGTAAACAATCCCGTGAGTTAGAGCCCAGTCAATATGTACAACCGGATGGAACCATTGTTATGCTGTTTCGCGACCAGAAAAGTTCTTTCCGTAAACTGGCTTCCGTCAGTCACGACAGAGGTAAAACCTGGAGCAAGCCACAAATCACCAACATTCCGGATGCCCGTACCAAACAATGTGCAGGCAACTTGTCCGATGGCACTTCTTATATGGTCTGTTGTCCTGCAAGCGGCAAATGGCGCTGGCCTTTGGTTTTACTCCTTAGTCAGGATGGTGTCAGGTTTGACAAAGCGATCTTGCTTCGCAGTGGTCTGGCTGATGACCTGCCTCCCAGACGTTACGAGGGTAGATACAAGACCTTGGGCTTCAACTATCCCAAGGCTTTCGTACATAACAACTCCCTTTATGTCTGCTACTCCGTCAACAAGGAAAACGTGGATTGTACGGTCATTTCTTTGGCAAAAATGGACTAAAAATAGGCCATTTTATGCAAAATACCATGTTTATGGTATGCGAATAACATGCAATGGGTATTGTGAGTATGCCAAAACCTTCTTACCTTTGCAGTCGAATTCAATTATTATTTATATTTTAAAAAGGTAAGGATTATGAGTAAGATTGCAAAACAGCTGACTGAGCTCGTCGGCAACACCCCACTTCTGGAGCTCAACAAGTATTCACAGGCAAAGGGTCTTGAGACACCCGTGATTGCCAAAGTAGAGTTTTTTAATCCTGGCGGCAGCGTAAAGGATCGTATCGCACTGGCGATGATCGAGGATGCAGAGGCAAAGGGAATCTTGAAACCTGGCGCTACCATCATCGAGCCGACATCAGGAAATACGGGCGTAGGACTGGCACTGGTATCAGCCGTCAAGGGTTACCATCTTATCCTTACCATGCCCGAAACCATGAGTGTTGAGCGCCGTAATCTTGTGAAGGCCTACGGTGCCGAGGTACGCCTCACCTCTGGAAAAGACGGTATGCCAGGTGCCATCCGCGCTGCCGAGGAACTGCGTGACTCCATCCCTGGAGCCGTGATCCTGCAGCAGTTCGAGAATGCCGCCAACCCCGCTAAACACTACGCAACCACAGGTCCTGAGATCTGGCGTGACACCGACGGTCAGGTGGATATCTTCATTGGTGGTGTCGGTACTGGTGGTACCATCAGTGGCACGGGTAAGTATCTGAAGGAACAGAACCCCAACGTGAAGATCATCGCCGTTGAGCCGAAGTCGAGTGCCGTCCTGAACGGACAGCCCAGCGGTCCTCATAAGATTCAGGGTATCGGTGCCGGCTTCATCCCTAAGACCTACAACTCAGACGTGATCGACGAGGTGTTTGACGTAGAGAACGACGATGCCATCCGCACAGGTCGTGAGATTGCACAGAGCGAAGGTCTGTTGGTTGGTATCTCTGCAGGTGCTGCCCTCTACGCAGCCATTGAGGTGGCCAAGCGTCCGGAGAATAAGGGTAAGAAGATTGTGGCACTGTTGCCTGATACGGGCGAGCGCTATCTCTCTACCGTACTTTATGCATTCGAAGATTATCCACTTTAAGTTTCTTCCGGACTGACAGGTAACGTCAGTACAAAGCGGGCTCCCTTGGTATATGCTGCATCCAGTGTGATATGACCACCAAGGAGGCCCGCTAATTTTCTGCATAGGGTGAGACCCATGCCAAGTCCCTCGCTGAAATCATCGAGTTTGGTGAACTGTGAGAACACGTGTTCGTGCTGTTCTTCTGCAATACCAGGACCTGTGTCACTGACCATGAAGCAGACGGACTGGCTGTCAGGCTGAATACAACTGATGGTGATACTTCCTTCCTGCGTGTATTTGTTGGCATTGTGAAGCAGTTCGGAGAGCACCTTCAACAGGCAACTCTTATCGGTGATGATATGCAGACTGTCGGGCACATGATGCTCCACTTTCAGTGTGACGGTATCAGGATGGCGAAGCGTGATAGTCTCTGCAGCCGTCTTGCAGACTTCATTACAGCTGATGTCATCGTTGCGTTCCACCTGATCAATACCCTCCAGGGCCAATGTCCTCATCCAGTTGTCGATGATATTGGAGATGGTGTGGCTGTTCTGCATGATATCGTGGGTAATCGTCGATACCTCCGTCTCATCCATCGTCTCATGTTCATCACGCAGCACCTGGGTAAATCCTCCAATAATATTAAGAGGTGTACGGATCTGGTGTGACAGATCCTGGATGAAGGCAGCCTTCTTATGGTCTGCCTCCTCAGCCTTGCTCTTGGCGATGATCAACTCTTGGTTACGCTGCTCGGTCTCGGTCTTCACACGCTCCAGATCGCTGATGTAATTGGTGATGGACTCCTGCATACTGACGAAACTGTTCTGCAGCCGTCCTGTCTCGTCGATGCGTTTCGTATGTTTGAGATGACCGTCAAACTGTCCCTCTGCCATCATCTGTGCCTGATTGGCAAGGGCTTTGATTGGGGAGACAAAGCGGTTGACGACGAAATAACTGAACGCCAGCATCAGTAACAAGCCGATGAAGATCAGTGATACGACGATAGAAACCAACAGGTTGTAGCCCTTGAAGATATCTTTATCGGGACAGATATAGGCCAGTTGCCAATTCGTGTTAGGCAGTGTGAGACTTACCACAACACAGTCGCTCCGGTTCAGATCGTCTGGAAGTGCCTGGTCATTACTGGTGGCAATGAGATGTCCGCTTTCACCCGTTATGATGAAATAGGCATTGGGGAAGAACCGCTCCTTCAATAATATCTGAGACAACCTGCGTTGCGAGAGATCGGTGGAGATGACACCGACGGTATGCCCGTCGGCATCGATGAGTGGCTTACAGTAGGAGGCGATCATCATGTCGTAAGAGGTGCCTGGGGTGTAGTCGTGGAAGGGATCCACCCAGCAGGCCTTTCCTTGGCGGATCGGTTCCTGATACCAAGTCATCATAAAATAATCGTATTCACTGCTGCCCTCCTGTTCGGTCTCGATGTGTCCATTTTCATTGGATGAATAGACGGAGAAGTATTTCCCCTGGTCCGGAAAGTAATTAGGTTCAAAGGAGATGCTACAGCCATCAACGTCAGGGTTCAGTGCCAGGATTCGGCGGGAGAACGACATGATGGAGTCTGGTTGTAACTTGCGTAAGACGAGCCAGTCGGAGTTGTCGGTGGCCACCTCTACCTGTCCCATCAGTCCCATGATGCCCTGGGCTGTGTTATTAAGGATCTGAGTCGCCTGTTCGGTGGCTGTCTGCCTGACGAAATGCCGTGTACGAACGAAGATGATTCCGATGGTAATCATAAAGATGATCACCGTGAAAGCGAGAATGCTCAGACTCAACCTTAGCGGCAGAGATTGTTTGATTTGTTTGACGAGTTTAATCATGTGCCTGCCTCCTTTCTTCTTGGGCAGCCCTGATCATCTCGTCAAGGAGTATGGTGACCTGTTTGGCGTTATCATGCAATGTCTCTGTGGCCTCTTCGAAGTCCAGTGTGTCTTCCCCGTAGTGGTCGCACACTTGTTGGGCTGTCGTGAAGATCTCTTCCACAGGTGATGCCATCTTATCTGGCATCTTATGGAGTACAGCCGTCTTCATCCGTTCGTCCTCCTTGGCACGCTCGTAGGCTTCCTGCAATTCCTTGTTGCGTTCCTCAAGGGTCGTCGTCTCACTACGCAGTTCATGGGTATAGGTGTCAAGTGACTGTTGCATCTTTGTGAAACTGCGTTGTAGTTGACCGATCTCGTCAACGCGCATACTGTTGGCGACGGTGGCGGAGAAGTCACCATTGGCAATGCGATGAGTCGTCTCTGCCAGTTCCTGTAGTGGTTTCATGCTGTGACGGATGCTCATCAGGGAGAAGAGTAGCAACAGCAGTAATCCGGTCGCCGAGATCCATAGGGTGTAGCTCCTCAGTCGTTCGTAAGGTGCAAAGATGTCGCTTTCGGGTATGACAACCGCCACGCTCCATCCCGTATTCTTAAAAGGTTTGTAGAACACGTGACAAAGCTCTCCTTCATATTCCAATACTTTGTGCCCACTCTCTCCTGCCAGCATGGAAGTGCCGAGGGCCTCCCTCATCGAGTCGGGCTTTTCAAGTGTGCGGGTGAAGATGGTCTCATAGAACAGTTTGGTGGTGTCGGGGTGTACGAGAAAAGAACCTCCTTTTCCGAGCATCACGCAGAAAGAGTGGGGATAGGGCTTCATTTGAGCAATCATCTCCGTGAACCACGCCAGACGGATGTCGACAGAGAAGGTGCCTACGCTGTTGCCCTTGGAATCGTGGATGGGACGGCTGTAGGAAGAAAAGATATCCTTCACGATGATACCCTCTGTCGCATCTTCCATAAAAGGTTCAATCCAGTAGGGACGGTCGAGCAGTTTAGGTATCAGATACCAGTCCATGCAGTGGTACTGGTAGTTGTCGGTGCCCTCCTGTTCTGTCAGGATACTGTCACCATCGTTATAAGCGTAAGCCGAGAAGTAACGGCCTTTCTCTTTATAGTAGAAGGGATCGAAGGAGATACTGCAGCCAGTAAGTTCTGAGTTGTTTACAAGAACCTGTCTGCTGATTGAGAACATGCTGTCAGGCTTGTTGAGGTTCCTCTCAATGACACGGAGCATATTGTCTGAAGCCACCTCCACACGTCGGAGGGTGTTGTCAATATGCAGGACGGTGCCATCGAGTGTCTGTGTGGCCTTGCCCCAGGCCTCTTCCCTGATGATGTCACGCGCTTCAGAGAACATGATACTGAATGCCCCAACAAAGATAACGGCCACAAAGAGCACCACAGCAAAGCTGAGACGTGCCGATAGCGAGCGGCGTAGGGCTGTAAATATTTTCTTCATTGACCAGTCAGTTCTTTGTAAGTCACACGTCGTTTAATCATACCGCTTTCAAGCATCATCTGAGAAGCTTTCTCCACCATGTCGGGTCTGACGCGGAATTCGCGTCGTTTGGAGTCGCGGTCAATCTGCAGGCGGAGTGTCTCTTGGAACATCAGTTTCTGCATCACGGAATTGGTCGGTGAGTTGTAACGATGCACATACTTCATCACAATCTCCATCGCCTCCTCCGGATGGGCGGCTGCCCATTCCCATCCTTTACGGGTGGCCTCTGCGAAACGACGGCATTCGTCACGATGAGACAGATAGTAGTCACGCATCACATAGACACCGTTCTCCTGTATGTTATAACCATGCTCACTGAATCTGTAGATGCTCTCCTCTGCCATCTTGAAACCAGCCTGCTGCAGCTGATAATACTCATTATAACTGAGTGCCATCATTGCATCTACTGCACCAGAGAGAAACAGGTTGATATTGCTTGTGAAACGTACCCATTCGAAATTCATCTTCTCCCGATGGTTCATGATCATAGCCATATAGCTGGGGTCGGAATTGAAGATGGCCACCTTCTTCCCCTTTAATTTCATGGGATCTACGTCCCAACGCGTCACGAGGATATTGCTGCTGTTCATCGAGTCCTGGAAGATGTTCACCAGAGGGATGCCCTGGGAGATGAAGTCAATGGCCGACATCATCGACATCATGATGGCATTGGTCTGTGCAGTCTGTAAACGATGGAAAGCAGAACTTGTGAGTGACGGGTGCTGTATGACAACATCAAGTCCAGCCTGTTTGTAGAATCCTTTTTCCTTGGCGATATAATAACCGGCAAACTGAGCCTGCGCAGTCCATGCTGTGGTGAAGATGAATTGCTCTGCCTTGGCTGAATCAGGTGCCAGCCAAAGGAAGAAGGTCAGAGCTATCGATAAGCTATACCATCTTATTGCCCGTTTAGTCATCTGTCGCCTCATGGGGTCTGGGTGCTACGGTTTATGATATACCATTTGGTTGCAAATATATGGAAAAAGGTTGAATGATGCAAGTAAAATGACCTGAAATTTACAATAAACCTTATCTGAAAGCGTTATTAATGCGTGAAACGGAATATTTCTTTCATATTCATACTTTGTTTTGTCTCTTTGACAGTCAGGGCTCAGTATGATGTCTCTTTCTCCCATTACTGGGCGATGGAGCCATCTTTTAATCCTGCTGCTGTTGGTAAGGAGGCCAAGTTGAATATTACCGGTGCTTATGCTCTTCAGATGGCAGGTTTTGAAAATAATCCGAAGACGATGTATGTAGCTGCCGATATGCCTTTTTATGCCTTGAAGTCCTATCATGGTGTTGGCCTTCAGTTTATGAACGACGCCATCGGGCTTTTCACCCATAAGCGTTTTGGTCTTCAATATGCTTACCAGCCAAAGCTGCTGGGAGGAAGGTTAAATATAGGTGTTCAGTTTGCTATGCTTAATGAAAAATTCGATGGTTCCAAGGCAGAGGTCATTGATGATGATCCTGTATTCAACAAATCTTCAGCTGATGGCTCGGCTTTTGATTTAGGACTGGGTCTCTATTATCACCGTCGCAACTGGTATGCTGGCTTCTCTGTTTTGCATATCACTTCACCTCGAGTGGAACTTGGGGAAAAGAACCAACTCGACATTGCTGCCACCTATTATTTGACAGGTGGATACAATATTCAGCTAAGAAATCCGTTTTTATCAATACAAACCTCCGTACTCGGACGTACAGATGGGGTGGCTTGGCGAGGAGATATCTCCGGGCGCTTGCGATATTCGCATGAGAAACGATTATTTTATGCTGGTCTCACCTATAGTCCTACAACCTCGGTAACCGTACAACTGGGTGGCGTTATCAAAGGCGTACGATTGGGTTACAGTTATGAAATCTATACCTCAGCCATGAGTGTCGGTAATGGAAGTCATGAACTGTTCGTAGGATACCAGATGGATATCGACCTTTCCAAGAAGGGACGCAGTCTTCATAAGAGTGTGAGAATTCTGTAAAAGGGTAAAAAGGTAAAGAGGTAAAAAAGTAAAAGGGTAAGAAAGTAAAAGAGTAAAAAGTAAGAAGAATAGCATATGGAACAAAATGTAAATAGTAAGAAGCAAATAGGTATGATGGTAAAAGGTCTTTTACCTTTTTACCTTTTTACCTTTTTACTTTTATTATCGAGTTGTTTAGGCAGCAAGATAGCCTCCTCAGGTGGTGGAGAGGTGACGGGTACGAGTGGTCGTACCTTTTCGGAACCGACGCCTTATGGTATGACCCTTGTGAAACGAGGTCACCTGAAGATGGGTATTGAGAAACAAGATACGCTTTGGGGTAAAAAGACACCTCTGCGTGATATCTCTGTTGAGGGTTTCTGGATGGATGAGACCGAGGTCACCAACTCGATGTACCGTCAGTTCGTAAACTATGTACGAGACTCAATCTTGCGCGAACGCCTGTCGGAGATTGATGAGACCTATAAGAAAGTAAAGACGGATAAGGACGGTGAGGAGATAGGTAGCGTTATCAACTGGAAGAAAGCCCTGCCTCGTCGTCCGAGTGAGGATGAACAAGAGATTATCGATGGTATGTATGTTACCAATCCTGTGACAGGTGATCGGATGTTGGATTATCGTCAGTTGAACTATCGCTACGAAATCTACGACTATACCACCGCTGCCCTGCGTCGTAATCGTGTCAACCCACAAGAACGTAATCTGAATACAGATGTTACTGTGAATCCGAATGAGCAAGTGTGGATATCGAAAGATACAGCCTATATCGATGATGATGGCCGCATCGTACGTGAGACTATTAATCGTCAGCTCACGGGACCTTGGGACTTCTTGAATACCTATATCGTGAATGTATTCCCGGATACCACTTGTTGGGTGAATGATTTCCCCAATGCCGACAATGAGACCTACATGCGCTATTACTTCTCGAATGCTGCCTATAACGACTATCCTGTTGTGGGAGTTACTTGGGAACAAGCAAATGCTTTTTGTGCCTGGCGTACGGAGTATCTGCTAAAGGGACTTGGTCCTGCAGCTCGCTATGTGCAGCGTTATCGTCTGCCGACGGAAGCAGAGTGGGAGTATGCTGCTCGTGGTAAGGATCAGAATGAGTTCCCATGGGATAATGAGGATGTGGCCAATGGTAAAGGATGCTTCTATGCCAATTTCAAACCCGATGATGGCAACTACACCAAGGATGGTAACCTGATTACAAGTAAGGTGGGTATCTATGCCGCCAACAGCAATGGCCTCTATGATATGGCGGGTAACGTGGCAGAATGGACTTCGACCATCTATACCGAAGCGGGTGTTGAAGCCATGAACGATATTAATCCTCAGTTGAGATATAATGCTGCTCAGGAGGATCCCTATCGCTTGAAGAAAAAGAGTGTGAGAGGTGGGTCGTGGAAAGATCCAGAATCGTATATCCGTTCAGCTTGGCGCTCTTCAGAGTATCAGAACCAGCCTCGTTCCTATATCGGTTTCCGTTGTGTTCGGAGTCTGGCTAATACTACTAGCGATAAGATTAAGTTGAAAGGCAAAAAGAAGAAATAATTAATAAGGTGTAAGTTATGACGACATATAGTAAAATCAATATCATCTACCGCTTGCAGAAGTGGATGGATAGTGTGCCTGGTCAGACGTTCCTGAACTATGCTTATAGCTGGGGTGCGTCTATCGTCATTTTGGGTACACTTTTCAAGTTGACCCACCTGCCAGGAGCAAACTTCTTCCTTTTCTTAGGTATGGGCACAGAGGTTTTCGTCTTCTTTCTCTCAGCCTTTGATCGTCCGTTTGACAAGACGGCTGATGGTATGGAGCTTGATGTGCATGCTAGTGCTACTTCGAGTGAGCACGTGGGGCATGCAGGTGGAGGCACTGTGATCGTTGGAGGCGGCGCTCCTGTAGTTAGTGATGGTGCTCCTGTTGTAAGCGGTGGCACTTCTGTTGGAGGTGGCACTGTGATTATTGGTGGCGGTGCTCCTGTTGTCGATAGCGAGGCTATTGCGGCTGTTTCATCTTCTGTTATTTCTGTATCGGGCGGTGGAGCGTCTGCACCCTCTGCTTTGCCGCAGATGACGCCAGAACTTGAAGAGGCGACCGCCAACTATGTCGAAGAGCTGAAACGCCTGACAGAGATGCTTTCGCGTGTATCAGAACAGACGGACAAGCTTGCCCACGACTCTGAGGAGATGGAGAATCTGAATCGTACTTTGACAGGCATCTGCAAAGTCTATGAACTGCAACTCAAGAGTGCCAGCTCACAGATCGGTACGATCGATGATATCAACGAACAGACACGTAAGATGGCGGCCCAGATTGCTGATCTCAACAAGATCTATGCTCGTATGATTGAGGCAATGACTGCTAAGATGAACGTATAGGAATATGGCAATCAAGAAAAGACCTGTCTCCCCTCGCCAGAAGATGATCAATCTGATGTATGTCGTCTTGATGGCAATGCTTGCGCTGAACGTCTCCTCTGAGGTGCTCACCGGCTTTACCATTGTGGAAGACAGTCTGAACCGTACTACTAATGGCTCCATCAAGGAAAATAAGCTCGTGTATGATGATCTGGAAATGCAGATGAGGATCAACCCCGTCAAGGTGAGGGCTTGGTATGATAAGGCTCAGGAGGTGAGACGTATCAGTGATTCTCTCTATAACTTCGCAGAAGAGTTGAAACTGGCTATAGTACGTGAGGCTGACGGTAGGGATGCCCGTATCGAAGACTTCCAGAACAAGGAGGATCTTGAGGCAGCCAATCAGGTGATGTTGGCACCAGGGCGCGGTAAGGGTAAGGAGTTATACAATGCCATCAAGACGTTTCGTGATCGTGTTGTCAGCATGACGTCTGATATGAGCAAACAACAGATTATCAACGCCAACCTGTCAACCACCGTTCCGCCGAAGGCTGAGGCTTTGGGTAAAAACTGGCAGGAGTTCATGTTTGAGGATATGCCTGCCATTGCTGCTGTCACCTTGTTGTCGAAACTGCAGAGTGATGTCCGTTATGCCGAGCGTGAGGTGCTTCACACGTTGGTTGAGAACATCGACGTCAAGGATATTCGCGTGAATGCCCTTTCTGCTTTCGTCATTCCCAGTTCCCAGACCATTGTCAGGGGTGACCGTTTCTCGGCCCGTATCGTGATGGCGGCAGTGGATACCACACAGGTGCCTGATATCTATATCGGTAATCAGAAAGTGACCTTGAACAACGGACAGTATGAGACCATCTGTAATCGTACGGGTGATTTCACATTGGCAGGCTATATGGAAACAGTGAATGGCAATGGAGATCGCATCCGTCGTGACTTCAGCCAGAAATATACGGTAGTAGATCCGAGTGCGACAGTATCTGCAGACCTGATGAATATGCTTTATGCTGGCTATAACAACCCCATCAGCGTGAGTGTTCCTGGTGTACCTTCCAATAAGATACAGGCATCGATGACAAACGGTACGTTGCAGCCTGTGGGGCCAGGCAAGTATATCGCCCGTCCTTCGAAGATCGGACAGGATGCCACCATTACCGTCGTCTCTACGAATACGGGGCGTCCGCAACAGATGGGGCAATACACCTTCCGAGTTCGTAAGCTCCCTGATCCCACACCGTATATTTCTATGAAGGA
>JAEEGI010014133.1_pt1 | contig 16829 bp, 14 predicted proteins | sample 8958751 | NCBI WGS metagenome assembly JAEEGI01 (sample SAMN16246545, study PRJNA631951) | gut metagenome | biome: gut microbiome; feature: rumen; material: KS-attached | host: Bos | place: Iran: Karaj | collected 2018-10
AAGTTGCAGAGGGATTGATGCGATGAGGGGTTCCAGGCACTCAATGGTGTCGGGCAGTTCTATCACCTCATCGGCAATCTTGCTTATGGTGTCGTCGCCCTTGCTCACAAGTGCTATCACCCTACCCTTGCGCGCCTTTATCTCCTGAATGTTGCTCAGCACCTTCTCGTACATAGCGTTATGCGTGGCAATGACCACAACAGGCATATCAGAGTCGATGAGCGCTATAGGACCGTGCTTCATCTCGGCTGCTGGATAACCCTCGGCGTGTATGTAACTGATTTCCTTCAGTTTCAACGCACCTTCCAAGGCTACAGGATAACTGAAACCACGACCGAGATAAAGGAAGTTACGCGCATAAGTAAAGGTGCGGCTGAGGTCTTTCACACGGTCGTTCACCTTCAGCACTTCCTCTATTTTCTCTGGCATCGTCGCCAGTTCTTTCACCACCTCAGCATATTCGGCAGGTGCTATAGTGCCACGTTCCTTACCCAATGCGAGGGCAAGCATAACAAGCACGGTCACCTGTCCGGTGAACGCCTTTGTGGAAGCGACACCAATCTCAGGTCCAACGTGGATGTAAGAACCTGTGTTTGTGGCACGCGGAATGCTCGAGCCGATAGCGTTGCAAATACCATAGATAAAAGCACCACGCTCCTTTGCGAGTTGCACGGCGGCCAAAGTGTCGGCAGTCTCACCACTCTGCGAGATGGCAATAACCACATCCTTATCGGTCACGACTGGGTTACGATAGCGGAACTCAGATGCATACTCCACCTCAACTGGTATACGGCAGAAGTTCTCTATGAGTTGCTTGCCTATAAGTCCTGCGTGCCATGATGTTCCACAAGCCACGATTACGATGCGCTCTGCTGCCAGAAGTTGCTCTTTATAGTCGATAACAGCACTCAAAATAACATTGTCTGCCTCGACATTAATGCGCCCGCGCATGCAGTTGGTGAGGCATTCAGGTTGCTCGAAAATCTCCTTCAACATGAAGTGAGGATAGCCGCCCTTCTCTATCTGACCGAGACTGATGTCTACGGTCTTCACCTCTGGCGAGAGCTTCACGTTGTACATGTTCACCACCTGCAGGTCTTCACCACGACGCATCACGGCGATATTGCCGTCGTCGAGATACACAACACGGTCGGTATATTCAATGATAGGACTCGCATCGGAACCGAGGAAGAACTCGTTCTCGCCAATGCCCACAACAAGCGGACTCTGCTTGCGTGCCGCAATGATGGTGTCGGGGTCGTTCTTATCTACAATTGCGATGGCATATGCTCCTATCACCTCGTGTAACACAAGCTGAACGGCGGTGAGAAGATCTACAGACTTGCGTTGCATAACATACTCCACGAACTGCACCAGCACCTCGGTGTCGGTGTCGCTGCGGAAATTGATACCTTTCTCCTGCAACTTCCTTTTCAGGTCGGCATAGTTCTCTATGATGCCATTATGAATTATCGCAAGGTTCTTCGACTCGGAATAATGTGGGTGAGCGTTGCGCGACGAAGGCTCGCCGTGAGTGGCCCAACGCGTGTGCGCTATACCTATAGTACCTGTGATGTCCTTCTCGGCACAATAGTTCTCAAGGTCGCTAACCTTGCCTTTTGTCTTATAAACGTTCAGGTCACCGCCAGCATTGAGCAATGCTACGCCGGCACTATCGTAACCACGATACTCCAGTCTTCTTAATCCTTTTATGAGGATAGGATAAGCATCCCTATCACCCAGATAACCTACTATTCCACACATATTCTGTTGTTCATTCAATGTTCATTCAAATCCCCTCTGCCGCTCCCTCGAAAACAAATTCTGCGGGGCCTGAGAGGTAAACGCGATTGTCTGCCTCATCCCAGCGCACATGAAGCGTGCCGCCGTCCATGATAATATCCGACTCGCGACCAGCGCGACCAGTAAGAGATGCCGCAACAGCTGTGGCACAAGCACCCGTTCCGCATGCCATAGTGATGCCGCTGCCACGTTCCCATACGCGCGTCCTTATCTTATTGTCGCCCAACAGTTGAGCAAATTCTATATTGCAACGCTCAGGAAAGGCTGCATTATGCTCAAGCAACGAACCGTAAAGCGATACATCAACCTCATTGATATCATCTACAAAAATCACAAAATGAGGGTTGCCCATAGACACAAACGTACCGCGCCACTCCTTTCCATCAGCCTCCAACAACATATGTCCATCGTCCGTTGTCTTCAGATTCTCTGCATTCAGGAGAGACTGAGTGGTGATTTGCGGGGTCCCCATGTCTACTGTGACCGAGACGACTTTTTTCCCGTCAACCTCAAGATGAAGATGTTTCACTCCCGAGAGAGTGAGCAAGCGAATGTCTTTCTTTCGCGTAAGTCCTTTCTCAAAGAGATACTTACCTATGCAACGCGATGCGTTGCCACACATCAGCGCCTCGCTGCCGTCAGCATTGAAGATGCGCATAGTGAAATCGGCTTCCGGAACAGGCGAAACACCTATCAACACCAAACCGTCGCTGCCTATTCCTGTATGCGGCTGGCTCCACTGTCGCGATGTTTCTTCAGGATTGGGCACTTTGTAAAGCGAGGTATCAACATAAATATAGTCGTTACCAGCACCATGCATCTTTGTGAAATGAATACGTCTCTCCATACAACTAATTGTCAACGGAACAAAGAGAAGAAATACTTAAGAACATAGCACTTCTCTTTCGCGCTGCAAAGTTAATACAAAAAGACATAAAAAACATAATTCTTTCTGCTTTTTTGTTCAAAGAAAAGGAAAAAAGTTACAAACCGGCACTAAACAGCCGCCTTTTCTCTCAAAATGAAAGCAAAGACGCAACAAATCAGACAAAAGAGTAATGCCATAGTTTTTTATTAACGAAAACGTTTGTTAAAAAGACAACGATAAATGACATAAATTGGAAAATAATAGTAACTTTGTGGACAAAAAGAGAAAAGCATGCTTCAACAAGACTATTTTATCAGGATTCTTGAGGAATTTGCTAAGGCGCTGAGCCTTTTCATGCTCAACAAGAAAGACCTCGGACATAAACAGGAGGAAATCCTGAAGCTTTACGACAGTTACGTGGGAGACAACATCTTCTACCACACAGCCTCAATGGACGACATCATGGACTCGTTCACCCGCTTTCCTGAAGAGGAACGGCTCGATCGCATGGAAATGTTGGCCGAACTGTATTACGCAGAAAGTTATCTGAAGTCTGGTCCTGCGCGCGACATGCTTCTCGAAAACGCTCATAAACTGTTCATCTTCATCGACACCCACAGCCACACTCTCTCGTTCCAGCGTCAGCAGCGAATCATGCAAATAGGAAAGGAAATCGGGAAAAAATAAGGCTATTGACAACAAATCAATGCTATTCTGAACTTTTTGAATTCATGTTAATATAGAACTTTCTATCAATTTTCCCATTAAAGGTCCTTTTAACACATTCTACCTTTTCATAAAGCATTGGCACTTTATAAGGTTCTAGCCTTGACTTAAGGAATAGAGCCAGCTGTCGTTTATTTATACTTATCCCCTCATTTCCCACATATAACAACTTAAGTGCCGAGCCTGTAATTGGTTGCCGAACAGGTATACATACACAATCTGAAATGCCCGGATAAGAAAGTACTGCATTTTCTACTTCTAAAGGGGCAACCTTAAAACCACCTACATTGATGACATCATCTTCTCTTCCCATCAGATGCAACATGCCTTCTTCGTCAAGAACGCCCATGTCTGAGGTGTAAACAGTTCCGTTCTTCAGGACCGAGGAAGTCCTTTCAGAATCACCAACATATCCTGTCATGATTGTCTCACCCTTACATGCAATCAATCCTTGATCCGTAATGATTACCTGTGAGTGCTTCATAGGTTTCCCCAGACATCCTGCTATACATCTCCCGTCATTGTAATTATAGGTACAGATGATTCCCGTTTCTGTAGAAGCGTAGGTGTTATACAACCGACTGTTCGGCAGCAACTTGCATAATGCCTCCATGTCTGCTTGAGAGATTGCTGCGGCACCCGTCTCTATGAAGTCTATCTTGTCTTTCAGAAGTGCCAATCTTTCAGAGCAGAACATCAACAAGATTCTGATATTTGCAGGAACTAAGAAAGTAGCCATCTTGGGTGAAGGGTAGTCGAAAGCCTCAATGAATTTGTTCATGTCCTTCATGCCGTCAACAATAATGAGCGTTGCACCCAAGATGACAACAGGATATATCTTAGAAAGACTTCCTATATGATTAAGCGGTCCGTTAACAACAAAGGCCAAATCATGACTAAAACCTTGTCCGGCAATCAGGTTCTCTGCATCAGCAATAATGGCACGATGACTGATCATGACTCCCTTCGACAGTCCTGTAGTTCCTGTAGTATATAGGATGTCGGCGGTGTCCTCTGGAACGGTATGCTGCTCCAACTCTTTTGCTATCTTGCAGAACGTCTCTTCCGGTATATTCTGCTCTAATGGGGTGACAACACACCCTAATTGATGTAAGGCAAAATAAGTAACCAGATAATCTATTGACGAGAACGCACGCAAACAGACAATATGTCCCTTTTGCGGATATGACGTCCTTAATTCTTCCATCCGGGAAACAACTCTGTCATGCAACTCTTTATAGGTACACTGTTCTTGCCCACAGACCATAGCGGTCTTGTGAGGATACCGTTTAGCATTGCTCTCAAGATAATCTTCTAAATGCATCATTACTTGAATTTCATTCGACCTTTCCATTGCCTCGGCATAGTTGATGCAAGCATCGCCTCTGCTCTCGCTGCATGAAAACGTTGGATTTCATCCGACCTTTTCCTCGCCTCGGCATAGTTGATGCAAGCATCGCCTCTGCTCTCGGCTGCATGAAAACGTTCATTTTTCAGATAGTTTCTTTTCTACTAAGGACACTATACTATCCAATGTCTTTAAGTTCTTGGGGGTCGCATCTGTTGACTCCATCTTAATACCAAACTCATCAGATAAAAGCATGAGAATGGTAGTGACGCCCAAAGAATCCAGCTCACTAAACAGGAACTCTGAATCAAAATCCACCAATGGCAGGGCATCCTCTAATAAGTTTCTAATTCTTTCTTTCATTATCGTTGTGGAATTATTATCGGATTGTATTTACTATAGACTCTCAGATCTTCTTCTGAGGGTTCTATCATCACTAATTGCAGATGTTTATGTTTTTGACATAACAGTTCTATTTGCTCTGCATCTTTTTTCATCTCTATTCTCAGTCTGGGAGCAATGCGTTCCGCACTGTAACGGGCTACGTCATATTCATCTGCATCATTAGCATAAGCATAAACGTCTGCCTCTGGACGCATCATAGCAATAAGGAGAGAGCACTCCCCCCACCCGTTATTGATTATTGCGAAGGATGTTGTATCAGACTGCCTGCCAATAGCCAGAAGGTCAGATTGATATTGTTTTAGCATCCTTTTCACAGAGGAATAGATTTCTACACCTTTATACCGATAGCAGTCTTTCACAAATTGTACATGATCATCCTTCTTGGGTTTGATGAGTAAGTTCCGTAACGTAATAGGACGTAAGCGGGAACCCTGTTTTCCCTCTACCAGCCAGCGGAAGATGAGCGGGGGGAACAGATAAGCCATCAGCACTACGGAGAACATACCGATAATGGTTACTTTTGCCAAGGACTGTAATGCAGGATGCTTAGCAATGATCAAAGCACCTATGCCAACAAACATAATTAATGCAGAGATGATGATACTGCTCTTGTAGGAGGAAAGCATCTTTCTGCGATACGCATACTCATACTGACAACCTTCGGTGATGAAAATGGTATAATCGTCTCCCTGGCCGAAGATGAACGTTGCAAGAATAACATTCACCACATTGAACTGGATTCCCAACAATGACATCAGGCCAAGTATCCACACCCAACTTAATGCCATAGGCAGGAACGACAGCATAGCAAGTTCGATAGAACCCAAAGAGAACCAGAGGAAGAAGAACACAATCAATCCGCATGCCCATCCGATATAATTAAAATCATCGGAAAGCCGAGTCGCAATTGAGGTATTCATACTCGGCACGTCAAACGCATATACTTCGGAAGAGCAACCTTGAATTTGATGAACGATATCAGATGTTGAGGACGGTTGCGTCTGAAGGGTCTGAATGACATGATAAGTATGGCTGACACTATCGGATATAATATTTGTCGGGAATGCCAACGTATACAACGACTCTAAGCTGGTAGCATCGCCTGCCTTGAATGGTGTATGCAACAACTTGTAGAACTCATCAAAGGTCTCAGGGATAAACCCTTCTGCCTGCGCTGCTTTTTTTACGGCCGTCTCTACCCTATCACCATATTTAGCAATGAAAGTGTTCCACTTGCTTAGTCTCTTTTCCTGCTCCACCTTAGAACATATAAACTGATGGCAGTCATAGAAGTCCGAGATATTTCCTTTCTCTTTCATTTCCTCAACCTTCGACCTGACTGACATGCTCTTGTCTAAAGCCTTATCCAATGAAGAATCGGAAGATACCACATAGACACTCTCCAAAGAGGAAGATGTTGGTTTCATGCTTTGCAAGTAGGCTAAGTCTTCCTTTTGGTCGTCTGTCATATAATTAATGTGACTGATATCGGGATCAAAAGTCGTTTTAATACTGAAATACCCAAAGATGAATGTTAGTATTACGACTATCCATACCACCCTATGATTGCTTTCTAAAGAAAACTCGCTCATCCTGTTCAACAGGCGGCTCTGTACATTTTGCTTTCCACGTCTTAAGATATGAGGAAGATATAACAAAACAAACAATATAGTACCTACTAGTAACAAAGAACTGAAAAGTCCCAAGTCTCTCAGAGCCACCGACTCTAATGGTACTAAGGCTAAAAAGGCACCTACCGTCGTGATATTCCCCACGACCAAAGGCATCGCAATCTCCTTTAACGCAGTTTTTACATTTGGCGTATGCTTTAAGTGAGCAATAAGGTGTAACGGGTAGTTAACAGCTATTCCCACTATCACGGATGAGATTCCTATAACTATCATCGAGACACTGCTATGTATGAGAGTCAAAGCTCCCATAGCGAAGAGCCATCCCCATGCAACGGATATCACGATGAGTAAGATATTCCAAATGTCACGAAACGCATAGAAGAGTAGCAACACGATTATAACGATAGCAATAGCCACTGCCGTCAGACTGTCTGTCTTTATCTGTTTGGCATTACCCACCGCGATCACGGGGCCACCGGTAAGATGGATATCAATTAAAGGATGGTTTCCTGTTGTTTGGGCTGCACAAGTGGAAAGAAGGCTATAAAGGTGGGCATTACCATATGTCTCACTCGCTCCATAGGGTGAATCAAGCATGATGATAGCCTTCTTCATATCTGGGGTGAAGATATATCCCTCGTAATTCTCATAACTTAAACTTGAACTCTTCTGAAGTTTCGCGACAACGGGGGTGAAGAAGTTCAAGGGGTCACGCTGAAGATTGTCAGACAATAGGCTTGTTGCTGGAAGCATCATCATTTGTTTATCGTTAGAAACCTGTGAAGGAATGAATCCCGGGTCTTCTAACAAGCTATCGAACCTACAATAATCCTCATCTGTTAGGAAATATGGTATATGCTGATAGATATAGGACAGTGTTTCCGTCATCTTTTCCGTATCTATCTGACTAACAAGGTTACGAACCTCCTTTTCTGTATCCTTCGTTTTCAATAGTTCCACATAATCATCTATTGCCTGAATGATAGAGTCTGGATCAGATTTGGTGGAATCCGCATATTGGAAGATGACAAAAATCCTATTTGTACCCGATATGCTCTGATATACCTTTAATGCTTTGTTGTATTTGTTGTTAAGTGGCAGAAAAGCAGAGATGTCCTCTTGATAGGTCTGCTTAAGCAATAAGACCGATAAGAGAACCGTCAGAAGAATGAAAGAAAGCCAGCATACTGTTCTTTGCCGTCTCATCCATTCATATATTCGAATGATAAATGCCACCATCTTACCTTTGCACTTTGAACTTTTTTATCTCTATTTATTGTCAATAGGATTGGCATAAATACCTAAGAATATATCCTTAAGACGCTCCATGTCGCACGTATCATATTTATCAAGCTTAGATAACCTATAAGTAAATGCGTCATATTGTTCCTCAGAATACATAGATTTATATTTAGAGTTACCATACAACAAGTCATGGGCAATATAGTTGTTAGGATATAGCCTGTAGGCAAGATTAATTCTTCTATCAATCAGTTTGGCTACTGACTTATGGTATTCGTTGTTCGTCTGTCCTTCAAAAGAACTGAGTTCTGCAAGAGAGATAGGCCTGCATATCTCAAAGTGGACCCGGCCCTTGGGTTGGAGGATACCCGTTAATATACTATTTAAGTCTTCACCGGGTTTCTTCGTATAACGCGTAAACTGAGATTCGTATAGTTCAAGAGACTTAAGAATATCACAGGATTCCCACTCATATGATACCGATACGGGTACGATATTAAGGTCTGCCAATGCCTTAATTTTATCTTTCGGCTCACTCATACAAAACATTTTGATAATGCCTTGGTCTGTGGTATCGATTCCGTTCTTTGTCCTGCCATTACGTTGTGCAATCCATACAGACTCACCCTTTTCTGTAATACAGTAACGAATATATTCAGACAGATGCATGGAAGCCCTGTAGAAATCTTTAATGTCTCCTCCTGGACGTTCCACCTTGAACATCTTGTTACATTTACCGACATCAATAACAACGGGATTAATCATAAGATTTGCGCCAAATGTTATTTCGGTGGTTTCAAATCCATTAATGACAAAGAAATATTGTAACAAGCTGGCATCAAGCATTATATCCCTGTGATTGGAGACAAATAGATACCGTTTCTTGGAATCCAGGAATTCCAAGCCAGAACAAGAGAAATCAGAAATACTACGAGCAATAATCTGTTCGTTAACCTTACACATCGTATCTTCTTGAAACTCTTTAGTCGTAGCATAAGAACTGACTCTTTTCCGCACATCTTCTAAGGGCTCACCGGGGAAGACATAAGAAGCCAGTAACGGAAACACATCACACTGGGCAATACGCTTCATCGCTGCAGGAATCTCATCCTCATAGTACGGACGGATGTCATCAAATTTGGGATTCTTCATCATATCTTCAGTATTTTATTTATCCATTTTATAAATTCTTCTTTCCACTGTCTGCACTCTGGCGTTCCTTTTATGTCACTCGCACCAAATCCATGCCCACCTGTCTCGTAAAGAAGGTATTGGTGAGGTATCTTCTGTGATGTCAGGGCAGAGTCAAGTAATATGGAATTATGATAATCCACGACAGGGTCGTCTTTACAGTTTATCAAAAATACGGGCGGACAGTCAGACGGTACATGTTTCTCCAATGACAACAACTCCCTCAATTCCTTGTTCCTTACCCTTGAATCACCTAACAGTCCTCTACGTGAACGCTTATGCACACAAGAAGCAGTCATTGTCACCACGGGATAGACAGGAACGACAAATGCTGGCCAATCATCTTTTTCGAACAATTCCACGCTTGACATAACCAGATGTCCTCCCGCAGAAAAACCCATTACACCAATCTTATCTGGATCTATGTCGTATTCCTTAGCATGTTTTTTCACATAACGGATAGCCTGTCGTAAGTCATCTTGAGGATCTGGATAGCGATTTCCGCGGAAGATATAGCGGAAATGGGTTATAAAGGCAGGCACATAGGCTGTCCTGTAATCCAGCACAAAGGCTGTGATGCCATTCTCCTGCAACCAGTGTGCTACCCTCGCGCCCTCTGTTTCCGTATCGTGCCAGAAATAACTACCGCCAGGACATACGATGATGGCGACATGACGGGACTTCTGAGCGAGGAAAGCATCCATCCCCACCTTCGGCCTACCAGACTCTCCCTCCCAGATGTTTATCTGTGCAAAGGTGCTCAGGCTGAGCATCAAGTATACTATGATGATTAACCTCTGTCGCATTCGTTTATCTTGTTAATTACATGATTAATACCTAAGATGGCTTCGCAAGTATTGATTGCCGTAAGCGGAACCCCACAAAAACCATGCATATTATTGTTTTGCCCTGTGAGAAAGAGATTGCTGACTTTCGTGACTACTGGAACCTGCGATAACGCAATATGATTACAGTCTTTGCTGAAGCCGCAGATACTCCCCTCTTTAACGTGATAATAGTCACGGATGGTTAAGGGGGACGAAGCATTGATGTCTGCGATACAATCCGTGAATCCCGGGTGGATATCCTCTATCTGGCTCAGCAAGGCATCGGTCTTCTCTTTCTTCCATTCCTCGTAATCCTCACCTCGATGTCCTACGACAGTATGTTCCCATTTCTTCACCATCTCAAAGGGCATGGGGGCTGTCACAAGGACTTTTGTAGCATATTGTCCCTGTTGATGATTGGGCGGTGTCATGAAAAGGAAACCCAATGGCCACGGCTTTTCTGGATTACTGAAGTTCCATACATCATCATAGCGCGTCATATAATACTCGGAATAATTGATGTACGGAAAACTATTTTCCTTTAACTTAATATATAACGAGAAAGCAGAATGGGAATTGGGAATGGAATTCAAACGCTCCCGATAGGACTTGGGCATCGCCTTCTCGTCCATCAACTGAAGCATCGTACACGGATGGATATCCGAGATATAATAATCTGCCTGATACCGTTCTCCTCTCTTGGTTTGCACGTAATCCACCACCCTATTATTCACTTCTATCCATCCTACTTCTTCATTGGTGATGACATATCCGCCATGCGAGGTTATTACCTGCGCCAGCAGGTCTGCGAAATGGTGACTGCCGTCCACAAAACGACTAGCACCATTGATATACAATGTACTAATGATAGCATGTATATATGCCGGTGTCTGATGAGCACGTCCTCCATACAGAGGATTCATATAGGCTAAAACACTTCTTAGTTTCCTATTATCTGTATATTTGGCTATAAAGTCATTGGCTGACATCAAGAAGTCAGAGGAACCAGAGAAGAGACTCATCGCACCCTCTGAAGGACGAAGATTAAATAGGTCCACATGATCTGTCAGGTCAAAGACTGCCTCCACATATCTTTCCAGATTCTCTCTCTCTTTAGGGAAACTGGCAGCCAGAGAATCCACAAACCCACGTTTCCCTTTGGCGATGGTATAACTCTCATGGTCTTCTGCAAAATACAAGCGGTCTGTACATTCATCATCCACGTCCATCAGCTTCACCTGGTCAAGAATACCGAGATAATTACATATCTTTCTGATATTCCCACCTGTCTGCATGCCTCCTATCACATGCATGCCCGTGTCAAAAGTCTCACCAAACCTTTTAAAGGACTGGAGTCCACCACCTATCGTGGCGTTTTTCTCCAGCACCGTTACATGAAGCCCCTCCTTCGAAAGGATGGCTCCAGTAAAGAGCCCCCCAAGTCCACCGCCTATGATGACAACTTTTTTCTTCATTTGTTCGCTTCTATTATTTGGTGATATATTTTCTCTGCTGTCAGGAACTCACTACACGTCACGATAGTTCCTACAAGAACTCCCAACATACCATGTGAATTAATATTCTGACCCGTCTGGAAGACATTGGGAATCTTTGTCTTATGAGGAATACGGCAAGCAGAACCAAGACTAACATCTTTCGCTACTCCATACATACCGCCATTCTCTGCTCCAGTATAGTCACGATAGGTTAATGGTGTGGAAGTATAGTAGTTCTGTATCGATTCCCTGATTCCCGGGAAACTCTTCTCTAAAGCATCTAACAACAGACAGGCTTTATGTTGCTTGAACTTTTCGTAATCCTCACCTCGACATCCTACTTTCGTATCTTTCCATCGTGCTACATCCTGCATCTGCATATATGAAACGACAACACCTGTCGAAGCATATTTCGGATTAGGCTCCTGACAGAAATGCATGTAAAGGAACCCCTTAGGCCATGAAGCCTCGTCATATTGTTCGCAGTCCCATGGTGTATTGTCACGATACCCATAATAATTGTAGTTCATATAAGGAACGGAGTCCTTCTTGAAATCCAAATAGACAGAAAAACATCCTACACTCTGTGGAAGGGAATTGATCCTCGTCCTGAATGCGGGTCGTATCATCTTTGAGTCTATCAGTTCCAACGTTCTCATGGGATGAGCATCTGATATAATATAGTCGGCAGGAAAGAATTTCTCTGAATTGACCTCCACACCGATGGCATGGGACTCATCACAGACTATTCTTGTTGCCTTATGACGCTTCAACACCTGACCGCCATACTTTTTTATCGTATTGATTAAAGAAAAAGCAACCACCTCACTGCCTCCCACAAAGCGATAGGCACTTTGATTGTAGAAGTCCATGATAAAGGCATGTGTAGAGAACGGTGTCTTTCCCTTCTCTGCAGCATACAAGGGCAGGTTGCCTACTAACACATCAGCGAGCAGAGGGTCTGATATTACTTCACGAATCACCTCATCAATAGCGCGCAGTTGATACTCCATACTGACCGCCACATCAGATTCAGCATACCGCAGTGAATGTAACGACGAGGCACCTGCCACCTTCTCCACCAAATCAAAGTATTTCACCAGATTGGAGCGTTGATTAGGGAAATAGGAGGTCATCTTTTCAATGAAAGCATCACGACCATTGGCAAACTGATACTCCCGACCACCTAATGCAATCACTTCATAACCGTCTTTATCCAATGGTGATAACACAACATCCTCCTTCATTTCAAGATAACGCATGATTCTGTCAAGCGTCTGTCCTTCCGATGCACTTCCTACGAAATGCATTCCCGTCTCGAACTTAGCACCCTTTCGAGAGAAACATTGAAGGCAGCCCCCCAGTTGAGGTGCTTGTTCCAAAACAGTAACCTCATAGCCGTTCTTTGAGAGGATCACGCCACATGACAGACCTCCCAGTCCACTTCCTATGATAACGACCTTCTTCTTAGACATCTTGCTCTATCTTATTGGTTATGTCCTGATATTCCTGGATATATCGTTTTCGCATCCACGATGCCTGAGCCTTGTAATCACCGACCTCTTTTAATGTTGAAAGTGATATCGGGCTATCAACCTGAATATATATCGGGCTTTTGTTGAGTGAATACGTTTTCTTAGGCAATACCTTCCCTGGTCCATAGAGACACATCGGCAGTATAGGTATCCCCAATTGCTCTGCCAAATAGAAAGCACCTTGATGGAAACGCCCGATACGACAATCCTTAGAGCGTGTTCCTTCTGGGAATACAGCAATACTGTATCCTCGTTCTACCAATGACCTTAACTTAGGCATGAGGGCTTCTATTCCGTCTGCAACAGGATAGTATTCTGCATGACGTATCATAAATCCATAGAACGGGTTATTCCATACCCAGTCGTTCGTTAGGAAAATCATCTTAGGGGAAAAGACCAACTGGCACACTAAATCCAAATGTGACTGATGGTTACAGATGATAATATGAGGGCTATCAAAAGAAACATCCTTGGCTACCTGATATTTAAATGATGTACCAGGTATTCCATGCTTCATCATAATAAATTTAGAGAGCCATTGTATCAATTGATGTATGCGAAACTTCTTTTCCTCGGTTATGGCTCCCCAGTGTACATATATCCAACATAATGGGGTTACGATGAACAAAGAGAAAAATATAAAGAAAAGCAATGAGTAAATGGTTCTTATATATTTACAGAGGAAACGCCAGATTCTTAGCGGCAACCCATAGACTACCGCCAATAAACACAACACCGTATTAAGGATGCTGATTCTTGCAAAATCCTTCACGGGACGGAAATGGCTGACCCTTTCCTCTTTGGGCGGATAATACACTTCTATAGGAATGGGATGGATGCTAATTCCATGCCAGGAAGAGAAAACCAACAGTTCCAGTTCTGCCTCATATCTTGAAGTCAGCAGGGACAAAAGAGGCAGTTTCTTGATGGGATATAAGCGATAACCTGTTTGGGTATCTGAGAGTCTTTTCCCTGTCTGGATAAAAAACCAGAAATTAGAGAACTTGTTGGCAAAACTACTTCCTTTTGAACGTTCTATACCTGTAAGATTCCTATTTCCAATGATTAAAGAACCAGGATGCCGCTTGTTGGCTTGAAGAAATAAGGGAATATCCTCAGGGTAATGCTGCCCGTCACCGTCAATCGTTATTGCATACGAGAAACCCATCTGAAGTGCCTGAGTAAACCCTTTTTTCAGAGCATATCCCTTTCCCTTATTCTTGTCGTATTCAACCAAGGTAATATGTGGAATACCTCTTAATATTGAAGAAGTCTCATCTGTAGATCCGTCATTAACTACAATGATATCATTACATTCTACCAGAGCTTTGTTTACGACAGAGTCTATCGTTCCAGCATTGTTGTATGTTGGAATCACGACGCATATTCCTCTGTCGTGGAGTAACTTCTTCTGGTATTCCTTCTCTGTCATTAATGAGACTTCTTAAAGATTATTGATAATTTAGCAAACAGGACATTGTCCTGCTGCACTTGTACTTGAGTCTTACATTCATTCGTTTCCAGCAAAATAGTTATCTTATCAAAGACATAGGCAACAGAAGGTGTTGATAAAGGAGAAAGCACAGACAGGAACTTGATGTTCTTGATGTACGAGATTTCATACTCCTCATGCAAATAGTCTTCCAAGAGTTCCTTGGCAATCTGTATGATACAGACTCCAGGCGTGATAGGTTCATTAGGGAAGTGAGCCTTATAAATGAAATGATTCTTGTCCAGCAATATCTGATAAAAGATACCACTTCCTTCCATTTTCTTATCGGCTATTGTATAAAGACTATTCTTCAGTATCATACTCTTCTTCAGTATTTAATGTCGAAAAACTATATGTGATATGGTATTTTTCGTCTTGATAGACGGACTCTCCTTTCTGAAGACACTTCATCAGTTGTTTTAAGTCCTTCTTAAGAATCTTCTTGATATACCATTTATCCATCAATTTAACGACCGAATAAAGTTTTATCTTTTCTTTCTTTATATCATACGAGAAACTTAATGCCGTTATTCCAAATTCATTGAAAAGAGAACCTTGAATAACAGTTCCCTCATTGAAAAGCACACAGACACCACTAACATATCCTTGCGGCATGTCTATATACGCAGAATACTTAGCCTTCTCCCCTTGGAAAGAAGGAAAGCGCACCTGAGCATTGACTGTACTAAAATGTGCAGTCAGGAATATCAAGCTAACGAATATTAAACAGACTCGCGCTAATTGCTTCATTTATAGATATGTTTTGTAATTCTATGATCGTTTTGTCTCCATTCTTTTCTAACAATTCGACCTTAGTCACATACTTTTTCTTCTTGTCAAAGTGAATAACTATTGTCTTAAACATCTGCTTCATGTTCTTACGCAGAGGTATCATAGATGCTACATACTCCACAGATGTCTCAGAGATAGTCGTTTTAAAACTCTTGCCATCAGACAAGTTGTTTCCCACGACACTACTCATCATGATTTGTGCTATCTCCTTAAACAGTTTGTTCTGATTCACGTCGATAACATCATTCCTCTTCTTGTTTTTAAGCAGGACATTATTTCCATTGAGTATAAAGGTGTAATTATAAGGAGAGATATATTCCCACCTCAGCTTATCACTTTTCTGATAATACATCTTACCCTTAGATACCATTTTCTCATTCAGCAATCTCATGTGTTTCGTCTGAACAAAACTACATTTCATTGATGTAACCGCTGATGCTGCCTTGCTAATAGTATTAATTATCTGGGCATCACTACTTTTCTGTGCGAAAAGCGGCAAAGCCGTAATCCATAGCAAGAATATTGTGACAAACTTTACTTTCATCTTTATTTCGCTATTAAGAAACAACCTATCATTATTAATACAACACCTATCCATTTTACGGCAGAAACCTCTTCGTGGAAGAAAAAAATTGCAGCCAACATACCGAACACATAACTTAGACTTATCATGGGATATGCAGTAGCAAACGGGAAGTATTTTACGATATACATCCATAAAAGGGAAGCCGCCCCAAAGAAAAGACCACATACAGCAAACTGCCAGTTAGAAAGCAGGGCAACCCAGAAGTCTTTCGTCCATGAAAAGGCAGGCATCTTTATTAGGGCAAATTTTAAGAAAACCTGCCCGCCACAGAGTAACACACTCTGCAAAATCGCTAACGGTATTATCTTCCACATGTTAATACTATTGCTATTGAATGTATCGGTAATAAATCTTTTCTTTCCATACGTTCCATGAATGAACGCCACATCACAGTAGTTTCATCATGCAATCCAACTAAGACGCTACGCACCTTTCCACTTCGAAGCAACATCTTTGCATCTCTCAATGCCCATTCCAAGGATTGATTGCCATGAGTATAAGTTATATTGTATCCATGACATTTCGTATGAATGGCAATATTACTACTAATGGTGTTATGTGTGCTTTGCATAAAATAGGTAGGCTTTAACATCACCTCCCCCTCTTCATGAAGCTGGACTAACAAACGTTCACTATTCTCCAAGCAACCCAGAGAAGTCGCAGTAATAATCGCATCGGGACATTCTATACCTGCCTGTTCCAATGCCTGCAATGACGAGAGCAGAGAACTCTTGATAATCTTCCCCATTCTCCTGATTTCTAACGGCTTTACATAATTGCGAAGGTCACATAACTGGTCCTCGTTTGTTATCTCAACCCTTGAAACCTCATGTATCTCGACATCGGCATATACGTCTTTTGTATTATCAAGAACAGGTTTGGAAGAC